>Ga0256827_10002682_pt1 | contig 11383 bp, 7 predicted proteins | sample CV84metaG_FD_185977 | JGI IMG/M metagenome (GOLD analysis project Ga0256827, IMG submission 185977) | Hydrothermal vent microbial communities from East Pacific Rise, Pacific Ocean - CV84 | ecosystem: Environmental > Aquatic > Marine > Hydrothermal vents | place: Pacific Ocean: East Pacific Rise... | reverse complement strand
TGACATGTGTAGGAGAAGAACTCTCATTAAGTTTATAAACATAAAGTTTTAAAATAGCCAAACCAAACATCATTCCCCACATTGCAGGTAGGTGTAAAACTTGATGAGAAACAATAGCAAAGAAAATGGTTAAACCAAAAAGTCCCATGATAATTTTACCACCCTCTAAAATTTCAGCTGGTTTTTCATCACTAGAAAACGGAGGTGTTCCTTCTGGTACAAATCGACTCAGTAAAAAAGCTGTTACACCCCATCCTAAAAATGCAGCAGGGAATAAAAATAGAAACTCACCAAATGCAGCTCTACCATCTACCCATACCATCAATGTAGTAATATCACCAAATGGAGACCATGCTCCACCTGCATTGGCTGCTACTACAATGTTTATTGCACTTGGAACCAAAAACTCTTTATTATCTTTATCTATAGTTAAAAGTACAGTAGACAAGATAAGTGCTGTAGTTAAGTTGTCAGCAATTGGTGAGATAAAAAATGCTAAAAGACCTGTTACCCAAAAAAGTTTACCATAGCTGTACCCTTTAGAGACCAAGTTATAACGAAGTGCAGAGAAAACCCCACGGTCAATCATCGCTTCAATATAGGTCATGGCAACAAATAAGAAGAAGAAAATTCCAGAGATTTCAACAATAAGATGCTCTACCTCTTTTTCAAGAATATGTCCATCTAAACCATTAATAGCAAAGTAAAGCCCTATCAACATAAAAATACCAGTACCTGCTAAAAGTGCTGGTTTGGCTTTGTTAATACGGTACTTGTCTTCTGTGGCTATAAAATAATAACCTATAATAAATATGGCTAAAGAAGCCCATCCTACCCAAGTGGTAGCTAAGTGTAAATCGTGCATGTTTGCTCCATAATTTTAGACCTTTAACTTAGTGTAAAAAGTCTAATAGTTTTAATTTGTTCTAATTATAGTTAAAAAAATCTAATTTTTAGCACGATAAAAGAGGAGCTTTTTAAAAGCAGAAAACAGAGCAATTTGGTAACACGTAAATTAAAAAGTTAATGATTAAATATTAATTTTCAATATAATGTGTTCCCAATGACTCTTTACGTTTCAACGCTGCCTCAACTATAGCTGACGCTGTATTTAACCGTAACTCTAAAAGCCGTCCAATGTCACGGTTTTTCATGTCAAAAATAGCATTTTTTGCTTCGAGCAGACCTTTTTTAGTTCGTATAACTCCCATGTCATCCCACATGATTTTTCTTAGACGACGTTTGTAAACTTTGTCTGCTTCATGGTGAACGATATTTTTATACTCTTTATCAAATGTAGGTACGGTTATCTCTACAGGCTCTTTTGCCAGCAGATGGTCAACTGCACGTTTGGCAAAAACTACCCCTTCAAGCAATGAGTTTGAAGCCAAACGGTTTGCTCCATGAACGCCTGTGCTTGATGCTTCACCTATAACATATAGACCCTCTATACCCTCTACACAACCATCGGTGTCACACTTTATTCCTCCTACAGCATAGTGAAATGCTGGAGAGATAGGCACTCTGTCTTGTGGAAATTTATAACCAATAGATTCAAAAGTTCGTGTAATATTAGGAAAACGTTTGGCAAACCACTCCTCTTCAAACATAGAGAAGTCTAAGTAAACCTCTTCACCCGTTTTACGTTTGTGGTCAAAAATGGCACGACTTACAATATCACGACTTGCCAACTCTCCACGCTCATCATAGTCAAAGAGAAAACGTCGTCCATCTTCAGCAACTATCCATGCACCCTCACCTCTTAAAGCTTCCGTAAGCAACAATTTTCTAGCAAATGGTGTTTTAACAAAAACTGTCGGATGAAACTGCATCATCTCCATGTTTTCAAGCTCTATACCTTTCTCAACACAAATACCATGAATATCAGCTGAGACTGTCCTTGAATTGGTGTTGTACTCATAAAGAGAACCTACTCCACCAGAAGCTATAATGACATCATCTGCTAAAATGGTTTCGTGCTTATGGTTAACCAAAGCATTGACACCAAAACAACGACCATTTTCTATAAGTAGGTCATAGACCAAGGTGTTTCTTTGAAGTTGATGTTTGTTTTGAACCATCATAAAGTAGTGCATATATCGTCCTGTTGCATCACCCCCAGCATGGACAATTCTCTCAGCTGAATGGGCTGCCTCTTTAGTATAGAGTATATTTCCCTCTTCATCAGTATCAAATTCCATTCCTCGGTCAATAATATCTTTGGTTGTCACCAATGAGGTACGGCTCAATATCTCTACTGCTTTTTTATCATTGTGATACGCACCTGCTGCCATGGTATCTTCTACATGCAAAGGAATATCAGCCTCATTTAAAGCTGTCACCATTCCACCTTGGGCATAAAAAGTATTACACTCCCAAGGTATATCTTTACAGACTACTAAAACTTTTTTCTCTTTTGGAATATTCATTGCTGCATAGAGCCCTGCTATACCAGCACCAATTATAAGTATGTCATACTTTTTCATTTTACTCTCCCTTATCTACTGTTGATAAATCTACAGGTTCAACCCAAAATGGGTCAGCTTTATACCCACAACCACTCAATAAAAAAAAGCTAAAAAATGTTATAATCAAAACATGAAAAAAGCTTCTATCATACTTTCGCATATACGTAACCTGCCTGAGTTTAAATTACTTAAGAGTCACTACTGTTATCAAAAGTTTATATCATTACTTAACCCAAGATTTAAAAAAGCAATTGCTTTTGTTTATGTGAGAGATAACACATTATTTGTGGCACTTTCTCACCCTGGGTTTAAAATGGAGCTCAATTATAATAAAGATTTATTAAAATCTCTATTAAGCATGTTGGCAAAGAGTGATGAAAAATGTAAAGATATGAAAGCTTCTAAGGTTGTACTCTTTAACTCTAAGCATCTTTCTATTATAAAAGAAGAGTCTATAGAGTCAACCGTTCCTTACTATAAGGAGATGGCATTGGGTGAGTTTACCATTGAGTCAGAAGATGAAGAGTTGCAAGAGGCGTTTAATGAAATTAAAAAATCTATAGAGAAACAACTGTAAATGCATGATGAAATAGAAAAAACCATTCAAAACCTACCTAACAATGCTGGTGTCTACCAATATTTTGACAAAAACTCACGCCTATTATATGTAGGAAAAGCAAAAAATCTTAAAAATCGTATTAAAAGTTACTGGCGTTTTACCCCTGAATTTCGTATTAATGAAACTCAAGGAATTCGTATTATCAAAATGTTAGAACAAGCTGTTAGAATTGACTACATCATCGTAGAGACTGAAGCAGATGCTTTGATTTTAGAGAACTCTTTGATTAAACAGCTGAATCCAAAGTACAATATTTTACTTCGTGATGACAAAACTTACCCCTATATTTATATAGATGAAAATCAAGACTTTCCACGCTTTGAAATAACACGAAAAGTTATAAAAGGAAAAAACATCTCCTACTATGGCCCTTTTCCAAATGGTGGGAAAGTTCTGCTCGATACACTCTATGAAGTATTTCCTTTAGTGCAAAAAAAATCATGTTTAAGAGAAGGGAAAGCTTGTCTTTTCCACCAAATAGAGAAATGTTTGGCTCCATGTGAAGGTAAAGTTACCATTGAAGAGTATCGTCAAATAATTGAAAAAGCAAAAGAAGCCATAGGTAAAAGAAGCATTCTAGTAGAGATACTTGAAGAGAAGATGATAACCCTTGCCATGGCAGAGCGTTATGAAGAGGCTGGAAAACTACGAGACAATATAAAGACTATAGAAGCTTTAACCATAAGTTCAAACCTTGATTTAAAATCATTAGATGACATGGATATTTTTGCTATTGTCAATGGTAAAAACAGAGGGGTGATTATAAAACTCTTTATGCGTCAAGGGAAAATTATCTCTTCCTCTTTCTCTACCTTTCGAGGCTCTGATATTTTTGACCAAGATGAAGCCTATACTCAAGCACTTTTAGAATTTTATACCACAGAAGCTCCTCAAATAGCCAAAACTATTCTAGTGGCACATGAATTTAAAGACCAAGATGAATTATCAGCTCTGTTAAGTGAGCGTTTTTCTAAAAAAATTACTATTTTTAACCCTAAAAAAGGTTCAAAAGAGAAATTAACATCACTTGCTATCACCAATGCACATGAAGTTCTAAAACAAGATAGAAAAGAGGAGATAGAACCTAAAATCACTGAACTTTTTGAACTGGATATTGTGCCTTATAGAGTTGAAAGTTTTGATAATTCTCATATGATGGGCGTAGCCACAGTTGGAGCCATGGTTGTATGGAACGAAGGTAAATGGCAAAAAAAGGACTACCGACGTTACGACCTAAAAGCCAAAGATGAATATGGTCAAATGAAAGAGATGCTCACAAGAAGAATAGAAAGTTTTCATAAAAATCCAGCACCTGATTTATGGATTTTAGATGGAGGAGAGACATTAAGAAGACTTGCAGTTCAACTCTTAGAAAAGATAAATATCAGTCTAAATGTTATTGCCATAGCCAAAGAAAAACTCGATGCCAAAGCCCATAGGGCTAAAGGTGCAGCTAAAGATATTATATATACAGAATCCTCTGTTTTTGAACTTAAAACTACTGATAAACGACTACATTGGGTACAGAGACAACGTGATGAAGCACACCGTTTTGCCATAACATATCATCAAAATAAAAAACGAAAAGATGATACTCAAAATTCTCTTTTACAAAAAAAAGGTATTGGTCCAGCCACAGTTAAAAAACTTCTTAACTATTTTGGAACTTTTGAAGCCATAAAAAATGCCTCATTTGAAGAAATTTCAGTAGCAAGTAGTGAAAAAATTGCTAAAATAATAAAAACAGATATTGTTAAATATTAATCTTAATAATATATAACTGAACATTTAGTATTAAATTTTGTAAGAAATTCTTATGTATATAAACTAAATCTTATGAATAAGTTTATTTTAATAAATATCTTAGTCTTTTTATAATAAAGTTACCTACGGATTAATAAAACAATAGATAAAGGAAACAGAGTGCATCATCCTATAGCATTAGACGTTGAATATACTTTTACTCAAAACTTAATATACGAAATTGATACATATGGAATAATTACTTATGCCAATCAAAATTTTTGTCAAGTTACAGGTTTTAGAAAAGAAGAACTCATTGGTAAAAATCATTCAATATTTAAGCATCCTGATGTACCTCAAGAACTTTATGAAAATCTTTGGTCAACAAAAAAGCGATTAAAACAGTGGTTTTCAACCCTTAAAAACATGCGTAGAGATGGTATGTATTTTTGGTCAGATATACACTGCACGGTTAAATATGATAATGATACAGAAAAAGTATCTGGTTTTATTATTGTACACAAACCAACATCTACATCTAATATAGAAGAAGAGACTGAGCGATATGCTCAATATTAATATAATATAGCGAGGGAAACATGTATTACGGATATAATGACAACAAACAACTGGTAATGGCAGATGAAGCATTTATAGAGCTTTTAGGGTATAACTCTTTTAAGGAACTTTCACAAGAAAATATAGTTGACAATCTAAAGTTTGAGAATAATAAAATTATTATTGAACATAGAAATCAAAAAATAAGTTCTGATTTTTCTCATCATGAAATTTATGGAAGCATAGGTGACTTTTATCTGGTAGAGCTTAAAAATATTACTGTAGAAAAAGTCATTACACAAGCATCCAAACAGACAGAAACTAAAAAGAATTTTCAAGTAAATTATAAAGAGATATATCTTGATGTTGAAAAAATTTCTGAAGATATAGGTTTATCTGTTGATGATTATAAACTCTACTTAGACAGTTTTATTGATCAATCAATTATTGATGAAAAACGTCTTTTAGAAGGTAATGATAAGGTTATAAAAAATCTTTCTAATTTGGCATTAACATTAAAGATACCACATATAAATATACTGCTTTTAAAGATTAAAAAATTATCACATCGTGAACGTATGCCTCTTATTGATCAATACTACACAAAACTGGCACTCCTAACATTAGAAAAACCTGAAAATTATGAAGAAGATGAGTTTGATACTCTATTAGAAAAAGATACTATTGAGAATAAAGAAGAAGTTCTTAATGCCAGATTTACAGACTTGATAAATAATGTTTCTGATGAGCCTAAAAAGAGTACCACGGTAAAAGAAGAAATAACACCTAAAGAAGTATCTGAAAAAATAGAAGATGCAAATGAATTTGATAATATAAGTTTTGATGAGTTGGTTAGCAACAGTAACATAAAAAGCAGTGTCGTTGAAAAGAAAAAAGAGGAGACTTCCCAAAGTAGTAAAAACTTTACATTAGATAATGTTCCAGCTTTACCAATTTCATACAACCCTCAAACAGCTGCAGATGAGTTAAACCTTCCTGTTGTTCTAATTGAAGAATTTGTAGAAGATTTTATTGAGCAAGCACATCAAGACAAAGACCACCTTTTAACCTCATATTACCAAAAAGATATGGACAATATACATGAACTTGGACATAAACTCAAAGGTGCTGCAAGTAATTTACGTATAAATGAGTTGGCAGATATATTAGAAGAGATTCAATACTGTACAGACCATAGTAAACTAGAAGAACTTTTTATAAAATATTGGGGACATTTCCTTTCACTAGAAGACTATATGAAACAACTTAAAACAGCCTAAGAGGAGTATCTAATGCAATTAAAAAATAGAATAAAACTTATTAGTACTCTGCCACTATTACTGTTATTGTTAATAGCTGGTTATTTTACGTATACCAGTTATACTAAATATATATTAAGTACAAATTTTACTAAAGAACTAAAGAAAAACACTCTTTTAGAGAGTGTAATTGATGGTATATCTCAAGAGAGAGGACTCTCTGTTATTGCACTCGCAAACAAAAAAACTCAAAGTGAAGTATTAACAAGTCAAATAAACAAAAACAATCTTCTTTTAAAAAAAATAGAAAGAGAAGCTGGGGTAAATCAATATGCTAACCAAGTTATTAATATTAGGGAACTCCTCAACAATCAAGAGAGTTTTGAAACTATTTTTAATAATGGATATACAAAAGATATACTTACACCTCTTTCAAATAAATTAATAAATAGCAATACCCTTCAATTTAATAATGAAATAGCAACCCTTGTAACATCAAATCAAGAGCTATATAAAAATATAGAGGCATTGGCTACACAAAGAGACTACTTAAGTTATTTTATAGCAAAAAAAGCCCCTTTAGATGCAAATAAAATTAACTTTTTACTAAATAATAACAATCATATAAACCATTTTAATCCTCAATATATTCATAATATAGAACTTAAAAATAAAATTTCTACTTTTATTGAGAAACCAATAATTAAAGAGAATAATAAAGAAGTTAAAGAAGCATTTAGAACACTTCAAAAAAACTTTACCGATGGGAAGTATCCTTTAAAAGCAGAGGAATGGTTTGACCTTAACAATAAAAAGATAAACAACTTAAATATTGTATCAAACAAGATAAAATCTAACCTAAACACACTATTGGCAGAGTATACACAAACCCAAATGATAATTTTTGGAATATCTATTTTTATTCTACTTTTAAGTTTAACACTTGGTCTTATTGGTTTTATTACACGTCGAGAATTAAATCACAATATGAAAGATTTAGAAGAGATACTTAACAATGCTGCAGTAGAAGCAGAGAGTGCTTTTGATGAACCAAGTATATCTGCACTTAAAAATATTGATTTAAACAGTAGTAAGGGTATGAAAGATGGGTACAAATTTATTGAACTTCTTATAGAAAATGCCAAATCTGATAAGATGGAAGCTTTAGAAGCCAATGAATCAAAATCTCTATTTTTAGCCAACATGTCACATGAAATTCGTACACCACTAAACGGAATTGTAGGATTTACAGAGCTGTTAAAAAGTACTGACCTCAACACCGAACAGATAGAGTTTACAAATATTATTGAAAAAAGTTCAGAAAACTTATTAAGCATTATTAACAATATTTTAGACCTTTCAAAAATAGAGAGTAATAAAACAGAACTTGACATGGTAATTTTTGACCCTATTGTAGAGTTTGAATCTGCCATTGAAACTTATGGAGTAAGAGCCTCTGAAAAAAATATTGACCTTAACCTTTATCTTGACCCTTCTATAGATAAAAAGCTTCTAGGCGACTCAGTTAAGATTAAAGAGGTGCTTATTAACCTATTGAGCAATGCCATTAAGTTTACAGATTTTGGTGGAAAAATCAATATAGAAATCATGAAAGTCTCTTCAGTAGAGAATCAGACAGAAATCTCTTTTTCTATAAAAGACAATGGTGTAGGGATGACAAAAGAGCAACAGCTCAATGTTTTTGCAGCCTTTACACAGGCTGATGTTTCTATCACTCGTAAATATGGTGGTACAGGTCTGGGACTTACTATCTCAACAAAATTCTTAGAATTAATGGACAGTGAACTTAAATTAGAGAGTCAAAAAGAGATAGGAACAAAGTTCTATTTTACTATTCTTTTTGAAGAGGTATTAGAGAGTACAGAACTAGGAATGCTTCCAAAATTTAATGACATTACTATTTGTAAATTTGATTATGATATTCCTGTACAACAAGATATTTATCTTTCAAAGTACCTAGAATATTATCATATTAAGAGCAGTACTTTTACTACACCATCCGATTTAAAAAAATACAATTTAGATAGCAACCTACATAGTATTTGGATTGATGTAGATACTTGTGATGATGCTCTGTTGGAAACTACACATAAATTAAATTCACATAAACTTGTTTTACTATCAAGTTTTGCTAACCGTGATAGACTTGAGAAACTGGGTTTAAACACAGCAAAAATACTTTATAAACCTATTACTCCAAGTAAAGTTGTACAAGGTATAAGTACGGTTGCTCCTGATTTAGAAGAAAAAGTTCCTTCAAATAGTGCTACAAAGCAAACAACACCTTTTAATAGCATTCAATTTGAAGGTAAAATACTGGTTGCAGAAGACAACTTTATTAACCAAAAACTTATTAAACAAATTTTACTAAAGTATGGGGTAGAAGTTGAACTTGCCAACAATGGATTAGAAGCCTTTGAAAAACGTAAAGGTGAAACTTACGATTTAATCTTTATGGATATTCAAATGCCTGTTATGGATGGAATCGAAGCCACTCATGAGATTCTTAACTATGAAGTAGAAGAGCAGTTACAACATATTCCTATTGTCGCATTAACTGCCAATGCACTAAAAGGAGACAGAGAACGTTTCCTTTCAGAAGGACTTGATGAATACATTCCTAAACCTATTGAGACCAATGAGCTTCTATTTATTTTAAGAAAATTCTTAAACGCAAAAACAGAAGATGCAGAATCAACAGTAGCATCGGATAGTCAAGACAAACATACTAATACTAATGAAGCTGAACTTATTACTGTTAGTGAACAAACAGATGAAGGTGTTATGGTTTTGCAAGAAGAACAAGATGAAAAAATAGAACTTTCATTTATTAAAATAGAAGAAGAACCTCTAGTAAAAAGCACCAATGTTGTAGAAATTCATGAGTTTAATGAGACAGAGAGTAATGTAAATAAAAAAATACTTATCGCAAAAAAGAACTCTTTAGAAGCACAAATTTTATCAAAAGTCATTACAAATATGAATTATGAAATTGAAGTGGTTGATTCTATGGAAGAGTTAAAGTCCCTTATACAAATGAGTGACTATGACATGCTTCTTATAGATAAAGAGTTAGAAGAGTCAAATAAAGATGTATTAAGTAAGCAACATAGTAAAATGAATGTTATAATGCTTTCACTAAATCAATCAGATAATGAGACTCCTTTTAGTTCTACTCTTGTTAAAGAGCTGCATGTAGGTGTTATCAAGCGAGAAAAACTGGCTCAACTTATTAAAAAATATAGAAAATAGAAACCATATAGAAAGTAGAAAAAATGATTTTTAAAGTTTTAATCGTTGACGATGATTACATCAATCGTCATCTTCTTGTATCATTATTAAAAAAAGAACTCTATCAAATAGAGACCATAGAGTCAGTTGATGGGGAAGATGCTTTACGGAAATGTAAAGAGCATTCTGACCTACAGCTTATACTACTAGATATAGAGATGCCAAACATGGATGGTTCTGACTTTTTAAGACTCTATAAAAAAGATGAAAAGACATCTCATGTGCCTGTTATTGCTATCTCTTCTAATGATTTACGTAAAAAAGAGATTATAAGTTTTGGAGCGAATGCATTTTTGCAAAAACCCATTACAGAAAAAAAACTCATAGCTGCCATTCGTGAAGTACAAAACTAAAGTCTTAGTCATAGGCTATGTTTGGGCTGAACCAAACTCTTCTGCAGCAGGGAGTCACATTCTCTCTATTATGCAACTTTTCCAAAAACAAAACTGGCAAGTTGAGTTTGCCACTCCTGCTCAAGAATCAGAACATGCCATAGACTTAAAGAGTATAGGTATCTCAACACAGAATATCTCACTGAACTGTGATAGTTTTGACACCTATGTAAAAGCTTATAAGCCTGACATTGTTATATATGACCGTTTTATGATGGAAGAGCAGTTTGGATGGAGAGTAGCAAAAAACTGCCCCAATGCTTTAACCATACTAGATACAGAAGATTTACAGTGTTTAAGAAATGCACGACATCAAGCACACAAAGCAAACCGTAAGATGAATCAAACTGACCTCTTTTCCAACTTAGCAAAACGTGAGATAGCAGCCATACTACGCTGTGACCTCTCTCTTATTATCTCTACTTTTGAGATGGAACTTCTAATAAACACTTTTAAAATAGACCCTACTCTACTCCACCATCTACCATTTATGGTTGAGCTAGAAAAACTTCCAAAAACTACAAAACCTTTTTCAGAACGTCAACACTTTATGACTATAGGAAACTTTCGTCATGCTCCCAACTGGGATGTTATTTTACACCTACAAGAGATTTGGACAGAGATTAGAAAAAAACTTCCAAAAGCAGAGTTACATATCTATGGCTCCTACCCACCACCAAAAGCCACAGCTCTGCATAATCCTAAAAAAGGTTTTCACATAAAAGGCTGGGCAGACTCTGCACATGAAGTTATGGAGCAGTCACGCATCTGCCTAGCACCCATAAGGTTTGGAGCAGGTATAAAAGGAAAACTCTTAGATGCCATGATAACGCAAACTCCAAGCGTAACAAGTTCACTAGGTTCTGAAGGTATGCATGACCAAGAGCCTTGGGCTGGTATGGTTGCCGATAATGTAGAAGATTTTGTAGAAGCAGCCGTTAAACTCTATACCGATGAAGAGGCATGGAATAACGCTCAAAAGAATGGAACAGCACTTTTACATAGCCGATACAACAGTAAATTTTTAGGTCA
>Ga0256827_10002681_pt1 | contig 11383 bp, 13 predicted proteins | sample CV84metaG_FD_185977 | JGI IMG/M metagenome (GOLD analysis project Ga0256827, IMG submission 185977) | Hydrothermal vent microbial communities from East Pacific Rise, Pacific Ocean - CV84 | ecosystem: Environmental > Aquatic > Marine > Hydrothermal vents | place: Pacific Ocean: East Pacific Rise... | reverse complement strand
CTTCATAAAGAGGATAAAAAGAGATTGGCGATAGTGATAGAACTAAAGATTATTGATGATTTTATCGAAGAGACAAAAGAGAGAGCTTTAGAGAGTGCTGTGGAGCAGATAAAAGAGAAAGCCTATGTAACATCGGTTCAAAAGCGAGGATATGAGAATATTTTGAGCTTTGGGGTGGTGTTTGATGGTAAGAGGGTTTGGGTTAAAGAGAGTTAGCGTATTAATTCCTTACGTCATTGGCATAAAGAGAATCTCTTTTTCTTTTTGAGGGGTGGAGTTTTTAGAGGTTAGTTAAAGTGTTGTGATATAATTCATAACTAATAATGTAGAGGGCTAAAATCATAAATGCAAAAAAAACTAAACAAAAATAACACTTTAATCTACCAAGCAAACTATCCATACTTATCTATAAATAAATCATCTAAAAATTATCAAGCAACATTAGGGATAGGTGGAAATATAGGAGATGTTAAGAGACGGTTTAATCATCTATTTTGGTATTTGAAACGTTCTCCTTTTGTTGATATTGTTGAGACCTCACCTATACTAAAAAATCCTCCTTTTGGCTATTTGGAACAGGATTATTTTTATAATTCATTAATAATTGTGAAAACTTGTTTGAGACCTAAAGCACTTTTACGCTATATTTTGGCAGTAGAAAATAGGTTTGGTAGGAGACGGTCGTTTCAAGATGCTCCTAGAACATTGGATATTGATATGATTTTTTATGAAAATGTGCATATGAGAAGTGAGAGATTGACACTTCCTCACCCCTCATGGCATAAAAGAGATTCGGTACTTATACCACTCTCTTATATTCAGCATTGATTGGTGGGTTATGATGGACAGAGATAATGAAGATGATTTAGTAGTTACTGTAGAGGAGATAAGAGAGTTTAGAAAAGAGATGCTTTTGATGCATGGTCTTTTGGCATCAGATTTGGTTGAGGAGCATAGTGTAATAAAAGAGGTATCTGATATATTTACCTCTAAGGGTTTGGATAAAGTTTGGGTAGATGGAGTATTGTCTTCTACTGTTGGGAGTCCATTTGAGTCTGATAAAGATATGCTTTTTGCATATCTATTAGAGGAGATTGAGACTAAAATAGTTACAGTTAATATTGAAAAAAATCTAAATAAAAAGATTCATATCTTGATAGGTCAAACAGGGGTTGGAAAAACCTCTTTGATAGGTAAACTAGGTTCGAGATATAAGTATCTACTTGAAAAAAGCTATAGAGTGGCATTTTGTAATGATGATAGACATAAAGTAGGAACAACAGAGCAGTTATTACACTACTGCGATGCTATGGAGATACCACTTATTGAGCTAAAAGATATTTTTATTATGGAAGATTTTGATGTAATATTTATAGATACAGCAGGGACACGAGGTGAGAGTTTGGATGAGCTAAAAACTCTTTTGGATGAGCTAGATGGTGTTAGTGGATATGAGATAGAGATATCTTTGGTTCTATCTGCAACTGCCAAAAAGAGAGATATGTCTTATTTAGTGGATGCGTTTGATAGTTTTCCTATAAATAATTTTATTTTTACTAAACTAGATGAGACAGATGATATATCTGATATAATCTGTTTTTTAATGCAGTATGAGAAACCAGTCACCTATATTAGTAGGGGACAGGAGATTCCAGAGGATGTTATGTTGGCATCTACTGAGTATCTTTTAGATAAATTTATGCAAGAGAGATAATAAATGAGTAAAAAAATTTTGGTGGGAATGAGTGGTGGTGTAGACTCTACAGTAACTGCAATTCTATTAAAAAAAGAGGGTTATGAGGTAACAGGTGTCTATATGAAACTCCATGATAATGAAGAGTATCATAAAAGAAACTTTACCAAAGTAAAAAGAGTAGGGGCTTATCTAGGTATTGATGTTCACTTTCATGATTTATCTACCGATTTCAAAGATGAGGTTTATGACTATTTTGTAGAGACCTATGCAAAGGGATTGACCCCAAATCCATGTGTTATGTGCAATAGAACTATCAAATTTGGGAAGATGGTTGAGTTTGCTGATAGCTTAGGTATCGAAAAGGTAGCTACAGGACACTATCTCAATTGTGATGGTGAGTTTTTCTATATGGGAGAGGATGAGAGCAAAGACCAGAGTTATTTTGTGGCACAGGTAAAAAAAGAGATACTTCCACGACTTGTTTTTCCTCTTGGTTCATGGATAAAAGATGATGTAAAAGAGTTTGCTAAGAATATTCCACCTCTAAAAGATTTAGGAGAGCAAAAAGAGAGTTCTGAAATATGTTTTGTGGAGAATGATTACACTGAAATTTTAGAGAAGCATATGAATATAGATAAAGAGGGAGAGACTGTTTATGCAGATGGTACAGTAGTTGGAAAACATAAGGGTTATATGCACTATACTATTGGGAAGCGTAGAGGTTTTACAGTAGATGGAGCGCATGACCCACATTTTGTACTATCTATCAATCCCAAAGAGAATCAGATAGTAGTAGGAAAGAGAGAGGAGTTAGAGGCACATAGCTTTAATTTAAAGCAGATAAATCTTTTTGACAGCTTCCCCTCTGAGTTTGAAGCATTAGTCAAAGTAAGATATAGAACCTCTGCTGTTCCATGCAAAATTAAGCTAGAGGGGGAGGGTGGTTCTGTAGAGTTACATGAGCCTGTATTTGGTCTAGCCTATGGACAGGTTGCTGTTTTTTATCATAAAAATAAATTAATCGGTTCAGGGGTAATTTGCTATAATAACAAAAAAAAATATAAAGAAGAAAACAATGAAAACATTATCAATTGAAGATAGAGAGATTTTACTAAATAGTATTCGTGATATCCCTGATTTTCCAAAAGAGGGGATTGTCTTTAAAGATATTACAACACTGCTTAATAATCCAAAGGCATTTAAGACACTTATGAACCATCTTGCTAAACGTTATGAGGATTATGAGTTGGATTATATAGCAGGTATAGATGCTCGTGGATTTATCTTTGGGGCAGTATTGGCTGATAGATTGGGTGTAGGATTTGTACCTGTTCGTAAAAAAGGAAAGCTTCCATACACCACAGTAGCCGAAAAGTATGCACTAGAGTATGGATTTGATGAGGTTGAGATTCATATTGATGCTTTTCCAAAAGAGGGGGCAAAGGTATTAGTGATTGATGACCTTATCGCTACAGGTGGTACAGCAAAAGCTACTGTCTCTTTGATTAATAAAGTAGGAGCAGATTGTGTAGAGTGCTGTTTTATCGCAGAGCTTGGATTTTTAAATGGAAAAGATGGAATTGAGAGTAATGTATATTCGGTGTTAGAGTTTTAGCTCTATCTTAGGAATCGGTGACTTTAGTTTCAAACGAAAGCCATCGTTTCCTAGTTTAGTTAAAAATAAACCTCTTAAATCTATCAAAAAAAGATTTTTTTCCATTTCTACTTTTTTTTCTTCTCTTCTCTCCATCTTTGGAAAACTGCTTTAAACTTTCAAGATAGGCTTTTGCTTCTCTGATTTTATTTGGTGTAAATTTAATCTGCATCCAAAATCCTCTCTATCTCGTACATTGCATCTTGATTTTTTAGTCTGAACTTAATCTCAATTCTTCTTGAAGCATCTTTGTCTTCCACTCCGTTTTTCTTGATAGCATCAAGATATGAGCGACCACTTGCGACAAGCTTGGTCTCTATTTTATTCTTTTTGATATAGTCTAGTGTTAGGAGATAGTTCATTACAGCAAAGGCACGTTTTTGAGATAGCTCTAGGTTGTATAGATATCCACCATCACTATCTGTATGACCCTCTATAACAATTTTATCAAGATATTCAGATATATTTTTATTTGATATAAGTGTATTTACATACTTAATAAAGTTTGATTTTAGCTCTTTTTTTGCACCATTTTTAAGTTCTGATGAGCCTTTATCAAATAGGATATTTGAAGCTAGTCGTAGTGAACCACTCTTTTTGTCAATATTTATATTTTTACCAAGCTCTGATTTTAGCTCGGCTATGACTTTAAGTTTAATTCCTGTAAGTGATTTTATCTTTGCTTTTTGTTGTTGTAGTTTTATAAGTAGTTTGTCATATTTTGTCTGTCTATTATCAACAGCTTGGAGTAGTTGTAGCAGTTTTTTATCGTTAAGCTCTAGCTTCTCCTTTTTTTCTGTTAGACTGTTTGATAGTATCATCACTCTGTTTTTGTATTTATCTATTGCTATTTTCTGCTCTATCTCTGTCTTGTTATGCTCTGTTTCAAGATTTTCTAGTATGATGATGTGATTTGAAAAATCAGTTATTTTACTATTTTTTGCTAATAGAATCTGATTTAGTTTCTCTATCTCACTAGATTTTAACTCTAGTGCCTCTTTTGAGATTAGTAGCTCTTTCTTCTTACTCTCTATCGCTTTATCTCTTTGAGCTAATAGAGAGTGTAGTTTATTAATCTCATAATCTCTTACAAAAATTGTCTCATCTTTTGTCTCTATATTTTTAGATTGCTTTTTTAGTGTCTCTTTACTCTCTTCTAGGGAGTTTTTTAGAACAGTTGATTTTACAATAATTGCACCAATAAGGAGAATGAAAACAAAAAGAAGCCCAGCCATCAAGTCGGCATAGGATATCCAAAAGTTGCTATTCTCTTCGTTGGTTCTGTTTTTTGTAAACATTTTAGTTATTCTCTAACTTATCAGAGATTTGAGAGTGGTATTTGGAGATGCTATCTTGGATAACCTCATTTTGCTCTAAAATAGTAGAGGAGAAGTTACCTAGTTTGATAATTACATTACCTAGTTCATCATCAATCTTATGGAATGTCATATTTAGAGACTTTTCAAGAGAAGAATCAAAGCGTTCCAGAGAGTTATGTAGTCTATTTGTCGCTTGAGTAAAGTGTTGTAAATTTTTCTCTATGCTCTCATTTGCATTAAGAGCATTTTTTGATTTATGAATTTTAGAAATGGTATCTTTTAAATCGGTTGATACTAGTTGAAGATGTTTTGTAACAGAGGAGAAGTTTCTATTTGTCTCATTGATAATAGTTTGAAAGTTATCAAGATGCTTCTCATTTAAAATCTGAATAAACTCCAGATTAAAAGTCTCTTTTAGACCATCTATCAGCTTTTGGTCACGAATGTTATTTTGTTGATGCTCATTTCTAGTAAGTTCACTTTGCGTCCAGATAAATTTATTGTAGGTATTTTCAAAGCTATATCTGTCAGCATCTGCTTTAGAGAGACCTCTTTTTTCAAAATAGTTCCATATGATGGATAGGAAAATACCATAAATAGAGGCATAGAAGGCAGTTCCTATTCCACTAAGTAGAAGTGAAATCTCGCTATCTAATGCTTTTGTATCTTTTATAGCAAAGTCAGGCATGGAGATAGCAATAGCTGTAAATGTTCCTAATATTCCAAGCATTGGAAAAAATGAGGGTGCTACAGAGGCGAAGTTATTATTTCTAAACGTCTTATAGTAATCGGATATATATCCTACAACATCCGTAGTTGCTTTTGTCTGATTTCCAATGGTAAGTGAGTTCTCTTGGATATTTTTTTGAAGCCCTTGTTGTAGATTATGATGCTCTTTTCTCATATTACATATAACATAATTTGCATTGTGTTGTATAAAAAGTAGATATATAATATAGATTATCCCTATAATAATAACAGAGTGTATATCTACTTTTAGTGATATGATATTTAGATAACCTAACAATATACCTAAGAAAAAAAGAGTAGGAAGTAGGGCAATTACTATATAGTTTATAATACATAAACCTGAAGATTTTTGATGTGACATTATTTTACTTTATATTGAAATTATATTTGAGATAAATCTTAGCAAAATAGTATTAACAATCTGTTAATGCTCTCTCTTTTTTCTACTAAGAGGATTGGATATATTTTGGTCTACTAACTTTTTAGTCTCGTTTATATCATATATCTGAATAGGAACTCTTTTGACTAGATAAAAGTAGTTAGGGTGTAAGATATCAGCATAGGTGTCAATAATAGCTGTCTTGTATGTACTTCTTGTTAGTATATTTTTGACAGTTCCTACAGGAATATTGGCTAAAAATATATTATCAAGTCCACTTGTAATAACCTTATCTCCAATATTTATCTTTGACCACTTGGGAATAAAGTTTATCTCCATAGTGTTCTCGTCAATACCTTTTGCAATCCCTGGCATCTTTTTTTTACCAATAAATGTTGAAAACTGACATTTTGGATTGGATAATAGAATACCCTTTATAAGATTATTCTCTTTTATAGCAATTCCTGCTACAACATTCTTTTGAATAAGTCCATATATCTTCTCGCCTTTTAGATTATCTCCATTATTTAGATAAATACTAGAAAAGTCATTAAACTTAGCATATGATACTGTTTGAACACGAAGTATATCTTTATTTGTAGAAAAAGTTTCAAATTTTACTTTACTATATTGTTCAAGTTGATTTATAGTACTCTTCTGCTTATATAGATATTTCCGAAGAAGTAGATTTTCTTTTTTTAATTTGTCAATATTTTCTGATTGAGAGGTATATTTGTCTTTATATTCACTAATACCTGTCGTCAGATTAATGTAGTACTCTTTAAGAGGAAGTACCATTTTTGAAAAATGGTCTTGTATCTCAGCCTCTTTTTTGAGTAAGAGGAGAGCTATAAGTAGTATAAAAATAAAAAATATTATTTTTTTATTCATCATAGGCAGTATGTTGTAGTAAATCTATCTCTTCAAGAGCTTTACCTGTACCTTTTGCCACAGCTAGTAGAGGTTCTTCACATACATATACAGGAAGTTTTACTATATTTGAAAGGTATTTATCTAAACCTCTAATCAATGCTCCACCACCTGTAAGTACAATTCCATTCTCAACAATATCACCTGCTAAATCTGGTGGAGTATCTTCAAGTACAAGCTTTAGAGCTTCACCAATCTCTTTGATTGGCAGTTTCATCGCCTCTCTCATATGTTCAGAGTTTATTTCAATAGAGGTTAAAAGACCTGTTACTTGGTCTCTACCTTTTACCTGCATTGTTAGCTCCTCTTCAAGCTGAATAGCAGTTCCTATATTAATTTTCATCTCTTCTGCTACTCTATCACCAATAAGTAGGTTGAAGTTTTTCTTCATATAGTCGATAATATTCTTATCTAAAGCGTCACCTGCAACTCTAATAGACTTACTTTGAACTAGACCACCAAGAGAGGTAACACCAATCTCTGTTGTACCACCACCAATATCAACCACCAAGTTTCCATTTGGCTCTTTTACAGGAACACCAGCACCAATAGCTGCTGCCATTGGCTCTTCTATAAGGTAAACTTCTCTTGCTCCTGCCGACATAGCCGACTCTTTTACAGCTTTTCTTTCAACCTGAGTTAGACCAAAAGGAACACATATAATAATTCTAGGAGAAAAGAGACCTTTTCTGTTATGTACTTTTTCAATAAAGTAACGTATCATCATCTCTGTAACATTAAAGTCAGCAATTACACCATCTTTCATTGGTCTAATAGCTTTGATATTTCCAGGTGTTTTACCTACCATATCCTTTGCCTCTTGACCAACAGCTAGGATATCTTCTCTACCGTGTCTATCATACTGTATAGCTACAACTGATGGTTCATCTATACAAATCCCCTTTCCTTTGACCAATACCAATGTATTAGCAGTTCCTAAATCAATAGCTAAGTCATTGGAAAACATACCTAATATTTTTTTTAACATTTTTATCCTCTATGCTGATTTTGAATTTTTAATATAAATTGGTTTAAGTCCATTATTAATGACCTCGTCTGTGATGACTATCTCATAGCCATCTAGTTCAGGAAGTTCATACATAATATCCACTAGAGACTCTTCCATAATTGAACGTAATCCTCTAGCACCTGTTTTTCTTTTTATTGCTCTCTCTGCTATAGCCTCTAAAGCACTATCTTCAAAGGTTAAGAGTGCATTATCTATCTCAAAAAGTTTTTGATACTGTTTAATAATAGAGTTTTTTGGTTCTAATAGAATACGAACCATATCTTTTAATGTAATCTGCTCTAAAGTAGCCGTAACATGAAGTCGTCCAATAAGTTCAGGAATAATACCAAACTGTACCAAATCGTCTGATTCTATTAGGTGCATTACATCTTCATTCTCTTTATTTGAACGCTTCTTCTGTCCAAAACCAAGCTGATTTGCCCCTAGTCTCTTTTGGATAATCTCCTCAACTCCATCAAAAGCTCCACCACAGATAAATAGAATATTTTTAGTATCTATCTGTAAAAAATCTTGATTTGGATGTTTTCGTCCACCTTTTGGTGGAATATTTACTACCGAACCCTCTATGATTTTAAGAAGAGCCTGTTGTACACCCTCTCCTGATACATCTCTAGTAATAGAGCGATTTTCACCCATTCTAGCGATTTTATCCATCTCATCAATAAAAATAATACCATGTTCTGCTTTTGCAATATCACCATCAGCTGCCTGTAGTAGTTTTGTTAAAATATTTTCAACATCCTCACCTACATATCCAGCCTCTGTTAAGTTTGTTGCATCAGAAATAGCGATAGGAACATCCAAAAATCTAGCAATTGTCTGTGCTAGTAGCGTTTTACCTGAACCTGTTGGACCAATAAGTAGAATATTTGATTTATCAATATATGTTTCATTATTTTCGTGGTTTTTAAAGATACGTTTAAAGTGATTGTATACTGCAACTGAGAGAGTCTTTTTGGCACGGTCTTGACCGATAACATAATCATTTAGTCTGTTATGAATCTCTTTTGGTATTAGTAGTGTTGTTACATCTTCGGTAGTTACTGTTGTCTCTTCTTCTCCAAAGAGGATTTTAAATGCAGATGTAACACAGTTTGAACAGATATAGGCAGAGTGATTCCCTGCTATAAATGGATTTTCTTCTTTTTCTGTTGTATTACAAAAGCTACATAATTTCTTAGCCATTAATATCTTTCCTTATAAATGGAATACCACGCTTTGATTTTGTGATAAACTCTAATAGATTTTTTATATTTTTAGAGCTGTCATCTTTTAACAGCTCTTCATTTAACAGTTTTTCAGCTGTTTTTTGGAGTGGTTGACCACTCTCAAATAGTGATTTATAAACTATTTTTAACTCGTTAATCTCATCTCTTGAAATTCTTCGTCTTAACCCTGTAAGGTTGAGTCCTTTTAGAGTAGCTCTATTTCCTTCTGCTAAACAAAATGGAGGAATATCTTGACTTACTGCACTTGCTCCTCCAACCATTACATGGTCTCCAATATGTACAAATTGATGTACAGGAGTCATACCACCAATGACGACAGAATCACCAATAACAACGTGACCTGCAACATTTACTGCGTTTGCAAGGATACAGTTATCTCCAACAATAACATCATGTCCAAGATGAACATAACCCATTAGCAGGTTATTATTTCCAATTTTAGTTACAGAGCCTCCACCTTTTGTTCCAGGATTTAGAAGTGTAAACTCACGAATGGTATTATTGTCACCTATTATAAGCTCAACTTCCTCTCCATCATACTTTAAATCTTGTGGGTCAGTACCAATTGCTCCAAAAGAGAAGATGTGATTGTTTTTACCAATAGTCGTCTTTCCTGCAATAACTGTGTGAGCATCAATTCTTGTACCCTCTTTTATTATTGCTTTAGCTGATATGGTGACAAATGGACCAATAGTGACACCATTTTCTATGGTTGCACCATCTTCTATAATGGCAGTTGAGTGAATATTTGACATTCTCTTATTCTACTTATCTACAATCATGGCTTTTAGTTCAGCCTCTGCAACGAGTTTATCTTCGACATACGCTTTAGCATCAAATTGCCAAATTGCACCTCTATTTTTAATGACAGTCATTTTGTAGATAAGTTGGTCTCCTGGAGTAACAGGTGCACGAAATTTTGCTTTGTCAATACTCATAAAATAGACTACTTTATTTGCTACATTATCTTGGTCTTTATCACTTAAACTTTTAAATGCTAGTACACCACCTGCTTGTGCCATTCCCTCAATAATCATAACCCCTGGATAGATTGGATGCTCTGGAAAGTGTCCTTGAAAAACAGGCTCAGAGATAGATACATTTTTGTACCCTTCCAGATAAGCACCTTTTTCTAATTTTGTAACACGATCTACCAAGAGAAATGGATACCTATGTGGTAAGATTTCTTGAATTTCAACTACGTTAAATATCACGAGTATAACCTTTAAAAAATAATTTACTCATTTTAGCCAAAAAAGCTAAAACTAGCGTCAAACTTTATAGAGAACCTCTTTGACATCCTCATATATATAAGAGATATTAACAATCTCTACCTTTTGTGTTGGAATTTGTGTTACAACTAAAATAGAAGATAGGTCAAAAGGGTTTGATATTAGCTTGTGACGTAGCTTTATTTCACTCTCTAAAGTTGGTGCATTAAATATTAGTTCCTCTACAGATGAGTAGCTATTTTGGGTTAATCTATTATACTCTTTAAGTGTAATAAATTTAACTTCATCTCGATTCATATAGTATAACTCGCCTATATTATACTCAATTTTACCACGACTGTAGCTCTTTTTTAGAGTAGAATATGGTAGAAAATATGCAGGAACAGTCTCTTTTTTTATCTTAAGATGAGCAAAGCTCTGTCGCCAATTCAAAAAACGCTCTTTTACTATCTTATAAGCTATATTCTTCTCCTCAAAATCCCACCGTTTTTCATATAATTGTAGTCGTGCTTCTATAGATTCTGCTTGAATCTGTTTAGAGATAGGAGAGAACAGTTCGTCTGCTAGTTTATGTTGGTTTTCTCGTTGCATAGTTAACCCAAAAATACATCCACAGTAGTCTTGACGATACAAAGATGCCTCTTTTGCTAAGATATTTTGCTCTTGTGTCCCAGAAGCTTTTCGGTAATCAGGAGTAATAAATTTAATACCAAATTTTTCACCAAGTCTATCACCTACTATAGTAAGTTGTCTTAGAGATTTTTTTGGACTTGTAAGCAGAGTAGAGGTAAAACTTTTTTCGCCTATCTCATAAGCTTTTTTTGCTGAGACCTCAAATCGTTTATCAAAGCAGACAGCACACCTAGCTCCCTTCTCAGGCTCTTTTTCAAGTCCACGCACAGCTTCTAGCCAACTGTGAGTATCATATTCACCCTCTATTAACTCTATATCAAGCATCTTACAAGAGCGTTTGACATCCAAAAGACGAAGCTGATATTCGCTATAAGGATGAATATTTGGGTCATAAAAAAACCCCACGAGTTTTTCATTTGGAAATTCAAGTTGTAGTTTTTGTAAAAAATAGTGGCTATCTACGGCACAGCATATATGGACTAAGATGGTGTCTCCTTTATGATTGCGAACTTTAACGAAATAGTCTTAATT
>Ga0256827_10002680_pt1 | contig 11386 bp, 23 predicted proteins | sample CV84metaG_FD_185977 | JGI IMG/M metagenome (GOLD analysis project Ga0256827, IMG submission 185977) | Hydrothermal vent microbial communities from East Pacific Rise, Pacific Ocean - CV84 | ecosystem: Environmental > Aquatic > Marine > Hydrothermal vents | place: Pacific Ocean: East Pacific Rise... | reverse complement strand
TTGGATATAACTATTTATTATCCATCATTATAGTTCGTTACTTATAAATTACCTCTTAAAAGTTTCTTTTTTATATTTCAATACTATTTTGTAGTTTCATAAGATATAAAATGTAATGATCACTATGTTTTTGATATATAAAACAACATTTATAAGCATAACTACACCCCAGTGAGTGAATTTCCACTTTTAACCATGCGACTACATTAACTTGAATATATCTATCAAGATAAGCAATATAATGCATACTTATACTTTTTATTTTATGAGTATTTTTAATATAGCAAAAGGTTTGAGTTAGTTTGTTGGGGTGGTGATAAAACTATACCACGCAAGTGGTATAGTTTTATTTGTATCTATAAGTGATACGCCCTTTATCAAGGGAGTATGGAGTTAGTTCCAGTTTAACACGGTCACCTGGAAGTATCTTAATATAGTGCATACGCATCTTACCTGCTATATGACACAATATAATATGTCCATTATCTAATTCAACACGGAAAGTTGCATTTGGTAATGCTTCAATAATCTTGCCGTCAACTTCAATAACATCAGCTTTAGCCATTATAAGTCCTTTTTGTTTCTCTTAAGCAAGAGATAATATTTCAGCTTTACCGTTGATAATAGCAACAGTATGCTCATAGTGTGAACCGTTTAAACCATCGGCACTAACAACATCCCACTTATTTTCCAAAATAATTGGTTTTGAATCTTTTTGACATATCATTGGTTCAAGACAAAAGACCATCCCGTTTTTTATCTTTGGTCCAGCTTTTGGATTGTTACCCTCAAGATAATTTGGAATTTCTGGTTCTTCATGTGGTTTTTTACCTATGCCATGTCCACAAAAGTTTCTAAGTGGCACAAAATTTTTATCTAAGATAAACTGTTCCATAAGGTGGGATAGTTCCTTAAATCTCATACCCTGCTTAATATTTTCTATCGCAAAGTATAAAGTATCTTTTGCACATGCTATTAACTCTTCATCTTTTGCACTTATCTCTCCGACAGGTACAGTTATAGCAGCATCACCAAACCATCCATCCAGTTTAGTTCCTGTATCATAACCAACTATATCACCCTCTTTGAGTTTGTAATCAGTTGGGATGCCATGAATGATAACTTTATTGAGAGATACACAAACAGCATTTGGGAAGCCGTAAAGACCTTTAAAAGATGGCTTTGCTCCATGACTTAAGATATAATCTTCTGCCATAGCATCAAGCTCTTTTAAACTCATCCCCACTTTTGTATTTGCACGAAGTAGTTCTAAAGCACCGCCAACAATCTTGTTGGCAGCTCTTAATTTTTCAATCTCTTGAGGTTTTCTAAGCGAAATCGCCATTATCTATAGACCAACAGCACTTAGTGTCTCATATTTACTCATGTAAACCTGAGCCTCAATCTTTCTCATCGTATCAAGTGCTACTTGAACAACGATTAAAACAGCTGTACCACCAAAATAAAATGGAACACCCATCCCTTTGATAATCATAAACGGCAATGTTGCAACAAGTCCAAGATATAAAGCACCTGTAAATGTTAATCTACTTGCAGTTTCATTTAAAAACTCTTTTGTAGCATTACCAGTACGGATACCAGGGATAAATCCACCCTGTCTTTTTAAGTTATCTGCTATATCTTTTGCATTAAAAGTGATACTCGCATAGAAAAATGCAAAGAAGATAACAAAAGTAAAAGTTAAAAAGTTAAAAAAGTAATGTTGTGGATTTAAAAAATCCGCTACCGATTGGATATATGGGTTTGTACTACTTGCCAAAACAGTCATAGGAAACATCAATATCGCACTAGCAAAGATAACAGGGATAACACCAGCTAAGTTTACTTTGATAGGGATATAGTTCATAACTCTTTTGTTTTGATTTTGCATGATTATTTTTTTAGCGTATGTTACAGGGACACGACGCTCACCAAGCTCAACATAGATGATAACAGCTATGGTTACAAATATTAAAATCAAGATACCTATTACAGTTAAAAAACTCATAGCACCAGTATTTACCATCGATACTGTTTTACCAATAGCCGTTGGAATAGCTGAAACGATACCTGCAAAAATGATAAGTGATATACCGTTACCGATACCGCTTTGAGTTATCTGCTCACCAATCCACATCAATAACATAGTTCCCGCTAACATAGATATAGCTGAAAGAAGTATAAAAGTGTTGTGATCAGCTAATATAGCACTATTTCCATTTGGTCCTGTTAAACTTTGCAATCCAACACTTACACCGATAGCTTGAATGATAGTGATAACGATAGTTGCATAACGGATAATCTGCATATATTTAACCATACCATCTCTTTCTTTTTTCATCTGACCAAGTGCAGGAAATGTTGCAGCTAAAAGTTCAGCAATGATAGAAGCGGTGATATAAGGCATAATACCAAGTGAGATAATTGAAAGTCTTTTGATAGCATTTCCACTAAACATATTCATAAGCCCTAAAGCATCTGAATCATGTCCGTTGAAGAATGATGCTATAACAGAAGTATCTACGCCTGGAACTGGCACATAAGCCAGTAGGCGGTATAGAAATAAAAACCCGATAGTAATAAGTATCTTATTAACTAGATTTTTATTCATAACTATTTACCTGTTGTGGTAATGTTATCGTCTTTGATTTTTGATGCTAAGTCTTTTGCACTTGCACCAACCAATTTAACTTTTGATACAGAGTTAGCTATCTTGTGTACACTACGGATAGATTCCATTGTGATCTCTTCTAATTCTGCAACAGCTTTGATTTTTTCAACATTTATCACATATGGTTTTACTAGTTTAGAAGTAAAACCAATCTTTGGTAAACGCTTTGCAAGTGGTTGTTGACCACCCTCAAAGTTTCTTTTTCTTTTATAACCTGAACGAGATTTTTGACCTTTTTGACCACGAGCAGCAGTCTTACCAGTTCCACTCCCTTGTCCACGACCAACTCTCTTTCTTGAGTGAGTTGAACCAGCGGCAGGTGTTAAATTTTCTATTGCCATTCCTCTATCCTTTCAATCTACCAAGTGCTTCAACAGTAGCACGAACTAGTGTGTTTGGATTGTTTGAACCGATTGATTTTGTAAGAATATCTTGTATCCCTGCAAGTTCTAAAACCGGACGAGCAGCTCCACCCGCGATAACACCAGTACCTTCAGATGCTGGTTTAAGTAAAACACGACTAGCATTGTATTTATGCTCGATGTCATGAGCTATCGTTGAACCTTTAATCTTAACAGTAGTTAAGTTTTTAAAAGCATTATCAACAGCTTTACGAATAGCATCAGGAACCTCTTTTGCTTTACCAACACCATAACCGATAGTACCATTTTTGTTACCAACAACTACAAGTGCAGTAAAACGAAATCTACGACCACCTTTTACAACTTTAGTTACACGACCAATATTTACTATTGATTCTTCAAAATCATCTCTATTGATTTCCATCTCGTCCCCTAAAACTTAATTTCGTTTGCACGAAGTGCGTCACCAAATGCAGCGATAACACCGTGGTATTGGTAACCATTACGATCAAATACAACTTCAGAGATACTAGCTTCTTTTAGTTTAGCAGCAAATGCTTCACCAAGTGCAGCTGCACCCTCTTTGTTTGATTTATGACCAGTAGCCTTTGAGTGTAAAGCACATAGAGTAGTTCCATTTGCATCATCAATTGCTTGTACACTTAGGTAACGATTTGATCTAAATACAGAAACACGAGGAAGTGAAGCACAACCAGATATTTTTGCACGAATACGACGCTTACGCTTTAGGCGATTTGCTGTTTTGCTTTTTAATACTTTAGCATTCATTATCTAATATCCTCCCTTACTTCTTAGCAGTTTTACCGGCTTTACGCACGATATGCTCTTCCATGTATTTAACACCTTTACCTTTATAAGGCTCTGGTGGACGGAAACTTCTTATCTCAGCAGCAACTTGACCAAGTTTTTGCTTGTCATGACTTTTAAGAGTTATTACATTTTTAGTAACTTCAGCTTCCATACCTTCTGGTAAATCATAATTAATATCATGAGAAAAACCAAGTTGAAGATTTAAAACATTACCTTTAACAGCAGCTCTATAACCAACACCATTTATCTCTAATTGCTTAGTATAACCAGTAGTTAAACCAACAACGATATTTTGAGCCAATGCTCTATAAGTTCCCCAAAAAGCTCTATGCTCTTTAGCTTCTGATTTATTTTTAAAAGTAAGTATATTTCCATCTATAGAAAACTCAACATTACCTTTTGTATCTAAATCAACACTGTTTTTGCCTTTAGCAAAAGTTATAACATCCCCATTTGAGCTAACTTTAATGTCAGCACCAAAATCTACTGGTAATTTTCCAATTCTTGACATGTTACTCTCCTACCAAACCGTACACATAACTTCACCACCAATACCAAGCTCGTAAGCTTTGTCATTTGGTAGTACGCCATGAGATGTACTGATAATAATAGTTCCATAACCATTTTTGAAACGCTTGATATCTTCTTTACCTTTGTAAACTCTTCTACCAGGTTTAGAAACTCTTTTCATTTCGTTGATTATAAACTTACCATTTTCATCATATTTTAATACAACTTTAATAGTCTTTTTAACGCCATCTTCGATTACATTAGCAGATTCTAAGTAACCTTTTTCAACTAAGATATTTGCTACAGCTTCAACACTCTTAGAGTGAACTAAAGTTGTAACTGGTAATCTTCTCATACCAGCATTACGAACACGAGTTAACGCATCTGATACTAAATCATTAATTGCCATTTATTTTCCTTTGCTTGCATTTAGCAGTATCAAGGGAGGCGAATGCCTACCAGCTTGACTTTCTAACGCCTGGGATTAATCCCTCATTTGCCATTTTTCTAAAACATACACGACAGATACCAAAATCTCTTAAAACAGAGTGTGGACGACCACAGATTTGACATCTTGTATAACCACGAACTTTGAACTTTGGAGTTCTTGCCGCTTTAGCGATCATAGACTTCTTAGCCATTAGTTACTTCCTTTACTAAAAGGCATACCCATTTTTTCTAAAAGAGTAAATGCCTCTTTATCAGAGTTAGCAGTTGTAACAACTGTAATATTCATACCATGGATTTGCATGATTGAATCATAGCTAATCTCAGGGAAAATCAACTGTTCCTGAAGACCGAAGTTATAGTTACCACGACCATCAAAACCATTTCTAGCAACACCACGGAAATCTTTCACACGAGGAAGTGCGATAGATACTAGGCGATCAAAAAAGTTGTACATGTTTTCACCACGAAGTGTTACACGAACACCAACTGGCATACCTTCACGAACTTTAAAACCTGCAACAGATTTTTTAGCGATTACTGTACTTGCTTTTTGACCAGCAATAGTTGTAATAGTGTCTTCGATATTTTTGATAAGTTTATTATCTTTCATCGCAAAACCAGCACCAACAGAGATAACAACTTTATCTAATGCAGGGATATCCATAACATTTTTGATCCCTAACTCTGATTGTAATTCAGGCTTTAAAGCTAAATATTTATCTTTTAAACGAGCCATCTGTTATGCCTCCACTTTACGAACATTTGAAACATCTATTGGCATCTCTTTATTGATATGTCCACCTTTAGTGTTTTCCTCAGTTGGTTTGATAGCTTTTTTAGCTATTTTACAACCCTCAACAATAACCTTGTTTTTCTTTGGCAATACTGCTATAACAGTTGCCTTAGTCCCACGATCATTACCAGCGATAATCTCTACAGTATCGCCTTTTTTAAACTTAAATTTTGCCATTAAACAACCTCCGGCGCAAGAGATACGATCTTCATAAATCCAGCATAACGAACTTCACGACCAACAGGTCCGAAGATACGAGTACCAATAGGTTCTCTCTTGTCATCAAGTATTACAGCTGCATTATCATCAAAACGGATAAGTGATCCATTTTCTCTTTGAACCTCTTTTTTAGTTCTAACGATAACAGCTTTTACAACTTTACCTTTTTTAACTTTAGCAGTAGGTGTCGCTTTTTTTACAGAGGCAACAATAACATCGCCAACTGATGCATAACGACGCTTAGAACCACCAAGAACCTTAATACACATAATCTCTTTAGCACCTGTATTATCAGCTACATTTAAACGAGTAAAACCTTGGATCATACTACGCTCCTTTTACAACTGACTTAAGTCTAAAAGATTTAGTCTTAGAAAGTGGGCGACACTCAACTGCAACAATCTCATCACCAACTTTTACTTCATTACGCTCATCATGTACTAGGTACTTTTTGAAACGCTTTACAACTTTATGGTAACGAGGATGCATTACACGGCGTTCTACTAAAACAGTTACTGTTTTATCGCCTGCAATTTTTACAACATTACCTTGAATTTCACGCTTATGTGTCATCGCTCGTCCCCTACTTTGCTACTGCAGTAAGTGCAGTATTGATTCTTGCAATATCTTTTTTAGCAACACGAAGTTCGCTAGTATTTTGAAGTTGCATCATCTTTTGTTTGATTTTTAAAGTAAACAGTTCAGTTTTCTTCTCTTTAAGCATAGCTTGAAGTTCTGCTACTGTTTTATCTGCTAAATCAGAATATTTCATTGTTCATCTCCGCAGTGATTATTTTTGTTTTGAATGGTAACTTGTGCATAGCAAGAGTTAATGCTTCACGAGCAATATCTTCTGGTACACCAGCCATCTCAAATATAATGCGACCTGGTTTAATGTTCATAACCCACTGATCAACTGCACCTTTACCTTTACCCATACGAGTTTCAAGAGGTTTAGCAGTTAATGGTTTAGCAGGGAAAACACGAATCCAAATCTTACCATTTCTTTTAATGTGACGAGTTGCAGAGATACGAGCCGCTTCAATCTGACGAGAGTTGATACGACCAGCTTCTACCGCTTTAAATGCGATGTCACCAAAAGCTAATTTATAGCCACTACGAGCATAACCACGGTTACGCCCTTTCATAACTTTACGATATTTTGTTCTCTTTGGCATCAACATGATTATTCAGCCTTTTCGTTATTTTCACGACGAGGAGCACGCTTTGGACGACGCTCTTTCTTCTCTTCTTTAACTTCAACAGGAACGCCTTTTGTAAGAACTTCCCCTTTGAATATCCACACTTTTATACCTATGATTCCATAAGTAGTTTGAGCTTCAGCGAAACCATAATCAATCTTAGCACGAAGTGTATGCAAAGGAACTCTTCCCTCTAAATACCACTCAGTACGAGCCATTTCAGCACCACCAAGACGACCAGCAACTGCTACTTTTATACCTTTAGCACCACTTCTTTGTGCACCTTGCATAACTTTTTTCATAGCTCTTCTAAATGCAACACGACGCTCTAGTTGAGTAGCTACATTTTCAGCAACAAGTTGTGCTGAAGCTTGAGCTTTTTTCTCTTCTTTGATATTGATAGATATTGGCTTACCAACTAATTTTTGAAGAGTAGTTTTAAGCTTCTCAATATCTGCACCTTTTTTACCGATGATGATACCAGGACGAGCTGCAACGATAGTTACACGAAGTCTTTTAACTGTTCTTTCTATAATGATGTTAGCAACACCAGCATAATAAAGCTCTTTTTTCAAATATGTTCTTATCTTGTGATCTTCACCTAAAGCTGCTGGTGCAGTTTTAAAGTTAGGAAACCAACGAGATTCCCAGTTACGGTTGATACCAAGACGCAAACCAATAGGATTAACTTTTTGACCCATATTATTTATCCTCTACTTCTACTAAGATATGTGCTGTTGGTTTACGGATACCCGAAGCCATACCTCTTGCACGAGGACGGAATCTTTTAAGTACTGGACCATTGTCAACACGACATGACTTAACAATACAATCTTCAGCTTCATTACCACTGTTCGCAACTGCAGATGCAAGAACTTTATAGATAATTTTAGCTGCCTTATTTGGAGTAAATTCTAAAGCTGCTAATGCTTCTTCAGCATTCATACCTTGAATCTCTCTAGCTATAAGGCGAGATTTGATTGGTGAAACACGGATAAATTTTAATAATGCTCTAGCCATGATTACCCTTTCTTCTGCACAGAGCCTTTATGACCCTTAAATGTACGAGTTGGTGCAAATTCACCAAGTTTATAACCAATATGATTCTCTGTAACATATACAGGAACAAATTGGCGACCATTATGAACATTTAATGTAAGACCTACCATATCAGGAAGAATCATAGATCTTCTTGACCAAGTTTTTATAGGTTTTTTGTTGCCTTCAGCTTTTGCTGCAACAACTTTTTTCATCAAATGATCATCAACGAATGGACCTTTTTTTATTGAACGAGCCATTAGCCTACCCTTTTTGCATTTGGTTTACGACGAGTGATGATTAGTTTATCACTTGCTTTTTTACGACGAGTTTTAGCACCCTTAGTTGGTTTACCCCATGGAGTAACTGGATGACGACCTGAGTTAGTTTTACCTTCACCACCACCATGCGGGTGATCGATAGGGTTCATCGCAGAACCACGAGTTTGTGGTCTAATACCTAAGTGTCTTTGACGACCAGCTTTTGCTATAACGATATTAGCAAACTCTTCGTTTCCAACAGCACCAATAGTAGCCATACACTCACCAAGTACAAGTCTCATCTCTGAAGATGGCATACGAAGTGAAACATATTTACCATCACGACCCATGATTTGAGCACTTGTTCCAGCAGAGCGAACCATTTGTCCACCTTTACCAGTTTTAAGCTCAACATTATGAACCAATGTACCAACAGGGATATTTTTAAGTTTCATTGCATTACCAGCTTTAACATCAAGTCCATCAGCTGCTGATTCTATAGTGTCACCAACATTTAAACCTTTTGGTACAAGGATGTATCTTTTGTCACCATCAGCATAAGTTACAAGAGCGATACGACAGTTTCTATACGGATCATACTCGATAGTACTTACAGTAGCAGGAATGCCGAACTTGTTTCTTTTAAAGTCAATGATACGATAAAGTTTTTTAGCACCAGCTTGTTTATGACGAGAAGTGATACGACCATTGTTGTTTCTTCCAGCAGTTGTTGGAAGCTTTACTAACAATGAACGAACGCTTGCTTTTGCCGTGATATCTGAGCTATCAACATTTGTATAAAAACGACGAGACGGAGTTATCGGTCTATAAGTTTTAATTGCCATGTTATACCGCCAAACTTTCTATTTGTGCACCTTCAGGTAAAGTAACATAAAACTTTTTAAAGTCATTTTGTTTACCTTTTACACCACGGAATGTTTTTGCTTTTCCGCTTTGATTTAGTGAGTTGATTTTTGTTGGAATTATTCCAAAATACTCACGAAACACCTCTTTAAGACCTGTTTTGCTCATACGAGGTGATGTTTGAACAACTATCACACCATCTTCTTGCATACCAAGAGTCTTCTCTGTATATAATATAGATTTAATATCTGTAATATCTGCCATTACTTAGCCTCACCTGTTAGAGTTTCCCATACAGCTTTTTCTATCACGATTGAGCGATAGTTAGCAGCTAAATACGCATTTAATTCATTTGCTTCAACAACATAAGTTTGATGAAGATTTTCAAATGCTAGGAATGTTTTTTCATCTAATAAAGATTTAACAAAAAGAGTATCTCTTTGATTTAATGCTTTAAACATTGCTGCAGCGTCTTTAGTTTTACCAGACTCTATCGCGATGCTATCCACAATAAAAAGAGAACCATTTTGTGCATGCTCATTTAAAGCAAATTTTAAAGCAAGTTTTTTTTGCTTTTTATTTACTTTTAAATCGTAGTTACGGTTGTTTTGTGAACCAAAAGCTTTACCACCACCTACGAATACAGGAGAACGACGAGAACCAGCTCTTGCACGACCGCCACCTTTTTGAGCCCATGGTTTTTTACCACCACCACGCACATCACTTCTACCTTTAGTAATCGCTGTGTTTGCTCTTTGAGCAGCTTGAGCAGATTTTACATAAAGGTAAAGGTTATGAGGGTTAATTCCAGAGAAAGACTCTGGTAATGCTAACTCAGATGCTTTTTCCATTTTATCATTTAAAACGATTGCACTCATTACGAAGCTACCTTTACACGACCTAAAGAACCATTAGCACCACTAACTGAACCTAAAACCGCAATGATTTTATTTTCAGCATCGAAGCTAACAATTTCATTTTTTACACTATTTTGTGTATTTCCATATTGTCCAGGCATTTTCTTACCCTTCATAACACGACCTGGCCATTCAGCATTACCGATAGAACCTGTTCTACGACCAAATCTATGACCGTGAGAAGCTGGACCACCACTGAAATTCCATCTTTTCATACCACCAGAAAAACCGCGACCTTTAGTGTTGAAAGTAGATTTTAAAACTTTAGCTTCCGCTAAAGGTGCTATATCTAAATCACCAGCCTCTGCATTTGCTACTTCTAAAGTAACAAAGCGGTTAAACTCAGCAGAAAGAGAATATTTCTTCTGTTGACCTTCTATTGCTTTATTCATTTTTTTACCGCTGTTATAAGCTACGATTGCTTTACCATCATTAACTTCACAAACCTTAGCATCAAGAACTCTTAAAAGAGTAACAGGACTACTTGGAACTGTGATAGTACGGCTCATACCGATTTTTTCAACAATATATTCCATTGGTTACTCCTTATTTATCCATAGAGCGAACTTCAACATCCACTTCTGGCGCAAGATCAAGTTTCATTAATGAATCAACAGTTTCTGGTGTTGCAGAAACAATGTCAATCATTCTAGCATGCATACGAATTTCAAATTGTTCACGAGATTTTTTATTAACATGAACTGATTTTAAAACAGTATATTTACGAATCTTTGTTGGTAAAGGGATTGGACCACGAATTGCAGCTCCTGTACGCTTTACAGCCTCAACTATTGATGCTACAGATCTATCAAGTACACGATGATCATAAGCTTTCAATTTTAAACGAATTTTTTCCATAACTTTCCTTCTAAAGAACTCGTTGGATCCTAAGCCAACTATATTAAGGGAGCGGAATTGTACCTAAAGTAGCCCCAATATTCAAGAATTTATAGGATAAAAAGAGAAAATTGTAGTATTTTATTTCCTTTTTATAAGGAAATGCAGAATTAGAGCATAAGTATATTTATCATCACAGCAATAAAGTTATCAATCTAAAACTGTGTTCTAAAAAAGAGAAAAATAGTAAATGATTAATATAGCTTATTTTAGATATAATTCGGGCTTATATTACAATAAGGAACTATTCGTGAGGAAATCAATACTTTTAGATACACATCCAATGTATGCAATTAAATTCTTAAAAAATGAGATGAAATTTTCAAATATCTCTCAGATTATAGAGCATTTTAAGGCTAAGATAGAGGAAAA
>Ga0256827_10002679_pt1 | contig 11387 bp, 14 predicted proteins | sample CV84metaG_FD_185977 | JGI IMG/M metagenome (GOLD analysis project Ga0256827, IMG submission 185977) | Hydrothermal vent microbial communities from East Pacific Rise, Pacific Ocean - CV84 | ecosystem: Environmental > Aquatic > Marine > Hydrothermal vents | place: Pacific Ocean: East Pacific Rise... | reverse complement strand
TGATAGCCACTAAGATTAGAGTGTTCCGTATTACTTGTATCGTTTAAAATATCATCATTAATCTCAATCGTCAAATCCAAAATATTTGGGAACTCATTTTCTCCTAAAATCTCTTGCTTGACACTCAGCCAATTTGGGCGTTCCTGCTTGTTGGTTTGATACTTAAACAGCTTATCTTTTACTACAAAATCGAGTGAGCCATGACTGTTATGGAGTTGGGGTAAGACTTGGGCTAATATCTCTTTGCCAAAAAGAAGCTTTTCCCTGCGTTCATATTCGGGGATTAAATTTTCAAAAAAAGGAAAAAGCTCTATAGAAGAGTGAAGCATATTTTTATCTAAACCATCAAATGCTTCTCCTTTATAGGCAGAAGCATAGACAAATTGATACGTTCCATCGTTGTAAGAGAGTTCCCCCACCAATACTCCCCCATTAAAAACAACCCAATGGGTATCTATTAACTGCATGAATTTTCCTAATAAATTTAATTTTAAGTATAGCACGAGCTTTATTAAATCTACTTATTTTAAGAGATTTGCTATAATCCCCCTAAACTATCTATTTGGAACCTACATGATAACCACAGCCTTCCCTTACCTTACAATCTTACTCTTTATCGCCTCGATGCTTGTCTTTTTAGAAGCCAAAACAAAAGCCAAGTTTTTTGAATATTTGCCTGCCATTGTTATTTTATACTTTACGGTTATGACCCTTTCTACTTTGGAACTGTGGACAAAAACCGAAGAGATAAACTCTGCCTACAAAGCCTTTAAATCAAACCTTTTACCTGCCATGATATTTTTGATGTTGCTTCAAAGCGATGTACGAAAAATCTTTAAACTGGGCAAAAAGATTCTGCTCACGTTCTTTTTGGCATCACTTAGTATCTCTTTGGGGTTTATTGTAATGTTTACGCTGATGAACGGTTTTTTTGAAGCCGAATCGTGGAAAGCATTTGGGGCATTGAGTGGTTCATGGATGGGAGGTACAGGAAACATGGTTGCGATTCAATCAGCCCTAGAGTTACCCGATTCTAAAATGGGTTATGTACTGTTGATTGACTCTATAGATTATGCCATTTGGGTTATGATTCTGTTAGCCTTAGTCCCTTTTGCCAAACAGTTTAATGCTTGGACAAAAGCAGATGGTTCAGTTTTAGAGACCTTGGGTTCAACACTTAATAATGAAAAAGAGAAAAAAGCCATTAATTTTCCTTCTCTTTTTATGATGTTGGGATTAGCCCTTATGGTCTCGGTTATCGCCCAAGCGATTGCTCCATTACTTCCGACTACAAGCTTTTTGACCAACACCACATGGATTGTTATTTTTGCTACCTTCGCAGGCATAGGTTTTGGTATGACCCCACTTAGCAAAGAAGCATCAGCCGAGCCTTTAGCAAACATCATGCTCTACCTTATCGTGGCTCTTATCGCTTCGCGTGCCAATTTTGCAGAACTTAGCCAAGCCCCACTCTATATTGTGGCAGGGTTTATGATTATTCTGATTCATGCTTCTATTATGGTGGTCTTTGCAAAACTATTCAAATTGGATTTATTTTCATTAGGAGTAGCATCGTTAGCCAATATCGGTGGGGTAGCATCTGCACCTATTTTGGCAGGAGCGTATCATAAAGCTCTTATTCCGATTGGGGTTTTAATGGCAATGATGGGGTATATTGTTGGAACGTTTATGGGGTTGGGGGTTTCGCAGGTTTTGAGGGGTATTGCAACATAAAAATTTTAAATATTGCGAGGCTAAAGCCGTCGTTTCAGTATATGCGAATTGCGTTTTCGGAATCGGCGTGTTTACACCCGAAATATTTGGTTAAAAAATCACTTCCCCTGCAACCAACTCTGCTCAACATTTACCAAAATAGGATTTTGTTGTTTAAACTCTTCATCGGTAAAGGTAAAACGAAAATTGTCCATGTATTCCACTAGAATTTCATACGCCTCACGAATCTCTTGAAACTTTTGGGTTGAACCACCCTCCATATCAGGGTGGTATTTTCGTGAGAGTTTCAGATATTTTTTACGAACATGCTCTTTATTTGTAAGTGAAAGCAGTTCTAGGCTCTCTACAGCATTTTGAAATTCACTTAAGCTTACTTGATGCATCATTTTAAACCTCATCAGCACCCATATCAAGTTGATCATGAATACGCTGTCCTCCATGAATATCGGCACTTCCCGAAGCAGGAATAATGGCATCGGTAAATGCATCTTCCCAAAAACTACCAGACCAAGTAATGGCTGACTGCTCTACAGCGTCATTCAGAGCAGGCGAAGAGCTATTTAAATCCAAGTTTCCATTTGAAGCATCTACATAAAGAGGGTCTTCAACAATAGATTCGCCTACAATTCCCAAAGTATCACTATTATCTTTTGCCCACCACAAGTTTTTGCCCCATGTGATATTTTTGGATTGACTGTTTTCCTCTTCAGAGAAGTTATCAGCCACATCTCCCTCTCCATAGATAATATTATTAGCAATGCTTGCATTTTGAACTCGGTAAGAGAACGTTATTTCTGAACCCCAACCTGAATTTTTGTAAAAAGAGTTGTTATAAATCATAATGTTATTAGACTCTCCACCACCTGCTTTGGTTGGATTTTGGGAATAGCCACCCAAGCTCAAACCAGCTTCTCTATTGTTATAAACATAATTATTGACCATCAGAACATCATTAGTAGCTTTTCCTGCATGTTCAGAAGCAAACTCAAACCCTATATCATTTTTAGAGGCATAATTCCCTTCAAGCAGAATATGATGTCCACCATCCACATAAAATCCATCTGCCGAGCCATCTTTACCTTCATACCAAGGGTTATTATTAAAGACTCCAAGAGCCAAATTGGTTGAGTTGTTAATCGAACGGTTATTTTTGACAATTCCATTTCTTGCTCGATTCTCATCATCCAAGCAATCAGGACAAACATCTGATTCATAACCAATCATTACGATTCCAATATTGTTATTGTCATGAACATAATTATCTAAGACTTTAAATCCATCAATATTTCCATTAATGGTAAACGCTTCGCTTGACGCTAGAATACAATGCGAAATCTCATTTTTTACAAAATTCAGATTTGTCATGGCTGTTTTTGTATCTCCATAGACAGCAATACCGTTTGCACCCACAGCACAACCACTGGATTCTCCACAGGTGGATAAGTTTTCGATGTTATGAATTTTGTTATTTGTAATATTAATATCGTGGGATGAACCATTAATAAGTATACCAATAGGTGTTTTAGGAACATTAACACCTGTTTTAGTCTTGAAGTTTCTAAGCTCTAAATTATTGACAACAATATGATGTGCATTACTAATGGTAATAAGAGCTTGTTGACCCGTAATGTTTAGATTACTTCCATCTATTACTGCTCCTGTTTCAGCTTTTAAAATTATATTAGAGTCTTTATCTCCCAAAAGCAATACACGCTCGTTATATATTCCTTTTTTAATAATTAGTGTTGAATCCTCTTCCAGTTGATTCACAGCGAATTGAATGGTTTTCCATGGAGTATCAGAAGAACCATCATTTTCATTGTCTCCTGAGGGGGAGACATAAGAAGTTGTTCCACTCCTACTATTATTTGAGTTACTATCCTCTTTTACTTCATTAATATCTCCTATCTCACAAGCAGATAAAAACAATAAGAGTACACTTAGTATTATTTTTTGCATTTAATTATTCTCCTAAATCAACAATTTACTTTTTTAAATAACAGTTATATCGTGTACTCTCTGTATTCTTCTTTAATAAAAGTAGCTGATGGTAAAGAGCTATGTAGTAAAATGAATTTATAAATATAATTAATCTTAATTTCAATTTATTTTATCTATAATGATTAAAACTTATATTCAAAGGAATGAAATGAATTTCATTAAAGGTATTTTTACCATCGTTGGAGCAATTGTCGTAATTGCAGGTATTCTTATTGGGCTTAACTACGGTTCAAGCATGGCTAAAATGGATCCTAAAGCATTAGGTCTCTATATGAAAATGGCTGATGATGTCTTGACAACTGGTGACCCAGCAAAAGGTATGATTATCAAAAGAAAACTTGTTATCGAAGAAGGTACAAGTAAAATGGAAGCTATTGAAAATGCTATTGAAGTAATGGATGAAGTAGGAGAAAGCTACGGACTTGCAAAAGTTGATGAGAAAACAATGCCTCGTAAACTTTTAAATAAAGATGGCGAAAAAGTATATACTCATATTCGTTCATACTGTTCTCCAACCATTGCTGACATTTTCTTGGGTCACTCTGGAGAGTTTGTTGGATTTATGCCATGTAGAGTTGGTATTGTTGAAGATAAAAATGGAGACGTTTGGTTATATACAATGGCGTTAGACATGATGATTTCTGGTGGTCACACATTGCCTCCTAAACTTCTTGAACATGCACAAAATGTTAAAGATGCTATGGTTAATATGATTACCTATGGTGCTGCTGGAGAGATTGCAGACTAAACCTTTTTTACGTACTTCTACTTTTTTAGTAGAAGTCGTCCCCCTCTTCTTCTTTTCTTCTCTTTTTTATTTTCATTTAATACATATTTTTAATATTATATTAATATAATGCCTTTTAATGTAATTTTTTAATACTATCCTAATATATTTTGAATATAATATAACATAAGATAATAAATTACAATGGGATGTCACTATGAACTATAAACTACATATACTAAGCATATTTCTGATAGGAAACCTTGAAGCGTCTTCTTTAATCTCATTAACGGATGTCAATAAGAGTTCCCTACAATTGGAAAAACTAAAACTAGAAAGTAAAATTCTTGAGGCACAATTTAAACTCAAAGAGTTAACTCAAAAAAATAAAAAATATAATGAAATAATCAAATATCAAAACAACATTAAACAGTTAAAAAATGATGCTGAAATGGCTGAAGTGAAAGCCAATAAAGTTACACATGAAATTAATGTAAAAAAAGCCAAGTGGGAATTAAAAAAAGAGAAATTGGAGTCAGAAATTTCTATCATTAAAATGGAAAAAGAGCTAAGTCACTATGTCGATAAAGCACCTATTTACCTTGATAATCCTCTTCAAAAAGACAATACTTTAATCATTTCTGATAGAAGAATCTCTTTAAATGGAGCCATTACAGAAAAAACTGCTACAGAAATAACGAATAAGATAAACTACTATAATAATAAAGATAAAACTAAACCTATTTTTTTAGTAATAGACAGCTCTCCTGGTGGCTCAGTTATGGCAGGATACCTTATTATTAAAGCCATGGAGAGCAGTCATGCACCTGTCTATGTTGTACTAAAATCATTTGCTGCTTCGATGGCTGCGATTATTGTTACCTTAGCAGACAAATCATTTGCTTATTCTCATGCTACAATGTTGCACCATCAACCAAGCATGTACCAACAGGGGAACAGCAATTTAACCGAACAAAAAGAGAGTTATAAAAATTTGGAAAAATGGTGGGAATACCTAGCAACACCCATTGCAGAGAAAATGGGCATAAGCATTGATGAGTTTCAAAAAAAGATGTATGAAAATTCATCAAAAGGAGACTGGTCTGAGTTTGCTGTAGACGCACAAAAGTTGCATTGGGTTCAAAATATAGTCTCTAGAATTGAAGATACATCTGTCATTACAAATCTAATTGAGGAAAAAGAGGATAAAAGTGAAGATCATGCCGATATTGAGACCATCAGTAAAACAGGAAAGCCAATTCAATATTTACCTCATCTTACACCAACAGATGTTTACTTTATATACAGCCCCGATGGATATTATCAACGGAGATAATATCCAAAAAGAAAGTTACTCTTTAAAAATAATAATATCGTAATTGCTTGTTGTGACTACGGCTTTATGTGTAGGAACCGAGCCATTACGATTCACTTTAGAGAGTTCTTCTCGTAAATCTTTAATCTCTGAGTTCATAGCATCCATCTGTTTTTTTAATTTTAAAATAACGTCTACACCTGCTAAATTAATACCCATTTTTCGTGTTAATTGGAGTACAAATTTAATCTTATCAATATCACGTTGAGAGTAGAGACGCATACGCCCCTGAGTACGAGAGGGTTCAATTAGCCCCTCTTTCTCATATTGTCTCAATGTCTGTGGATGTATGTCTAAAATAGAGGCAACCACAGAAATAAGATAGACAGGTTCATCGTAACTATGCATCAGGAAGCTTCTCTTCTAAAACCTGCTTAAGCTCATCATCCATATCATCAATATTTGGTAAAATAATATTTGCTGTTAAATAGAGATTTCCTTTAAGCGATGTTTTTCTATCCACTACACCTGCCCCACGAACTCTAAATTTTTGACCATTTTTTGTATTCTTAGGTACTTTTAGAGTAATGTCATCATTGATTAACGATTCAACGGTTACTTTTCCACCAAAGAGTGCTGTTTTTAAATTGACATCCATACTCATATAGAGGTCATTCTCTTTTCGCTCAAAAACAGGAGATTCAGAAACTTCTACCTTAATCAATAAATCACCTCGTTTTCCCATTCGACCAACACTTCCTTTACCTCGAACGCGAAGAGTCTCTCCATTTTTAATTCCTGCTGGAATCTTAATATCAAAACTCTCATTATTTAAAGAGACATTGTGTTTTCCACCTTTAACAGAAACGTAAAAGGGTATGGCAATATTAATACGTTGATCTAAATCCGTTGAAGAAGAAGAACCTCCTCCACCGAAGCCTCCACCAAAACCAGCACTACCTCCTCCACCGAAGATACTTTTCAATAAATCATCTAAATCAACATTCGTTCCTTGATTCTTTGCAAAATCATGAAAGTTTTGACCACCAAAGATTTGATCACCGTACATGTCGTACTCATCTTTCTTCTTTTTATCCGAAAGTACTTCATACGCTGCGTTAATCTCTTTAAACTTCTCAACAGCAGACTCATCTTTGTTTACATCAGGATGATATTTTCTTGCTAATTTACGATATGCTTTTTTTATCTCATCTGCACTTGCATGCTCATTTACACCTAAAGTTTCATATAAACTTTTTGCCATTGTTGTACCTCAATAAATTAAATTAATATTAGAGCAAGTATATCAAAATATCTTAGTCTCTGTCAATCAAGGTTTAACTTTTTCGCATTAATACAGAAACAATTACAATAGAAGGAATTGCTAAAGAAACTAAATAGATAGGTATCTCCAAAAGCTGATTGTTATTTAAGTAAAAGAATCCAAAAATTAATATTAGATAGGAGCCTAAACGGTAAAAAGAGAAGGAAGCTTTAGAATCTTTTGTCGTCTGCCAAACTGAGCGTCTGCTCTTTTTTAGGTTTTGACGCTCCTCTTTGACCACTTCTACCAAGGTTTTCTCTGAATCATCTTGCTTTAACTCCTCATCATAGAGTTCATAAGGGTCTTCTAGCTTATCTAAAGTATCCCGTTCATCATCAGGAATTGCTCCTACATTCAAACGCCCTTGCACCATTGATTGATAACTTAACATCGACCCCAACATCACAAGAGCAGAAGGTATAAATCCCATCTGTGTATTAACAAGCCAATATTCTTCACCAAATAAGAAAGTTAAAGAAATAATAAATAAATCCACAACAACTAAAGCAATAATCGCACTTTTCATTAGTATTTATCGTCCTCATCGTCTGAATCATCGTACTTTTTATATCTATAACGAGGGTCATTTGCCAGCTCATCCAAAGATTTTTTCTGTTTCGCATAGGCCTTATAGACGTTTAATATAGCACCTGCTACACCCCAAAATACCCCTAGCCATAATAACCACGGAATTTCAAATAAATTTCTCATTAAAAGACCAAGCCCTACCCCTAAAAGTATTGCGACTACTATTGATATACCTAAACTTAAGCCATCAGCAGCAAGCACTATCTTCTTTAATCTTGGTTCTTCTTGATTCGACATAACTATCCTTTTTTGTAAAAATTAACTCTTTTCAACATTATATCCAAGGATAAATCTAACCTTACTTTAAAATATTTAACTTTGTTTTTACATAATTTTAAATTTTAAATTTTTTAATTAAGTTTAAGTTTATATTTGCTATAGTAAGAAATCTTAATTCAAACTAAAAGGAAAAAAATGAGTCGTCAAGAAAAAGCAAATTTTATAGAAAAACTTAGAAATGCAGTACAATCATACCGAGGTTTTACCCAAATTGAAAAATGTTATGCCCACAAACATCTTCCTGAATGGGTTGGTAAAAAAGGAGAACTCGATACCTTTATCAAAAAATTCTCTGAACGCTCTCTTGATGTTCAACCTTTTTTACGTGAAACAAAGTTTATACAGCAGGTTGCTTAAACCTCTTTAATATCATCTCTATCCCAACGCTCTGGGTCTAAAAATGTATCGTCGTGTATATGTTTAAAAGATGCTCGTATCATCTTAAAGACCTTTGAGTTATCTTTCTCTAAACCTTCTAACCATATTTTCATATTTGCCCTAGCATGGGGCATCTTTACATCTTTAAGCATCGCAGGGCAAGCTTCATCTCCAATCGGTTGTAACTTATTCTCATCAGCAAAGGCTCGAAGCTGTTTTTCACGGGCTTCAATCAGTGGTCGAATCAAATGAAACCCTCGGTTTGTTTTATAAATCGGTGCCATTGCTCTCATTGAACCATTATAAAACATGTTCATAAAAAAGCTCTCAACCGTGTCATCAAAGTGGTGTCCTAGTGCTACTTTGCTAAACCCATGCTCTTCGGCAAAGGTGTATAAAGCTCCACGACGCATACGCGAAAAGTAAGAACAAAACGATGAATTTTCACGAATAGCGTCGTTCGATATTTCATAGATATTGGTCTCATAAACCGTATGTTTAATCTCATACTTTTTACAATGCTCGATTAAATCCGTATAGTGTTCCCCTGGCATTCCATAGTTAATGGTACACGCTTCAAACTCAAATTTAAATGGAGCATGACGCTGAATGTGTTTCAGTATATGAATCAAAGCTAGCGAGTCTTTACCACCACTTAGCCCTACTAAAACCTTGTCGCCCTCTCCTATAAGCTTAAAGGTTGCATTTGTCTTTCCTGCAACTCTTAGAAGCTTTTTTGAGATGTTCAGTTGAGGTTTTATTTCTCTACTCAATGCTCTCTACCATATCCAAAATAAAGTTTGCCGAAATTTTAGCCGAACCAATCATAAACTCATCAAAATCCATTCCTGCATCGTCATTGGCTGTATCAGAAATGGCTCTTAAAACAAAGAATGGAACATTTAACGCATTACAAATAACGGCTACCGAAGCACCTTCCATCTCTAGGGCATCAGCGTTAAAGGTATTTAAAATCCAATCTTTTCGTTCACTATTTGCTACAAACTGGTCACCTGTAGCAATAATTCCCTCTTTTAACGTTAAATCCCTCTTTTTCGCAACCTCTTTAGCAATATTACGCAGATTTACATCCGTGGGAATACATACTTCTCCCTCGGGAACATAACCATAAGGATGCCCAAACGCGACAATATCTAAATCGTGTTGACAAAGACCATCAGCAATAATTAAATCGCCTATGTTTAAATCTGGGCTAATCGCTCCTGCCACACCAGAGAAAAGAAGGGTATCACAAGCAAATTTTTCCAACAAAATGGTTGCTGTCAACGAAGCAAAAACTTTACCTATTTTAGAGTAAGCAATAACAAGCTCTTTTCCTTTATACGTTGCTTCATAATAACTGTTGCTTGCATAGTCAACCTTCTTAACATTTTCAACTTTAGCTAAAAGTGGTTCTATCTCTTCAGGCATTGCACCCATAATGGCAATTTTACTCATACATATATTCCTAATTATTTTTGTGAGATTATAGCAAATTTTCATTAATAAACTCTCTAAAATAGAGCAAGGAAAATTGTGACCATAAAAAGCACTTTTTTAAGAAAAAATAAAGAAAGTGTGTTAAAAAAGAGTTTTTTACTCTGATTAATTTTAAAAAATTATTATCGTATATTTTTTAAGAAAAGAGTAATTATAATTATTTTGTCTTATGGGACACAATTTTTATTTCAAAGGGATAACAGATGATTAAAACAATTTTAGCAACAGCCCTAGTGGCAACAATATTTACTGGCTGTGTGGGAACACTGGTTGCAAATAACACGGTAAAGAGTTCTTCCTCTACAGCTGTTCAAAATGCAAAATGTACAGTAGCTAAAGAGAACAATAGTACTATAATTAAGAAATAGGCTTTAGGACGACGTTGAAGAGAATAGTATTTCCATTCTCTTCAAGGTTATTTACAAAGCTTTAATGGCTTCAATCGTTGCTTCGAGTGAAGCCATATCACTCACATTAAAATGTGGTTTTTTAGTCGCTTTTCGATTAAGCCCTTTCAAAACAGCACCCTGTCCAAACTCGATATAACAATCCACCTCATCATCAATATTTGCCATAGAGTGTTTATACTTTACAGGTTCTACCAACTGTTTAGCCAACAACTCTAACGCTTCCTCTTTTGTACTATACTTTTCTGCTGTAACATTTGAAATAACAGGTGCTATAAATTCATCTTTTATCATCTCATTTAATTTTACAGATAGAGGCTCAACAGCTGTTGCAAGAAGTGGACAGTGAGAAGCTACAGACATATCCAATAAAATTGCTCTTTTTGCTTTTGCCTCTTTTAAGATAGGAGCTAAGGTCTCTAAATCTTTTTTAATCCCTGCGATAACAATTTGACCATCTGCATTGTAATTAACAGCCCAAACTTTTAGACCTACATCACGTTGCTCTTGACAAATTTTCTCAACTACTTCATCTTTTAACCCCAAAGAGACCATCATTCCAACCTCTTGAGTAGAACATGCCTCAGCCATAAGCTTACCACGTAAATTTACAAGCTCAACAGCATCTATAGCATCCAATGCACCCGAAGCAACCAATGCTGAAAACTCTCCTAGTGAGTGTCCCATTGTCAAAACAGGTTTAATATCCATCGCATCTGTAAAAAGCTTATGAGCAATAGTCGCTACCAATAAAATAGCAGGTTGAGTAAACTCTGTTTGCCCCAAGTTATCATTCTCTTCAAAAAGAAGTTGCTCAAAATCAATACCTGTTCTGCTACTTGCATCAGCAACCATTGCTTTTGCTACTTCTGAATTTTCAAAGAAATTTTTTCCCATTCCTACTGCTTGAGAACCTTGACCTGCGAATAAAAATGCACACTTAACTGACATATTTTAATCCTTAATTATTTTTTTGCCATTCTATCAAAATGGTTATTATGCCATAATGAATAGAGCATATTTCCCATCGCTAGCATTAAATCCAAACCCCACCAACTCTTTTGGGGGATGATTTTCACTGACAGCTAATTTAACTTCATACATCATCGCATCCATATCTAAAATAAGCAGATG
>Ga0256827_10002678_pt1 | contig 11388 bp, 13 predicted proteins | sample CV84metaG_FD_185977 | JGI IMG/M metagenome (GOLD analysis project Ga0256827, IMG submission 185977) | Hydrothermal vent microbial communities from East Pacific Rise, Pacific Ocean - CV84 | ecosystem: Environmental > Aquatic > Marine > Hydrothermal vents | place: Pacific Ocean: East Pacific Rise... | reverse complement strand
AACTTAGAGGGTGCGAACTTATGGGATGCGAACTTAGAGGGTGCGAACTTATGGGGTGCGAACTTAAGGGGTGCGAACTTAAGGGATGCGAACTTAAGGGATGCGAACTTAAGGGATGCGAACTTATGGGGTGTGGGGGGAAATATGGAAGAAATTAGAAGTATGAAAATTGAAACTTTTCCTATAACTTTTACAAAAGATGTTTTACAAATCGGATGCAAAAGGTATTTGATTGAGGAGTGGAGAAACTTTTCTGATGAAGATATTAACAATATGGATGATAGAGCATTGGCATTTTGGAAAAAGTGGAAAGATTTTATTTTTACTGCTATATCACTCTCTTTTAATGAGGGAAAAAAAGATGTTTAAAGAGATGATTTTGGTTGGGAGGGTGACTAGAAGAGGGAGTAGAGTTTTTAAAAATGAGGAAGTGGAGGGACTATACTTAAGAGAAGATGCGTTGTTTTTTGAAATAAAAAATAGGATATATCTTAAGATATGTAAAGAGACAGAGAATATAGTCTTGAGTGTATTGAAAAGAAATGTTGAACTGGTGAGTGTGGGAGAGGACGAAGATATGCAGAAATTGGCACGTGAGAGGGAAGCTATTTTTTCATATCTTAAACAGAGGGCGAAGTATGTGGGTGAACTGCGTGAGGGTAGAGTGATATGGATAGAAGATACATGGTCCATAGGTATTAAACAAAAGACACTTAGAGAATTGTGGGTGAGAGAGATAAATCTCTTTGAACTTATCGGCAATAAAATATACTATTTAAAGCCAAATAAAAACATTGTCGAAGCACTTTACTTTAAGTGTGTGGAGATCGCAGGAAGTGAACTTGGACTTGCTAAAAGTCTCGTGCGTGATATAGAAGATGATAAAACAAGACGTAGAAAAGTAATTGTAAAAAATATAGCTGCTTTTAGACGCTTTAATTTTGGTCAAAGAGATACTTTTGTGCGGTATGCAAATTTGTTTGTGCAGTATTTGAGAGATCATGATATGCCTGAGAATGATTTATTTGCTTGTTTTAAGGAATCGAAATGAATTGGTTTGAGCTTGCTAAAACTTATGATTTGGAAGATTTTTTAGAAGAGGCTTATGGGCTTGAATTTAGGAATCATAAGTGTCTCTGTCCTTTTCATGCGGATAGGAACCCTTCTATGAATGTGGTGGTAAAAAAAGAGCCACATTACTTCCACTGTGTGGTGTGTGGTGCGGGGGGTGACATCGTGAAATTTGTGGAGAAGATGGATGGGTTGGGTCCTGCGGATGCTGCTAAAAAAGTATTGCTTCATTATGGGGTGGATGTGGGTAAGCCTATGAGTGCGGATGATGCTAAAAAGGCTGAAGAAGAGCAGAGGAAACGGATAGCACTTTTACAATCGCAGAATGAGAAAAAAGAGAAAACACTGTTAACAAAGAAAAAGAAGGTCATTAAAAAGATGACTTCTTTGGCAGAGACACTTTCTAATAATTTATATGAGGCTTTTGAGCATAATAATGAACGTGTGATTAGTGAGACGGAAGAGCGTTTTCGTGGAATATATAATAATTTGGAGATACGTAATGTGTGCTTGGGATGGGATTATGATCATGATAGTTTATGTATTATTAATAGAGAGATGCAAACAGGTAAGACTTACAATATAAAATATTATAGAGAGAAAGATAAAAAGGGTGAGTACAAGACTGGTAAGTGGATTAGTAGATATAACAGTACTACTGCGGTTTTTGGATTGGATTTTATAAAAAGTACGGGTGCTGTGTTTTTATGTGAGGGTGAGAAAGATGTGATTAATCTTTTGCTTTTGGGATTGAATGCTGTGACTTTGGGAGGTGCTAGTAATAGCTTGGATCAGGATGATATAGATGGAAGAGCTTTTAAAGAAGTACTTAAAAATCGTGATGTGATAGTCTGGTTTGATAACGATAAGGCTGGTTATATTAATACAGTGAGCAGAGTGAAAGAGCTGGAAGAGGTGTGTCATACGGTAAGGGCTGTGATGTTTTACTATCTTGGTAATTTTGCTGAAAAATATGATGTGAGTGATTGGCTGATGGATCATGATATAAATTTAGGGAGTGAGGTGAATGATAAGATAGCTTATAGTTGCTTTGTCTTACATAATGGAATTATAGATGAAATCATTGAGCGCTTTTCTTGGAAGAAAAAAGAGCTTTGGATGAAGAAAAAGCTTGAAGAGTCTAAACATGAAGAGGTGATTTTAGATTTTAACTCCTGTGCAGTGGAGATACTTAAATTTACTAAAAATGTGAGAGGGGAGCGGGAGGAGGAGAGTAAACTCATCTCTCACCTGGTTACAGAGCTTAAGAAGTCTTCTATAAAAGAGGCACTTCAAAAAACAATAAACTCTCTTTTCCCTGAGAACTCTGGTTGGTTGGGTGCTCAAATAGCAGAGTTTGAGAAAATCATTACTTTTAAGAAAACACTTATGACACAATATGTGCAGACTCATATCCGTGATATTGTTACAGCTTTATTAGATGCTGTGGGTGCTAGTGGTTATGAGTTTGCTACTTATAGACAGGTATTGTATGTGTGGACGGGTAATTTCTATTATGCTGTGCAGAGATGGGAGATAGAGAGCTTTGTGCTTCAGTCTTTTTTTACTGCAGCGAAAGTGGATTATAAGAAACAGACTGTACATACTCGTAATGAAGTGATAGAAAACATTTACGGTTGGGCGAGAAATCTAGAGAGATATATTGACACGGATTTGAGAGTTATAAATATGCTAAATGGTGTATTAATAATACGTAAGTCCGGTAAATTTACTTTTAGAAATCATCATAAAAAAAATGACTGTGCTATGAATTTGTTACAGTTTAACTATGATAAAAATGCTACTGCACCAAAATGGAATAAATTTTTAAAACGTGTGGTACCTGAAGAAGGTGATAGGGATGCAATAGAAGAATTTATAGGGTATTGTATGCTTCCTTCTCATAAATATGAAAGTTTTTTATATTTGTATGGTGCGACTGGTGCCAACGGCAAATCTGTGATACTTGAGGTGATACGAAGTTTTTTTAGTCGTGAAAATGTAAGTTCATTAGAATTGCACGATTTTGAAGGTCATAAAATTAATACACTCGTGAATAAGATATTGAACATTGGGAGTGAGGTGAATACTGGTGGAGATATGCGTAAAGCCGTGGCAATACTCAAAGCACTTACTTCTACCCATGATACTGTGAATGTGGATCCCAAAAACAAAGATGGTTTTGTCCTTTATCCTGAAGAGAAACCTAAGTGTGCTTTTGCTGCAAATAAAAAATTTAAGAGTGGGGCGGATGATGGGGGACTCATGAGAAGAGCTGTGATTATAAGCTTTGATGAAGAGATACGTGATGATGAAAAAATACGTGATTTAGTAGAACGCTTTGAGGATGAGAAGAGTGGCATACTTAATCTTGCTATGCGTGGATTAGAGCGACTGGTAAGCAATGGTCACTTCACTCTAAGTGAAAAGCGTGCTGATTTTATGAATGAATATAAAAAAGAAGTTAATCCTGTTCGTGCTTATGTAGAAGACAATTTACATAAAAACAATGGTTTATGTGTGCCTAAGAAGCTTATCTATAATCATTATAAGCGCTGGTGTGATGAGATGGGTCATAAAGCAAACACTAACAGTACTTTTTGGCAGAAATTTAGAGAATTTCATAAAGTGGAGGAGAAAAGACCTGGTGTTAATAAATTCAGTTCCTCGTATTATGGCAGTAGACCGACTTTCATCGTGGGATGGGAGATAAAATCTGACATCATACCAGAGGTTAAAATAGAAAGTGAAACTGTGGTAGTGGATGATGAAAAATACACTTCTATAGGTTTTGTGAAGGTTTTACATGAATAAATACCAACCCAATACCAACCCAATACCAACCCTAGCACTTTTTGGGTTGGTACGATCTAATGACGTTGTACACGTGCTTTGCGTGGATTTAAAATCGCCATACCAACCCTACCAAGGCAAAATGGCATATTTAGCTGGCAAAAAAATTCTTATTTACCCTTTTTTTGAATATTTTTCAGAGCTCTATATACTGTTTTGCCTTGGTAGGGTTGGTATGGTAATAAAAAAGAGTCTTAAGCCCCCATGAAATGGGGCTTAACCCAATACCAACCCAAAATTGATTTGGGTTGGTATTGGGTTGGTATTGGGTTGGTATTTTAATATTTTTACTATAAAAAGTATGAAAATAGAGAAAAAATGTATAAAAAATTTCTAAAATTGCCTAAAAAAAGTGAAAAAAAACCCATTTTAGGTGAAAAAAAAAGAAATTTTTTCACTGATTTTTTTCAAAAAAGTGAAAAAATTGTGTCAAAAGTGATTGAAAAAACTCAAAGTGTGGTTTGGTCACGATACTTTGAGTGATAGTACTCTTCTAAAAGAAGAGAGTCTGATTATAGCAAAATAAGATAAAGGGAAAAATATGCTTGAAGAGATGAAAGAAATAAGACAATTGGTTTTAAACGTGAACAACAATGTAAAAGAAGTGTATGCAAGACTGAATGTACTCGCTATCTCTGTAAGTAAGAGACAGGCCAAAGATACTTTAGTGCTTAGTGAGATTAGAAAAATGATCGAGATATTGGAAAGATAGATATATAGATGGCTGTCTGTGTAATAAAACTCTTTTACGGTAAAGGATTTGGTGCATACACAGTAGAAGTAGGTGATAGCGTTAAAATAGTAGAGATATGTGGTGTAAAAAACGGTCGGTATCTGTCACCCACAAAATATAGTAATAATTTTAAGGAAGACAAATGTACTTAGTGAAGATAGGAAAGATACCAGGGTTGGTAGACATCTCTGAACAAAAAGTAAGAGAGTTTGTTGAAAATGAGGTATGGGAAGAGGGAAAGCATTATTATATCAATACACATCTCAACCATAAACTTTTTGACATGGATGCGATTTTGACATGGATAAAAGGAAATAACGACGAGAGCAAGAAGGTAATGGAGATTGCGCAGAGGATGATAGGATGAAGACAATAAAAATGATAATGAAATTTTTAAATAGTTTGCCTATCTTTAGTGAAGATTCAGAGTTTTTAATGGGATCTAAAAAAAGATATAGCATGAATAGAGAAGGGGAAAATGATGGAAAATAATTTGACTTTAAAAGAGATAATAAAAAAAGACAAAAAAGATAGTAAAAGATGTAGGCATTTCAAGTCAACCATTGGGGTTGGCACTATTAGAAGCTGAAAACATTGTAAATAATATTGGGAAATGTAAAGCGTGTCGATTTCGTCCAGAGTCAATCTGTCGATTTCATCATGCGTTTAGATCTGATGATGATTATTGTAATAAATTTGTAAAAAAGGGAATATAGTGCTTAAAAAAACACTATATTCTACGAATGTACATCACAGCACCCACTTGTTTTAATTACTTCCCTTTTTGAGTGGGTGTTGTGATGTACATTCGTACAAAAATAAAAAAAGGATCATAGATATGAATATAATGATAGATATAGAGACTATGGGTCAGGGAAATAATGCTGCAATTGTTGCATTAGGTGCAGTTGCTTTTGATAAAGAGGGTATACGAGAAGAAAAATTTTATGAAAAGATAGATTTGAAGGAAGCTGCTAAATATGGTGATATGGATGCTGATGCTGTGCTGTGGTGGATGAAGCAGTCAGATGAGGCGCGTGCGGAGATAACAAGACAGTCAAAAAATACTCCAGCAAAAGTACTTCTAGAGTTTAATAAATATTTGGAGTTACTAGATGAAAAGCATAAACTCAAGATATGGGGCAATGGTTCTGATTTTGATAATGTTGTGTTGGCTAATTTGTATAAAAAAATAGATATCTCTTTGCCTTGGGTCTACTGGAATAGTAGATGTTATAGAACGATAAAATCTATCTACCATGATGTAAAAATGGGTAGAGTTGGGACACATCACAATGCTGTTGATAATGCTTATTCGCAAGCAAAACATCTATTGGAAATAGCCAAAGTGCACAATATATCGTTAATATAAATATATTTAGAAAAGATAATAAAATGGAAAAGATAAGAATAATAGTAAAAGAAAATAATGATAGATTTGATTTTGTGAAAACAGAAGATGAAAACAAGAAGATTATATCACCACGTATATCTGAAAAGGAGGGTGATTATTTGGTACATACTTTCTTTTGTGGAAATGAAAGATGTGGGAGTTGTGGTTTTTATGAAAAGATAGGAATTGATGGTGATGGAACTGGATATTGTGTAAACAACATAATGAAGCCTAAAAGTGTTGTGGATAGTGATATGTTGTGTAAGGATTATGTAAAAGTAGATTGCGCTACAGTAACGGAAATTGATGATAAGGGAATAGAAAAATATTATTTTACAATAGGTAGAGGTGGTGCATGGGATCATAGTAAAGCAATAGAATGTACATCAAGAGAAGATGCAATTTATTTAGAAAGATTTTTTGAAGGCATCAAAATGGTATAATAGACTTGGTCTGTGGTCACTTTTTTAGAATATAAGGGTATTCGTAAAATAAGTGACTAATTGGAAATTTAACAAATAAAAAGAAAGGATAAATTTTGGTACAAAAAATGGTAACTTTAACACTTGAAGATAAAATCAAGTTAGCTGAAGATGAAATAAAAAAACATTACCAGTTAAATGATGGAAATATTTTTGTCTCGTTTAGTGGTGGTAAAGATAGTACCGTTTTAAGACATATTGCGTTGAAACTTTATCCTGATTTAAAAGTTGTTTTTTCTGATACAACAAATGAATTACATGAAGTATATCAATTTGTTAAATCATTCAATAATGTTGTTTGGTGTAGACCTACAATATCTTTTATAGATAGTGTTAAATTGCATGGATTTCCTTTAGTATCTAAAGAGGTCTCTCATTTAGTTTGGCAATTAAAAAATATTCAATCTAGTAAGACAAAGAAATTAAGGATGTATGGTAATAATAATGGTGTTGGTAAAGTTCCTGAAAAATGGAAATTTTTGGCAGAACAAAGATTTGATTTAAATAATAAATGTTGTCAGCGACTAAAGAAAGATCCTTTAGAAAAATTTTCAAAAGAAACTGGTTTAAAGCCAATGATTGCCATTATGTCTGGGGAAAGCAGATTACGAAAACAATTAGCAATGTACGGTAAGGATGATGGTAATCATTGCTATCCATTTCTTCGTACAGGGTGGACAGATCAAGATATATGGGAATATGCAGATAAATTTAATATACGTTTCGCAGAATGTTATTATGACAGGTATGTAGGAGATATTTTTTTAAAAGGCGAAAATCGTACAGGGTGTGAATATTGTGGGTTTGGCATTCATTTAGAAGAAAATAGTAGGTTTAATAGATCTCGTTTATTAACGCCAAAGCGTTATAAAAAAATGATGGGATTGGAAAATAATGGTGTCAAGTTTTCGGAAGCTATTGATATAGTTATGAAAAAGGAATTACCAGTGCCAGTATTAGGATTATATGGATATGAAATAGTTAAGTTTGAAGAAGAAGAACACGATATACATATTGAGTTAAAACATCTTCATGATAAAAAGAAGTGTAAGCATTGTAACTCTTCATCTATGAGAAAAAAAGGTAAGCGTAATCAATTTTATTTTGATACCCCCATGCGTGGTAAGCGTGTAGGGCTTCATATTGAAGTGCAGGGTTATCTTTGTAATGATTGTAATAAATTTTCACAAGCATATTTACCTTTTATGTCTGAAACGCATAGTATGACTGATAGATTGGTTGAGTATATTAAAAATAATTCTTTGCAACGTCCTTTTACACACTTGGCTAATGAGATAGGTGTAAGCGAGGGAATAATTAGAAAGATGTTTAAATCTCATGTTGCTTCTTTGTCTGAAATATATAAGTTTGAGACACCCAAAGTTATGGGAATAGATGAAATACATTTATCGGGTAGAGCAAGAGCAGTAATCACAAACATAGAAGAGAAAACTATTATTGAAATGTTTAAGGATAGAAATAAAACTACTATCATTAAATATCTTGAGAGTTTAGAAAATCCTTATGTTGTTTTAAATGTAGCTATTGATATGTGGAAGCCTTATAAAGATTCTGTAAACCAAGTTTTACCAGATGCAGTAGTAGTGATAGATAAGTTTCATGTTATTAAGATGGCAAATGAAGCACTAGAGAGATGTAGAAAAGATATTAAGCGTTCTCTTACACATAAGCAGAGATTAGATTTGAAAAATGATAGATTTTTACTCCTAAAAAGAAAACATGCACTTATAGATAAAGAAAGTTTTATGGTTTCATATTGGGAAAATAATTATCCAAATTTAGCAAAAATGTATTATCTAAAAGAGCAATTCTTTGAAATTTATGATGCAAAAACAAAAGAAGATGCTTATGATCGATATGCAAAATTTGAAGCAAAATTAACACAAGATGTCAAGCCATATTGGACTGCACTTGTTAGAGCTGTTGGTAATTGGCATAATGAAATATTTGCATATTTTGATTACCCAGTAACAAATGCTTATACAGAAGCTATGAATAGCGTAATTCGTCATGTGGATAGGATGGGTAGGTCTTATAGTTTTGAGACAATCAGAGCGAAGATGCTTTATTCTAAGAGTATTCACAAAACTCAAAAACCTAAAATAGATAAAAGGAGAAGCATGAAGAGAGATACCGTTGTGGAGATGGGAAAGGTTGGTTATGGATTACCTACTTTTGCTAGAAAAGTCGAGGTTAAGAATTATGGTGCTGATATTTTAGAGTTGGCTAAATTACTAGAAAAGGGAGTTTTGTAAAATGTTAAAAGTCACTAATTTTACGAAGAGCCGAATATAAAAAGGAGAGAGATTATGGCTAGTATATATGCCAGAAAAAAAATATTGCAAATAAAATACAAGGGTAATGATGGTGATTGGGTGCGCAAAAGTACTGGGCTTACGGATACTCCTAAAAATAGGAAGATGGTAAGAGATGAACTTATACCTGCTCTAAACTCCGCACTTGTTGAGAAAAAAAATACTATAAAAGTTGAGCTGTTTGAAAAATATGCTGCTGATTATTTAAAAAGCATAGATCATCATAAAACGTACTGGGAGTATGCTGCACGTGTAAAAAAAATAGTGGCGTATTTTAAAGATAGAGATATAAGAGAGATACAAGTCTCTGAATTAAGAATTTGGCTAGACAGCTTCACGGAGCTAAGTCCTAAAACTGTTAGTATGTACAAGAGTAATTGTAAATCTATTTTTGATATGGCGATAGAAAATGAAGTGATGGATAAAAATCCGTTTGTGCATATAATATCGCGCAGATCAAATATGATAGTAAAAGATGCGATATTTCCCTTTAGTCAAGAAGAAGTGCTGGCACTTCTAGGAAAGGCTAAGGAGGATTTGAAAATTTATCTTGCTATTGCTTTTTTTGCTGGGATGAGAGCTGGAGAGATACTAGGACTACAGCTCTCAGATATAGATTTGAATAATAAAATCATCTATATAAAAAGAGGATTAAGCAAAGGTAGAATAAGTACGCCTAAAACTTTAACTTCTATAAGAAGTGTACCGATACTTGATGCACTTATACCGTATCTTAAGATGCAAATACAAAATAGTAGAGTAGCTAAGAGTCTGTGGCTCTTTCAAAATAAGGGTAAACACCTACGAGGGATAGAAAATATACGAGGTACCAAAGGACGTGGCTCATGGAGTAGATTACTAGAATCGGTAGATATGGAATATAGACCGATTAAAAATACACGACATACTTTTATAGTGGCTATGTTAAAAAGTCAGGTTTTAAGCATGCTAGAAATAGCACAGATAGTAGGGCATACTGATACTACTATGATCATGAAGCATTATGCCAAATACATAGAAGGAGAACAACTAAAAATAAATAGAGAATTTAACCCATTTGAACGTGTACACACACATGGTCACACTCTTGGTCACACAGCTAAATTGCACTTTTAGCTAAAAACTTATAAAAGTACGTGTTTTAGGGGGTTGAATTGGTTGCGGGAGGAGGATTTGAACCTCCGACCTTCGGGTTATGAGCCCGACGAGCTACCAAACTGCTCTATCCCGCGACAGGATTTTCATTAACTCTAGCAAGTTAATTGGAGTGAGATTATACCTTTCTAAACTTAAAGTAAAGCTTTTAGTTTAAAAAGATAAATCCTAATGGATGGGGTAGAGGGATTCGAACCCCCGAATATCGGCACCAAAAGCCGAGGCCTTACCGCTTGGCGATACCCCAATCATCATAAGTATTATTGCTTATGTGGACGGCATTATAGCACCAAAATTCTTACATGTCAAGAGTGTTTAAAAAAAAATACAAAAATTATAGTGAATAAGAGAATAATTAAAAATCAAAAGGTACTATTTAGAAAAATTCTTAGATGTTTTGCATTATTTTCACCCAGTTTGGAGCCTTTTAGGGTTGATGCTATCACGTGTATCTCTATATATTTATCTATTTCATAACTGCTTACAAAGTCTAACTCTGTGGCTTTCTCTTTTGTCTCATTTCTAAGTGTGGCATAGCTTAGACTAAAAGTAAGACCTTCTACACCCAATATAGATGCATCTAATGTAGTACCTATCCATGTTTGTGAAGCATTTTTGCCTGCATTGTCTATTATAAGATACTCAGAATTAGAGAAAAATGGTCCACCACCAAAACCAGAAAAAGCAGCATTCCCCACAGCTTTGTTATAGGCAAACCCAAATGTTAGACCTGTAGATTTATAACTAAATGAAGTAGAGATACCATAGATAGAGGCATCTTTGGCTATACTGTAAGTCTGTTTGGCATATTGTAAGGCTACTTCTACGTCTAGTTTATGCAGTAATACTGTAGTATAACTAGCTTCTGTATAGGTGATGTTATCTACCTCTGCATCCTGAAGACGGTAATACCATGCATCTATTCCTATATTTTCTATGCCTTCATAGTGTAGCCCTAGAGTTTGCATATTTTTTGTGTCATTGATACGGGTAAAACTATCTAACACTGCTGCATCAACTCCAGCCATTTTTTGTATCTGTCCTAAAAAGATAGTGGTATTTTCAAGGTCTTTATTTTCAAGTATATAGGCTTCGAAGGTATTGGGGACCATCCCGATGTCATCTACTTGTGCAAAAGGTGTTTCTATCTCTTGGCGACCTATCTTTATGCGCGTCTTACTTAACTGTGCTTCTATGTAGGCCTCACCTAACAATGCATAGCCATTGGCTATTTCACCTCTAAAGGGTACTAAGCCTCTATTCTCCCTGTTACCAAAGGCGTTGGAGCTATAAAAGCTACTACCTAGTGTAATATTATACCAAGGTGCAGTCTCTATATGTAGTTTGCCACCCACAGCACCATCA
>Ga0256827_10002677_pt1 | contig 11391 bp, 10 predicted proteins | sample CV84metaG_FD_185977 | JGI IMG/M metagenome (GOLD analysis project Ga0256827, IMG submission 185977) | Hydrothermal vent microbial communities from East Pacific Rise, Pacific Ocean - CV84 | ecosystem: Environmental > Aquatic > Marine > Hydrothermal vents | place: Pacific Ocean: East Pacific Rise... | reverse complement strand
TAGTATAACTACAAAAATTAAAATGCTAAAACTTGGTTTAGAGAAGTGTGCTAACTTAAAAATAGAGGAGTGCCTTCCGTTAGAGTCCTCTCTCTATCTCACCGATTTAATTGAGCAGTATCGTCTCAATCAAACCCAATACAAAACCCTCAAAGTAGACCTAAAAGAGCGACTAAGTAGTATTAATGGGTTAAAAAATAATCCCTTTATAGAGATTCACTTTAAGCTAGAGAACTTCTCTCTTTTTGATAAATTCTCCCAAGATTTTGAGACCCTAGAGAGACTCTCTGAACTCAAAGATTTCAAAGAGAAGAAGCTAGAGCTTCTCAAAGAGACAAGCAATGAGAAGTATTTTAATTTTATCAAGGTTGAGATTCCTTCCAAGCTTGGAAGTCTCTCTCACTCCGAAGATAAGTTTCAAGAGCAGGTTAAGAAGATTAACAAAAATCTCTCTAGCATCGACTTCTCTATTGTCAAAGGCATCAAAATAAATCCTGAAGTGGGCAACCGACGAAGTGTAATGACGCTACTAAATGAGATGAATAGCTTGGTACAGAACCTCGTACTCACCGACACCAAAGAGTCTCTATTTTTTGACAAACCTCAAACCAACCAAGACCTAAAAAAAATTGCCACCCTACTCTCTGAGATAAAAGATACTCTAAAAGGAGGAGCTATTACCCTGCTTGACACCATTGACCTTAGCTTAGAGTTTATAGAGAATGGGACAAAAAAGAGCAATGTGACACAGATAAAAAACGAAAGTTCCACAGGAGGGACGATTCTTCTCAAAATGGCTCTAGCCGTCTCGATACTTGGACTCTACACCCAAGAGAAAGAGTCTACCTTCTTCTTGATTTTAGATGAAGTGTCGCGACTTCATAGTCACAACCAAGATTTACTACGAAGCTTTGCCAACAGCCGTGGATTTAGAATTGTCTTTGTCACTCCTGAACCTGTCTATGCGAAACCTGATGAAATTAAATACTATAAATTTATGCGACGTGAGGACAATCGGTTTGAGGTTATTGGATTAAATGGGTAAAAGGAGAAAAATATGTACACAAAAGAGCTAAATGCTTTAAAAAAAGTCAATCGTTTTCGTCAACGACATGTTTGGGACAGTACGTTAATTGACTTTGCATCTAATGACTACCTTGGATTAGCCAACAACAAGAAGCAACTTAAAAAAGCGTTCAACCTTGTTAATCAATACGATACACACACACCAAAAGCAAGTATGCTGGTTAATGGCTATCACGAAATTCATCAACGGTTTGAGCAGACGTTAGCAAAACTGAATGGCTTTGAGGAAGGGATGATAGTTGGCTCTGGTTTTTTAGCAAATCTATCACTTATAGAAGCGTTGGTTCGTAAAAAAGATAGGCTTTTTATCGATGAAGATTACCACGCTTCGGGGATGATGGCAACAGCTCTTTTGGCTGACAGAGTAGTAAAATTTAAACACAATGACCCCAGTGACCTAGAGGAAAAGTTAAAAAGTTTTAAAGGGAGTGGACGTAAGATTATCGCTGTTGAGGGGGTCTACTCTATGAGTGGAAACGTCTGTCATCGAGCTATTTTTGAGGTTGCCGATAAATATGAAGCGTTGATAATTGTGGATGAGGCACATAGTTCGGGGGTACTTGGAGAGAATCTTTTAGGTATTTTTGAATATTACGACATTGCACCACATGAACGACACATTAAAATGGGAACATTAGGAAAAGCGTATGGGAGTTATGGAGCCTATATTTTAGCATCTTCACATATTTTATCATTTTTGGTCAATCGTGGAAAACCCATTATCTACTCTACAGCCCCATCGGTCATAGACACAGCTCTAGCATTGGTCAATATTCAACACGTAGCACAACATAGCCACAAATACCATGCCAAAATTCAAAAACGTCATGCCATTGTCAAAGAGGTTCTTAACATTCAGATGCATTCTCTTATTTTACCCATTATTATGCCCTCAAACAGTGAGACAATGAAGAAACAAAAAGAGCTAATAGGAAAGAAGTTTTTAGTAGGAGCAATTCGACAACCAACGGTTGAACAACCTATTTTACGCATCATTCCCCATTTAGGAAGCACCAAAAAGAACCTTTTAAAACTGTGTCAAAACCTAAGAGATAGCTAACTTACGTTATAATCTCTTCTATTACAAAAAAGGACACTCTATATGGTTAATCGACTGATCAAAGGTTCAATTGTATTGGCACTTATTTTTGCTATAGCACTTTTTGCTGCCTTTATTTATGCCTACAATGAAATTAAACTTGATGCTGACAAACTCATACACTATTCCCCCCCTACCTCATCGGTCATTTTAGATGATAAAGGAGATAAAATAGCCTATGTTTTTAAGGGAAAACATAGACTTTATGCCACCTACGATGAGATTCCAGGCTATGTAGTCGAAGCGTTAGTTGCCATAGAAGATACCCGTTTTTTTGAACACAATGGGGTCAATCCTGATGCTATTATTCGAGCTGCCCTTAAAAACTTAAAAGCTGGTCATAAAGTTGAAGGGGGAAGTACCTTAACCCAACAGCTTATTAAAAATACTATTTTAACCAATGAGAAGAGTTATATTCGTAAATTTAAAGAGGCGATTCTTGCCATGAAAATTGAAAATGAATTAACCAAAGAGGATATTTTAGAACGTTATCTCAATGAGATGTTTTTTGGGCATGGATATTACGGAATTAAAACAGCAGCCAAAGGGTATTTTAGAAAAGAGTTAGACAAACTTACCCTAAAAGAGTCTGCTATTTTGGCTGGGCTTATGAAGGCCCCTAGCACCTACGACCCAACACGGCACCTAGATAAGTCCCTTACACGAGCAGGTACTATTTTAGCCCGTATGAAAAAACTTGGATGGATTAATCAAGAGACCTACTTAGATGCTGCCAAAGAGATTCCTGCTGTCTACAAAGACTCATTGACACAAAATATTGCACCCTACATTACCGATGAAGTGGTACGACGACTTAAAAAAGAGTTTCCTGATGTCTATAGTGGAGGATATACCATCTACACCACCATTGACATGAAACAGCAAAAGCTTGCACGTGAAGCGTTAAAATATGCTCATAAGAAGATTGTTAAAAAAAGAAGAGAGAACCTTAAGACTACCACGTTAAATGGAGCTATTTTGGCTGTCGAAAATAGCACAGGTAACATTAAAGCAATGGTGGGAGGAGTTGACTACAAAAAGTCAGAGTATAATCGTGCTACCATGATGACCCGACAACCAGGGTCTGCGTTTAAACCTTTCATCTATCAAGTTGCACTGGACATGGGGTACAACCCAGCAACAGAGCTTACCGATGTGGCACGTACCTTTCAGTACTACAGTAATGGGGTACGAAAAATTTGGCGACCGAAAAACTACGAGAATGACTTTCAAGGGTTTATTAAACTTCGTGAAGCGTTGGTACACTCGCGAAACTTAGCGACTATTAACTTAGTAACCGAAATTGGGCTAAAGCGTATTTTGGAAAAATTAAAACAACTTAACATAAAAAACATTCCACAAGATATGTCTGTCTCTCTTGGTAACTTGGGACTAAGCCCTGTAAAAATGGCACAAATCTACTCTGCCTTTGCCAATGCAGGACACATGATAGAGCCAAAACTTATCTCTAAAGTACTTTCACGAAATGGTACAGTTATTTATGAGAGTAAAACCCAAGAGATTACTGACTTTACCACACCTGAACAGGCCTATCTTATGACCGATATTCTGCATGATATTGTACTTCGTGGTACAGGACGAAATGCCCGTGTCAAAGGGGTTGAAGTAGTTGGTAAAACAGGAACAACCAACAAAAATGTCGATGCGTGGTTCTGTGGTTATTCTCCTGCTGAAGAGGTTATTGTCTGGATGGGACGAGACAACAACAAACCTATTGGACGGGGTGGCACAGGGGGTGGTACATCAGCACCTGCCTTCTCATACTTTTTGAAAAGACTGCATAAGATGTACCCTGAGTTACCTCGTAAATTTACTCGACCAGAGGGTGTTTATAATGCACGAAATGGTGTTATAACTGAGTTATACACAGACATCTCGCCACTTCCTGTGGTGACTGAGTCAGAGACCAATCCCTACACAGATGTTGACCCATTTTAATCACTTTTTTAAAGGATAGAGACTCTCTATCCTTGCAACTCCACCAACTTCTCTTTTACTTCTGCCACATGATTTTTAACTTTTACTTTTTCCCATTTATAGGCTAACGTTCCATCAGGTGCAATAATAAACGTGCTTCGTACAACACCCATATATTCACGTCCCATAAACTTTTTTAGTTGCCATACACCAAAACTTTTACATAACGATTTATCTTCATCAGCTAATAGCGTAATTTTTAAACTTTTCTTCTCGATAAAATTTCGATGCTTCTTAGGGCTATCAGGGCTTACCCCTAAAATGATGGATTCAAGTTTAGAGAAGTCAGGCAGTGCCTCAGTAAAGGCACACGCCTCAGTGGTACACCCTGGGGTATTGTCTTTTGGGTAGAAGTAGATGACAGCCCATCGCCCTTTAATATCGCGAAAACATATCTCCTCTTCATCTTGATTCGGCAGACAAAAAGCTGGTATTGCATCACCAATTTCTAACATAGTAATTCCTTATATAATTTTTATGGTAGTATATCAGAATGCAAACTAAAAAAGAGTTATTAAAAGAGATAGAAGCCCTACTCTCCTACAAACCCGACGACACCTTAGAGATTAACCCCAACTATTTGGACTACTTGGAGATGGAGGATTTAGAGTCTATTAAAAAAAACCTCCTTGCCAAAATTGGGAAATTGAGCCAAGAGGATATTGAGTGGTTACAGCAGTTTAAAAAATCGTAGGGACAATGCCCCCGTGCTTGTCCGATGTTTTGATGTCCCATACCATTTCAAATCAATAATTTTTAATTTATGCAAATAACGGACAACCACAGGGGGTTGTCCCTACAGGTTTAAATAATCTTCGGCATCCCAAGACTCAATATTTTGTTCTTGGGCGACTTGTGCCATGAGACCTGTTCCCTCTCGGTGGAGTAGATTTTTCTGAACATCATAAACTTTAGCACTCTTCACCCCACAACTAGGACTTCTATCTTTACCAATAAAGAGGTCAATGTCAGGATGAGCGTTAAAAAAATCTTCTGCATACTTAAAAATGGGTGTAGAGAGATTTTCAGCTGTCTCATTGGAGAATGCCAATACTCCATTCTCCGTCTCAATCAAATCCATCGTGGGTCGAGGTGAGCCAAAGGCGTCATCTTCAGGGCAGAAAGAAATTATCTCACATGAAGATAACAGCTCTAAAAGCTCTTCATTTAAATTATGCGACGCATCATATCGACAATTACAGCCTAAAAGACAGGCAGAGAGGGCAACTTTTTTCATCTTAGGCGACAAACAGTGTCCAGTAGACACCGACAGATGACAATGTTGTTAAAAAAATCAGAAGTGAGATAAGCCTACCTGAGCGAGCATGACTTTTAGAGTAGAGTCCAGGTAAAGCTCTTCTGTTGTAGTCACTGGTCGCATGGGTAATAGAGAGGAACCACTTAATCAACATTATAGATGCTACAAGAATATGTATGGTTAAAGAGAGATAGACCTGAGATAAGCCAATGGAACTCTTTTCAATTAAGGATGCTAATCCCTCTTCATAATGGACAATGTAACCAAATGAAACTAAAGTTAATAAAGTAATTAGGAACAGTAAGATTTGTAAAAATTTATGTGTCCTAAGATAACCTTTCGAAACAAACAAAATAGCAATAGTTACCAAAACGGGTAAACTTACTAAAAAAGAGATGAGTAAATCGATAGATAAAATGGCTCTTGTACCCAAGAAACCATCTCCACTTAATATACTTATATCATAAATAAACTGTTCAAACATCAATTCTCTTCCTCCAGCATGCTTTTAACAAAAATAAACCCCTTAACTCTCTAGTATATCATATCTTTGTTAAAACTTATCTAGCTGGCTTAATTGGTCTGTGTTATTTTATTAATTGCAGATAACCACACTTTTAATTTCTGTAAACTCTTCCAATGCCCATTTTGGTCCTTCTCTTCCTACTCCTGAGAGTTTTGAACCCCCATATGGCTGAACATCAAAACGGAGTGTTGGTATGTCATTAATAACGACCCCTCCACACTCTGCATCTTCAATAAACTGTTGGGTTAACTTTAAATTATTGGTAAAAATAGAGAATTGAAGCCCATATGGAGAGTTATTCATCTTCGCAATCGCCTCTTCATAGTTTTCTACTTTAACCAAAGAGACAATGGGAGCAAATACCTCTTCGCAGACAATTTTCATCTCATCAGTTACCTCTGCCATCACCGTAGGGGTAAAACTACCATCAATAATCTCTGCACCTGTAAGAAGGGTTGCCCCCTCATTTTGAGCCGATGCTACCCATGTTTTGGCACGGTGAAGTGACTCTTCATCGATAAGTGGTCCCATAAAAGTATCTTCTTCATAAGGTGAACCAACTTTAAGTGTTTTGGTTTCACGGGCAATCACCTCTGCAAATGCATCATAGACATCTTTATGTACATAGATACGTTGCAGTGAGATACAGACCTGACCAGAGTTTACAAATGCCCCAAATGCACAACGTGATGCTGCATACTCAATGTCGGCTGAACTGTCAATAAAAGTGGCAGCATTTCCCCCTAACTCCAAACTTACTTTTTTAATACCAGCTTGCTGAGTAATAATATTTCCCACCAGAACCGAGCCTGTAAACGAAAGTACTCTAGGAATAGGACTTTTAACCAACGTACTTCCAACCTCAACATCACCATAGACAACTGAGAGAGCATCTTTAATTGCATATTTTGAGCTATTAAAAAGTTTTGCTAACTTATAGGCTGTAAGTGGTGCTTCGGGTGTGGGCTTAAGTACCACAGCATTTCCAGCTCCAAGAGCAGGAGCTATTTTGTGGGCTACCAGGTTTAAAGGGAAGTTAAAGGGAGTAATACATGCCACAACCCCTACAGGTACACGGGTAAAGTAAGCAATGGTTTTTTTACCACTTGGTGCAATATCAGTAGAAATAGTCTCTCCATGTAGAGCAATAAGCTCTTTGGCTGTTAAACGAATGGTCTCAATACATCTGTCTACCTCAACCCGTGCAAATGCCAACGGTTTAGCCACTTCATTAACCAGTGTCATTGCCATATCTTCATGATACTCTTCTAACATATTTGCCACATCTTCTAACCATGAAATACGTTGATGCAAAGGAGTTTTTTTTGCTTCTTTGGCTGCTTCTTGGGCAATTTTTAAAGCACGTTCAGTATCTTCTACACTACAAAGAGGTGCAGAGCTAACCACTTCTCCACTATAAGGGCTTTTACGTTCAGTTAAAGCGTCTCTTGTCTCTTCAAGACTTCCCATAAACACTTTTGCATCTGTTATCTGCTGATTACTATGAAATATTCCAAACATTAGGTTTCCTACTTATAAATTTTATAATATTGATTATAACAGAATTAAGAGAAAAAGAAAGAGGAAGCAAAAAAGGAAATAATCCAATGAGAAAAATGGGCAAAAAGTATCTGCCCAGCTATTACTATTTTTTAATTTTGGCAACCAATGCATCAATTTTAGCATCGGAAAGTGTTTCTACTTGACCATTCATTACTTTTTTCATCACGCCACCATAGGTACCTTTTTTATACCCTTTTAATGCTTTACTAATCTCTTTTTTACTCATATCTTTAACAACTTTAGATTTTCCCATCGCTTTTTTTTCAAAGTTGTCTCCGTGACACCCTTTGCAAATTGCTATGTTTGCAGAGGCTGTTGTTGCCATCAATGCAAATAGGGTTAAGCCTTTTAAAATTTTTCTCATATTCTGTCCTTTTTCTTCTATACTAAGAGTGTAAGTTTAAGATTTCTTTGTGTATTAATTGTGACAAAATAATATAAAAAAACATCTACTAGCTCCCTACACGTTTTAAACGGGCTAGAAAGTATATATCTATCAATTTTGCCAAAGCATCTTGTTTGGCTTCAAATTCGGCTCGGTCTTGGTACTCTAGTTTATTAATATGATAATGAACACGAAACTGGTCTTTAGCAATGGTATAGGTGTACTCTTTCGCCTCTTTAACCTCATTTATTTTTAAAACAAATGAGTAGACGATGTAAAGTGTTAGATAGAGCGACTCTTTTTTTGCTGGTTCTAAAATTTTATAATGCTCCTCAACTGAAAAACCTTGTGTTGCTAAATAGTTGGTGTACCCCTGCATAAAGGCATCCTCTCTCATGTAGGTTAAAAAGGCTTCCAGACTCAACTTACTCAACTTATAACGATACATCATTTTGGTTGCCACACGGTTGTTTCCTGAGATTCGATAATTTTCTCGGTAAATATGTCTATTGCTCTCTTCAATAGGGGTCTCTCTTAAGAGTTTAGGAAAGAGGTCATACTTAAAGGTATCCTCCTCTATCTTCTGCATAACAGTAAGACCTTTTAACTTCATAATTAAGTCATAAGATGAGATAGAGTTGTTGTAACTAATTTTCTGCTTATCAAACTCACCTGTTCGATTGTTATAGTTTAAGAGCAACTTGTTGGAGCGATGTTCATGTTTGTCGTAGTCAGACTCATCAAAATAGTAGACTTGCAATTTATGCGTATCACTACAACAGCTCTTTAAACGTAACCAGAGTCGTTTGAGTTTGGAGTACTCTCCTTTGTCATTAGTCGTTGGTTCACTCTTGTCTAAGAAAATCGGTTTAATAAGCCCAAAAATGATGAACATATAGAGCAGACTGTTAATCACTATATCTATCAGATGGATGTAAAAGTTATCCCAAAGCTCTTTTTGATTGAACATCTTAAAAAATAGACTACTCTCAATAAGTTGTGCTTCTGCTGCCAAAGCAGCCACAGCAATAAAGAGAAATATCTTTTTACTATCTTCATCAAGTAGTACCGTTTTGTTTTTCTGTAACTCCCGTATATCTTCAATATCGGCTTGATAGTTGGCATTGTAGCTAATATCCTCTAACTCTTTGAGCGTCTTATTTTGGTGGTACATCGTAAGCGACTCATTGACTTTAGAGGCTGTATCCATAAAAAACTTCACCAACGATTTCCATTTACCATAGTCCAATGTTCCCACTATTGTTTCATTACTGCTTACCTGTAGTGTGGTAGTGGTATTTCCTATTTTAACATAGTAACTCTCTTTAAGTTTGGCATCTATAATCTGAAATTTAGGAATTGCTTGCAGTAGATTTTGAATAAACAGCTCAATGGTCAACTCATCATCTGAACCCCGAGTTGCATTACCACTGTCAATACTCTGCTCTAAATCATCTAATAGATAGGAGTTTAACTGTTTTAGCAACTCATTTTTTTCACTAATCTCATGAATAATTTTACGCAGATATTCACGTCGTGTCACTCTTAAAAAATGTAAAATCGTACGCTCTTCAATGGTATCTTGAATCGCTTTTTTAAAGATTTGGTTAAAAAGCTCTTGACGATGTTGGCTCATATCTTTACGATTGACAAAAAGCTCAAAATTTACAAAATCAGTATTTTCATTAAAATCTTTTTTAATAACCGAGAGGTCATACAATTCCCCTTTTTCAAAAAAGAGACTGTTGGTGAAGTGAACACTCTTCTCTAAAAGATTTTTAAAATTACGATTTAAAATGGTTTGAAACTTCTCATCTCGCTCTTCCTCATTGTGAAAAGAGAACTTCATCTTTTTAATAGAGGATATTTTATATTTTGAGTCATTTTTATTCGTCTCAGCATGACTATCTTGTTCACTTAAATCGACATACAATCGAGCATAAATATATTCCAGTCTAATATTCTCACTAAGTGATTCAAAACGTATTGAAATCGTATTTAAAAAGTTTTTAAGTAGCTCTTTTTCACTCTCGTTACTTTTGGTATACCCTATCTGTCTATTTAAAAAAGTGTCAAAAATAGTTCTTTTGGTCTCTTCATTTAAAAAGATTCCTAAAAAATCTAGACAACTCTCTTTTAAGACATTTGAATCAATATTATCCAAATAGACAAAACCTAGAGAGTCAATAGTAATAATAGCATTTTCATAAGCAATAACTATCCATGACCACGTGCTATTACTTTCATTTTCTAAAATCTTTACACTCTTGTGCAGTTTAATTTCATTACTAAGTTTTGTAAAGTTTGAGATAGGTAACCATAGCGTATAGAGTTGTGTAACCTCTTCTTTTTTACCTTTCATATTGCTCTCCCGTAATTAGATTTATAAGTGTAACATGATTTACTAAATCAATCATAAATATGCTATAATCACCCCATGTACCAAAGAGAATTTGAAAACCTACTTCGCACCACTCCTCCTAGAGCCATGCTCTTTTTTGGAGAGAATGAATACCTAATTGCCAACTATCTACAGCACTATATTAACATTACCAATGCGTCTGACTCCATGCTGACGCTCTATTTTGGTGAGTACTCTTTTGAGCAAGCCAAAGCCTATTTGTCTCAAAGCTCTCTCTTTGGAGGGACGAACCTGCTTATTATTAAAAATGACAAAAAGATTCCTAAAAAAGAGTTAGATTTTCTTATTGAACTCGTAGGTAAAAACAGCGAAAATTTCCTTCTCTTTCACTACCAAGGAAGTGCCAGCAATGCCAAGAGTATACAAAGCTCCTTTACTCCTAAAAAAGGAGCCAATTGGCTAAGACTTTTTGAACCAAATATTAGAGAAAGCATTGACATGCTACAGAAAAAAGCACAACAGATTGGGCTAGATATTGACCACTTTGCACTACAACACCTCATGCTACTGCTTAACAATAACATGGCACTCTGTGCTAATGAACTCAACAAACTGGCTATTCTAAACGACAAAGTAACCTCTAAAGATATTGACAGGCTCGTCTATTCTACATCACCATTAGCCACCGAACAGCTACTTATTGAACTCTTTGAAAAAAAACCTATTACCAAAACACTCACCAAACTACTAGAAGTAGGCGAAGATGAATTTTCCATTTTACGTTCAACCCAATTTTTTGTAAATCAAATCTTTCTATTTCATGCCTTTATGAAACTTAATGGTCACATCGACTCAAAAGCCATTCTAGGCTACAAGCTTCCAAAACCTATAGAGGATCAAAAAGCAAACTTGGCCCTTAAAGTCAAAAGCCCTGCATTGTTAAAAATATTTGAGTCTCTTTTAGAGGTAGAGTTAGCCATCAAAAAAGCCCCCCCAGCCAACCGAGAGTTGCTGTTGTATGGAGCATTTATTCGGTTGCAACGTTTTTTATAATAAGAAATATTAAAATAAAATGATAAAAATCTAGGAAATAAAAGTTGAAATTGAAAGAGTT
>Ga0256827_10002676_pt1 | contig 11392 bp, 8 predicted proteins | sample CV84metaG_FD_185977 | JGI IMG/M metagenome (GOLD analysis project Ga0256827, IMG submission 185977) | Hydrothermal vent microbial communities from East Pacific Rise, Pacific Ocean - CV84 | ecosystem: Environmental > Aquatic > Marine > Hydrothermal vents | place: Pacific Ocean: East Pacific Rise... | reverse complement strand
CCTATGTTCTGTGAAAATAGGGATAGCCAATACATCAACGAATGTATTAATGTTTGTTATTTATTATTGGATTAATTCTGGAGGGGGATATTGGTAAAAACTAATTTTTAGATAATAGTTGACTTTTGTTCCACAATTAGTTAACTTTGCAAAATGGAAAGGAAAAGACAATTAGTATATTTTAAAAACTATTTTAAGGACTTTTTTGATAATCAAACAGATAAAGTAAAAGATAAGATAGATTATGTTTTATATTTGGTTACCGTATCAGAAAGGATTCCCAAGAAATTCTTTAAATATATGGAAGGTACTGATGGTCTTTTTGAAATACGAATTGAATATGAAAGTAATATTTTTAGAATATTCTGTTGTTTTGATAAAGGGAAAATAGTTGTTCTTTTTAATGGTTTTCAAAAGAAGACTAATAAAACCCCTAATAAAGAAATTAAAAAAGCAGAAAGAATAATGAATGAATATTTTAAATTAAAGGAGGGTGAATAATGAATAATATAACAACATTTGAAGAACATCTTGAGGAAAGATATGGTAAAATTGGCAGTTTAAAACGAACTGAATTTGAAATAAAAGCAAAAGCATTTGCTATTGGAGAAATAATAAAAGAAGCTCGTAAAGAGGCTCAAATGACCCAAGAACAACTTGCTAACAAAACAGGAACAAAAAAAAGCTTTATTTCACGTATTGAGAATGGACATAGTGATATACAACTATCAACCTTATATCGATTAATAGAAATAGGATTTGGTAGAACATTAAATTTGTCAATAGTATAAACTGGCTACAATTGATAATATGAAGACTACAGTGCTAAATAGAATTTATTGTAAGACGAAAAATAATCGTTTCAAACTGCGGTACGCATCATGTTCAAACCGTTACAAATCATAAATAGACAATCAAACTAATTATGAAACTCAGTGCAATAGAATTTACAAGAAAGACAGGTAAGGAAATGTTTTTAGGTAGTGAGACCAAAAGGACTTTGCTGGACTTCTGGAAGTGGGCATATTCTGACTTAGTTGGTAATACTGAAAGAGGAGCAATAGCAGAATACATTGTTGCTATTGCCTGTGATATCGACAACAGTATACGTGTTAGCTGGGACTCGTATGACTTATCCTTAAAAAATGGACTTAAGGTTGAAGTAAAGTCTTCTGCTTATTTACAAACATGGAAACAAAAAAGATACTCTAAACCTATTTTTAATATCCCCAAGACTAGGGCTTGGAATTTCATTGAGAATACTTATGATACTGAAAGAAAAAGGCAGGCAGATTTATATGTTTTTGCATTGCTTGCTCATTTAGACAAGGAAACAATAAATCCATTGAATACTAATCAGTGGGAATTTTATATTATATCTACAACTAATTTGAACAACGAATTAAAGGACTCCAAACAGATTAGTTTAAAAAGATTAATTAAAATTGGTGCAATTAAAAGTACATTTGAAAAATTGCATGAAAATATTTTAAACTATAAAAATGAAAAATAATAAATTACGGTTTGTAACAAATAGCCTTCATTCAGATCTTAAGGCTTAATTTTTCTCTCTAATCCCCAACAACCCAAGAAATGTAATCAATCCATTGAGTAGTAATATCTCAAAGCCAAAGTGATAGCCGAATAATATAGGGGTATAGAAATGGAATCCATAAGAGATAATTGGAGCAAGTATTACAACAAAAGGAATAAGTCTGTCTTTTACCTTTATTTTAGTAAAAAGTCCAAAAGCAAACATTCCCAAAAGTGGGCCATAAGTAAATCCTGCAACTTTAAAGAGCTCATTAATTACTGAGTCTTTGTTTATTAAATTGAATAGTATAATCACAAGGAAAACAATAAACGAAACACCAAAATGAATATATTTTCTCCATTTTACTTTTTCGTTATTGCTGAGGTCATCTCTTTTTTCAAGATTGAATATATCAACACTCATGGAGGTTGTGAGTGAAGTTAGGGCACTATCAGCACTGGAATAAGCTGCTGCTATTAGTCCAATTAGAAATACTATCCCTGAAACTATCCCCATATTCTGAATTGCCAATAATGGGAATAATTGGTCTGCCTTGGCAGGTATTTCTACATTCAAATAACCAGCAAAAATAAATAGTGCAGCTCCTAAACTTAGGAATAACAGATTTATTGGAACAAGAGAAATACTCATCCAAGTCATATTTTTTTGAGCTTCCTTAAGATTTCTACAGCTTAGGTTTTTCTGCATCATATCTTGGTCTAGCCCAGTCATTACTATGGTAATAAACATACCACTGATAAACTGTTTTAAGAAAAACCTTGGGTGATGCCAATCGGTAACTATTGCCTGTGAATATTCACTGTTTTTTACTTCTTGGAGAAGCCTTGAAATACTAATATCCATTCCATCGGCAATAAAATACATGGAAAGCACTACCGAGGCCAACATAAAAGTTGTTTGTAGTGTATCAGTCCAAACAATGGTTTTAATACCAGCTTTCATGGTATAAAGCAGAATGAGAAGAATAAAAGCTCCAACAGTAATAAAGAATGGCACTCCATAATAATCAAGTACAAAATACTGAAGTACACTTACCACCAAGAACATTCTAAAAGATGCTCCTATTACCCTAGAAATAAGGAAATATATTGCACCACTTTTATAAGCTTTTATTCCAAATCTTGTTTGAAGATACGAATATATAGAAGTAAGATTTAGTTTGTAGTATAGTGGAAGCAGAACTTTTATAATTACCCAATAACCAAATAAATAACCAAACACCATCACCAAATAAGAGAAATGGCTTTTTCCCACAGAACCTGGCACAGAAATAAAAGTAACGCCGGAAAGTGAAGCCCCAATCATTCCGTAAGCCACCACATACCAAGGCGATTGCTTATTAGCCCTAAAGAAACTGTCATTATTTGCACCCTTTGAAGTAAAATAACTCACTGCAAAAAGTAAAGCAGTATAAATAATGAAGCTTAGGAATATCCAGAATGGGTTCATTTAAAATCTTTGTTAATTGAAATTTGGGTTATTGTCTTTTCCTTTATCCTTTATCCTCTCTCCTTTCTCCTTCTCCTTCTCCTTCTCCTTTCTCCTTCTCCTTCTCCTTCTCCTTCTCCTTCTCCTTTCTCCTTAATACTCAGGAGTTATCCCCATTTCATAGAAAGCAAAAGCCCACATATCAACTTTATCTTGAATAACCATTTCTGTTGGTTTGCCGGCACCATGTCCTGCATTTTTATCTATTCTGATAAGAGTAGGCTTATTGCAAGATTGAACCTCTTGAAGCCTTGCTGCAAATTTGAAAGAATGAGCAGGGAAAACTCTATCGTCATGGTCAGCTGTAACAATTAGAGTTGAAGGATAGCAAGTGCCTTCATGTAGATTATGAAGTGGAGAATATTTTATTAAATTATTGAACTGAATAGAATCGTCAGAAGTACCATAATCATCAGCCCAATAATAACCAATAGTAAATTTATGATAGCGAAGCATATCAAGAACACCTACGCCGGGGAAAGCCACTTTCATTAAATCAGGGCGTTGTGTCATAGTAGCACCAACTAATAAACCACCGTTGGAGCGACCACTTATTGCAAGATAATCTGTCGAAGTATATTTGTTGTCGATAAGATAGTTCGCAGCAGCAATAAAATCGTCAAAAACGTTCTGTTTGTTGAGCTTAGTTCCTGCCTCATGCCATGCTTCACCAAATTCTCCACCACCACGAAGGTTAGCTTGTGCATATACTCCACCTTGTTCTAACCAAAGTAAGCGGTCAACACTAAAACTTGGAGGCAGACTAATGTCAAAACCACCATAACCATATAGCATTGTCGGATTTTTACCATTCAATTCTATTCCTTTTTTATAAACTAAAAACATTGGAATTTTTGTACCATCTTTACTGGTGTACCAAATTTGCTTGGTTTCGTAATTATCCATATTAAAGTCTAATTCCGATTTGCGGAATAGGGTAGAAGTATTATTCTCAATGTCGTATTGATAGCTCAAGCTAGGCACAGTAAAAGAAGTAAAAGAATAGAAATAAGTCATAGTTTCATCATCGCCACTAATTCCGCCAATATTACCAATGCCAGGTAGGTTTACTTGATGTTTTAGACTTCCATCTGCATTATATACAAAAGCCTGAGCCGATGCATTATGTAAATAGTATGCAATAAGATATTTGCCTTTTACACTAATTCCTTGCATTACATCTTCTTTCTCTGCAATAACATCAACTCGTTCTTGCATAGGGTCGGTAATATTTATTTTGAAAACTCTATTATTGGGGGCATCAATATTAGTATTGAAGTAAACATCATTTTTAATATTTCCGATTATATAAGTTTTATTATCAAATGTTTCTTGAATTTTTGTCCAACTTTTTTCATCAGCTTTTTTATAAGAAATCATATTGCCTCTAAAATTTGGATCTTCACCACTCAAAATTAGAATGCTTTCGTCCTTTGTAGCATAAATAGAATACATACGATCTGGATGCTCATCGTTTTTATATTTTAGTTCGTCATTCTCTTGAGAATCTCCAATCTTATGATAATATACCATTTGATTTAAGTTTTTGCCTTTAAGAGCATTACCGTCTTTAGGAGCAGGAAAACGTCCATAGAAGAAACCATCTTTAAACCAACTTATTCCACTGAATTTTACCCATTGAATATGGTCTTCAAGTAAGGTTTTACTTTCTACGTCCATTACAAATATCTCATTCCAATCACTACCACCTTTTGATATGGAATAACCACAGTATTTACCATCCTTTGAGAAAGAAAGACCTGCAAGAGCAATAGTTCCATCCTCTGAGAATTTATTTGGATCGATAAAAACACTTGGCTCAGCGTCTAAATTCTTCATGGTATAAAGAACAGATTGAGCTTGTAATCCATCATTTTTATAGAAATACCAGTTATCACCTTTTTTGAATGGAGTACCGGTTTTAGGATAGTTCCAAAGTTTTTCCAAACGTTCTTTCATGGCATTTCTGAAAGGGATTTTATCCAAATAATTTGCTGTAACTTTGTTTTCGGCATCTACCCAAGCCTTGGTTTCTTCAGAGTTATCATCTTCGAGCCAGCGGTATGGATCGGCTACTTCTGTCCCAAAATAGTTGTCAACTACATCAACTTTCTTAGCTTTTGGGTATTGTAGTTTGCTTTCTGTTGGTTTTTCGTCAATCATAGTATTACATGATGTAAACAGCCATGCTGCAATGGTCAATAATAAGAGTGTTTTTTGCATTTTGAAAAGATTTAGTTGCGATATATAATGGACAAATGTAATAAAGATTTGTGATAAATTTAGAATAATTATTTAATTTAACCTTGCAGATTGCAACCAATCGTTGCAATTTACAAGGTTAAATACATAAATAAACTAGTAAATTGAAAGTTAAACTTGCAATTTACAAGGATAATTTATACTTTTGTGTTCTAATTAGCTTAGTTATGTATCAAAGGGAACTAAAATCGATAATATTAAGATTCATTAATAAGATTCCTGTAATTGCTATAGTGGGGGCACGTCAAGTTGGTAAAACAACTCTTGCCAAAGATTTAATAGCAGATAAGGATAAGGTTGTTTTTTTGGATTTGGAAAAAAGTTCTGATAGGGAAGTAATTCAGCAAGCAGAAAGTTTTCTAAATCTTAATAAAGGTAAAACCATATGTATTGACGAAATTCAAATAGAACCTAAGTTGTTATCAGAAATGAGAAATTTCATTGATAATAATTCTGATACAAATTTTATTATTCTTGGCTCGTCATCTCCAGATTTATTGCATAAATCATCGCAGAGTTTAGCCGGTAGAATCTATTATTTTGAGTTGTCATCATTCTTATGGAATGAAATAAAAACTCATACTGACTTAAATCATTATCGTTTACTCGGAGGAATGCCACGGAGTATTTTGGCTGATACCACAGAAGATTCTTTCATGTGGTTAGAAAATTATATTCGTACTTTTCTAGAAAGAGACTTGCGTAATTTTGGTTTTAATATTCCACCCATGACATTGAATCGCTTGTGGAAAATGTTAGCTCATTTGAATGGTCAAGTGTTGAATTATTCTAGTATAGGAAGCTCAATGGGCTTAAGTCATACTACCATAAAGAAGTATATTGATATCTTGCAAAATACTTTTATGCTGAGAGTAATACCTCCATATTATACCAATGTAAAAAAGCGTCTATCAAAGTCGCCAAAAGTGTATTTTAGAGATACAGGTGTACTTCATTCTTTGTTGAATATTCGTACTTATGACGATTTGTTTGTGCATCCTGTTTATGGTAGTTCATGGGAAACTACTGTAATAGAAAATGTAATTGCAAAATATAGAGAATGGGATTATTATTACTATCGTACAGCCAGTGGTAACGAAATAGATTTGGTACTTACAAAGGCAAATAGGGTAATTGCTATTGAAATAAAGGCTTCCAATACTCCAAAATTAAGTCGTGGTTTTTGGCTCGCTATTGATGATATTTCTGCCACTGAAAAATATGTAATTGCACCTGTGAGAATGCCTTATCCCATGAAAAACGATGTTATGGTTTATCCTTTGGAAGATTTTATGAATAGGGAGATATAGTATTCTCCTAATATTACCAAATCATTAATTCCCTAACATTTAGTTAACATTCCTTTTATTTACATTTAATATTAGTTTAATCATTCAATAACACTCCTTGTTGGCTATTCATATTTCTTTGCTGTGTAAAATTTAAGAACTATTAATGAATTTAAACACACACAAAAAATTAAGAATTATGAAAATTAGATTATTGAATTTAGCAGCAATTGTAGCTTTTATTCTAGTGAATTTTAGCTCATGTACAAAAGAGGATCCAATTTCAGAATCAACTCCTGAGAGTAATGCTACAGAGTATATTGTAAGTGGCAATAGTGTAATAGTAATAGACCATGGTCAGGGTACAGGAAATAAAACTTTTACTGCTGATAAAGTTTGGTTACTTGATAAGCTTGTATTTGTAAATGAAGGACAAACCTTGAATATTGAAGCAGGTACAGTAATAAAAGGAAAGCCCGGTCAAGGAGAGAATGCTAGTGCTTTAATAGTAGCTAGAGGTGCTAAAATTTATGCTGAAGGAACTGCCGCAAAACCAATAATATTTACAGCAGAGGCAGACCAACTAAATGGAAATATTGCCAAATCAGAAAAAGGACTTTGGGGAGGTGTTATACTCCTTGGTAATGCCAAAATCAATACTGTGCCCAACAGAATGAATATTGAAGGAATACCTACTACAGAAGCTCGCGGAGAATATGGAGGCGATGACGACCATGATAATTCCGGAGTATTAAAGTATCTTTCTATACGCCATGGAGGTTCTAATATTGGTGCCGATAATGAAATAAATGGGCTTACTTTTGGTGCAATAGGCGATGGAACTACAGTTGAACATATAGAAGTATTTGCTAATAATGATGATGGTTATGAGTGGTTTGGTGGTACAGTGCACACTAAATGGATGATTTCAGCTTATTGTAAAGATGATGGTTTCGACTGGGATCAAGGTTATAGAGGTGTAGGACAGTTTTGGTTAGTAGTTCAAGACCCTGATGGTGGTGATAGAATGGGAGAACTTGATGGAGCTGATGACCCAGAAGATGGAACTCCTCTTGGTGGAGGTACTGTATATAATGCAACTTGGATAGGTCGTGGTGGTGGTGCTGGCAAGAGAGTTATGACTTTTCGTGCCAATGGTGGTGGATATTTCTACAATTCAATATTTGTAAACCAAGCCAAAGGAATTGATATTGAATTAAAAGAAAACCTTACGGCATCTTCTAGTTATAAGCGATTAAAAGAAGGGCAGATAAAACTAGAGAATAATATTTTCTATGATATTGCTGATGCCACAAATACAGGTGTTTTTAAGATTCATGCTAAAGATGGTGTTTCTGATGCTGATAAAGCTACTGCTGAAAGTGAACTAGCAGCATATATTGCAACTGCAAATAATACTGTAGATGTAGATCCTGGTATTTCTTATCCTAGCTCTACAAACTTAAATCCTATCCCAATTGGAAATGTTAGTGATAATCTTGCTTCATATCCTACTGATGTGGAAAGCGTGAATTATAAAGGTGCTTTTGACCCCAATGCTTCAAATTGGGCACAGGATTGGACCTTGCTTTTTAAATAAAAAAAAGTGGAATAAGTATCTATTCATAGTATAAGGTGTACAGAAATATTAGGTGTATAATATGTTTCAAATACTATGTTTAGATGCTTTTCTTATAAAAAATAATACAATCAAATACAACCAAATAATGAAGATTTTAGTAAGCTTACTTTTATTGCTTTCGAGTGTAAATAATATATTTTCTCAAGCAATTATTAAAGGTAGAATAGTTGATAAAAATACAGGCGAAACTTTAATAGGTGCAAATGTAGTTTTGCAAGGGACTACCACTGGAGCTACAGCCGATATTAATGGAAATTATGTAATTAGAAATATTGAACCAGGTGTATATAAATTAGTATGCTCATTTATTTCTTATAATAAAGTTGTCTCAAAGGAGATAGTGGTGAAAGCCAGCGAAACTATTACTCAGAGTTTTAAAATGGAGACGGCAAGTGTTCAAATTAAAGGAGCAACAATATCAGCTATGGCTGTAAAAAATACAGAAAATGCGCTTGTGAGTATGCAGATAAAGTCTGCCACAAGTGTAAATGGAATTTCATCTCGAGAAATAAGTATGAATGGCGATAAAACGGCAGCCGCTTCCTTACGTAGAGTTAGTGGAGTTACAGTGCAAGATGGTAAGTACATTTATGTGCGTGGTCTTGGCGATAGATATTCTCGTACTGACCTTAATGGTGCTATGGTTCCAAGTCTTGACCCTGAAAAAAATAATATTCAACTTGATCTTTTTCCTGTTGCTATTATTGAGAATATGATGGTTTATAAAACTTTCAGTCCGCAACTACCTGCAAATTTTGCTGGTGGTTATGTTAACATTCAAACTAAGAAATTTCCAGAAGAGTTTCTATTTCAGGTTTCTACTTCTGCTGGCTATAATTCTAATACTACATTTAATAAGAATTATAAAACTTATGAGGGTGGAAAAACTGATTTTCTTGGCTTTGATGATGGCACAAGAGCCATTCCAATAAAAGCCCAAGGAGAAATTCCATTTCGTTATCAAGATGATCAAAAACTAGATGAAATAACATCTTCTTTTAATAAAACTATGGAGCCTAGCACAAAAGTTGCTCCAATAAATCACGATATTAGTATAGCAATTGGCGATAAAAAGAAACTCTTCAAAAAAGAGTTTGGATACCTAATGAGCTATACTTATACACATGATTACCGTTATTACGATGATGGTGAGAACGGACAATATTCTTTAACATCAGCAAATTCAGAAGTATTGCAAAAGGACCTACAGTATTCTGATAGCCGTGGTATTGATTATGTTCTTTGGGGTTTTATGGCAAGTGGTTCTTTGAAATTAAATGATAATTCAAATATCACTATTAATTTAATTCGCAATCAGGGAGGCACTTCGTCGAGCCGCTATCAAGAGGGATGGAACGATTATCATGAGGTGAATATTCAAACAAGAACATTAACTTATGCTCAGCGTGCCTTCTCTGCTGCTCAATTGCTTGGAGAACATAAAATTGAATCTCTTGGTAATCTCATGGTAAACTGGCAAATGGCTTATTCTCTTTCCAAGCAAGATGAACCAGATTTAAGATTCTTCACTAATATTTATGAGATAAATAATTCTGAAGATACAATCTATACTATTGATCCTGCAAAGCAAGGTGTGCCTGCTCGCTATTGGAGGTATATGAAAGAGAATAATTATGATGGAAAATTGGATTTTTCATTACCATATAAAATAGCTAATAGAGATGCAAAACTTCAATTTGGTGGTAAGTTTATGTTTAAAAATAGAGCATTTACTGAGCGTAGATTCGATGTAAATGATAATAATGATTCATACCATGGAGATGTAATTGGATACCTTGCAGATGAGAATATTGGGATGTCAATTCCAGAATATCCTCAAAAATATGGTGTCTATATTTCTGATGCTAGCCAGTTGTCAAATACTTACGATGCATATCAACATCTATTTGCAGCTTACCTTATGACAGACCAAAAAATACTTCCTAAACTTAGGGCAGTATATGGTGTAAGAATGGAGACTACTAATATATTTTTACAAAGTGCAAATCCGGACAATCCCACAGGAGACCTACAAGGAATAGATTTTTTACCAGCCATTAATTTAACCTATAATCTAATAAAGAAAATAAACTTAAGAGCAGCCTATACTCGTACTCTTGCGCGTCCATCATTCAGAGAATTAGCTCCTTATGCATCTTTTGAGTTTGCAGGCGATTATACTCTAATTGGTAATGAAAACCTAGAACGTACACTAATTGACAATGTAGATTTGCGTTTTGAGATGGCACTAAAGCCTGGAGAATTAATTTCTTTTGATTTGTTCTACAAAGGATTCATTAATCCAATAGAAAGAACATTTGTAGCCACAGCAGGAAACGATGAACTTACATTCCAGAATGCTGATAAAGCTAATGTTTATGGCATGGAGTTCGAAATTCGTAAGAATCTTGGTTTTATTGATGCTTTGAAGAATTTCAAATTTGGTTTTAATGTGGCGGTGGTGAATTCAATAGTGAGTATCTCAGGCGACGAAATGGATGTTATACGAGCTACAGATCCAACTGCAGCAGCAACTCGTTCTATGTATGGTCAGGCTCCGTATATTGTAAATAGCTACCTCAATTATCAAACAAAGAAAGCAGGAATTGATGCACGAATAATTTACAATGTTACTGGTCCAAAGCTTGCAATAGTTATTAAAGGAGGAACACCAAATGTGTATGAAGCTCCACGCCATACTTTAGACTTTGTGTTTATGAAATCATTTGGGGCAAAGATTAATTTGACTTTTAAAGCCAAGAATCTGCTTAATTCAGCATTTAAAAAATACTATAGTTATAATAATGAGGAATATATTTATTCTAAATTCAACTTGGGGAGATCATTCTCTTTTGGCTTTAGTTATAAAATATAGTTTATTGAAAAGTGAAGTGAATTCTTTTTTTCACATTAATTTGGTTGTACAAAGAGAAGCTCCTTATCATATTTTATGGTGGGAGTTTTTTGATTATAGGATTGAGCAAAAATTTCTATATTTGTGAAATATGATAATACAGATTAATACTATTAAAAAATCAAAAAGATGAAACGTTCAGTCATACAATTAGTTGTTATTATTGGATTCATTATTGTCAGTGCTCAAAGTTTAAAAGCCACCCATTATATGGGAGGAGAAATAACATGGGAATGCATACC
>Ga0256827_10002675_pt1 | contig 11395 bp, 8 predicted proteins | sample CV84metaG_FD_185977 | JGI IMG/M metagenome (GOLD analysis project Ga0256827, IMG submission 185977) | Hydrothermal vent microbial communities from East Pacific Rise, Pacific Ocean - CV84 | ecosystem: Environmental > Aquatic > Marine > Hydrothermal vents | place: Pacific Ocean: East Pacific Rise... | reverse complement strand
TAAACAAGCAACCAACAGTTTATTCTGGAAAAGTTGAGTTAAAAGAAAAAATCACCCATCTTTCCGTTTTAAATACTTCATTAAACTATGGTGAAAAAACTGCACTAAACAACATATCGCTGGGTGTAGACCGTGGAGAGTCTATTGCCTTAGTAGGTGATTCAGGAGCTGGTAAAAGTTCACTGGTTAACCTATTGGTTCGTTTTTATGACCCAAGCGAAGGTGAAATAATAGTCAATGAAAAGTACAACATAAAGGACCTCACCTTGGAGTCTCTTCATAAAAGGGTCGCTTACGTAACACAACGTATATATATTTTTAACGATACCATCGCCCAAAACGTTGCTTATGGTGAAGAGTTTGATGAGCAAAGAGTTGAGAAAGCTTTAGCCAAAGCTCATGCTTTAGAGTTTATTAGAGAGTTAGATGATGGTATACACACCATATTAACAGAAAATGGAAACAACCTCTCTGGTGGACAAAGACAAAGAATAGCCTTAGCAAGAGCCATCTACAAAGAGCCCGATATTCTGATATTGGATGAAGCCACTTCAGCACTTGACAATAAGAGTGAAGCACTCATACAGAAGGCATTAGAAGAGTTAAAATCAGAGATGATGACCATTACCGTAGCACATCGTCTCAGTACCATAGAAAACTCAGATGCTATCTTGGTATTTAAAGAGGGTCAAATAGTTTGTCGAGGACAACATGAAGACCTTATAAATGAGTGTGAAGAGTATCAGAAATTGGCGAAAGTTTTAGTCTAAAACTAAAACTTCCCTAATTAAGTACCAACGCTTTTTCTTTCTTGTCTATCTGTAAGTCATCCGACTTTGCTGCTTTAATGTTGTATTTTTTAAGTATGCTATTTTGTGTTTTAAGCACATCTTTACGTTTTACAACCATTTGACGATAATACTCATTTTCAAATACAATATACTTCTCTTTACTACTCTCTAAAAGATTTACAAACTCTTTAAAATTTTTAAATCCCTTTCCATTTACTGTCTCTACCACACCAAACCCATAACTACGATAGCCTTTGGTTAACGGTGATGAGAGTACACGTTTTAACACTACCAACTCTTCTCTCTCTTCATCTGGATAAATTCTATGATATTTTGATGGTAAATAGTACTGCTTAAGTCCAGGAACAAAAACCAATCCACCATAAATATAATAACTTAATTTACTCTCTGGTTTTCTATTTTTTATAAAAGTTAAATCATCTTTCTTTTTATCTAAAAACAAAGTAACTCTCTTCTCTTTTCCATCTCTCAGTATAGTAAAATCTATACTTTCACCCATTTGATGCATATCTGAAACATATGCATAATCGGTAAACTCTTTATCTCTAAACTCCACTTTATAATTTGAATAGATATTAAAATTATCTACTGCAATCATAATATCACCTGCTTTAAGAACTTTACTTCCTGGAGAGTTTGGTATGAGTTCACGGATACGAACCCCTAATTTCTTACCTTTTAATCCATACATCTCTTTCATTACAGGACTTTCTAAAGTTTGTGTTAAAATGCCTAATGCTGGATAACCATCATACTTTTTATCTTTCATATCTTCAAAATAATGTTTTATTACAGATACAGGAATAATATAACCTATATTTTCGGCAGATGTTTTACCTTGCATAACTAACCCAACTATCTTTCCATTTGATAAAGCTGGACCACCAGAATTACCAGCATTTATAGCTGCATCAATCTGAATAGCAAGATGGTACTTCTGACTATGAACATAGACTTGATGTTCAATCCTAGAGACAACACCATTTGTAATACTTAATGTATCTCCACCACGAGGAAAACCATAAACAGATATTTTTTCTTGTAACTCAGGTAGTTCACCAAACTCTAAACTATTTGTATTATCAAAAAAAGATTTATCTTTTACTGTAATTAAAGCCAAATCAGATTCATGAGCAATACTTAAAATTTCAGCTTCATAACGTTTTGTTTCACCATTTTTTAATACTTCTACATAAGTATAATCGGTTACGACATGTGCATTAGTTAAGATACGTTGACCAGATATAATACAACCAGAACCTGTAAACTCTTTTATATGAGAAGACCAAGGCTCACCATAGTCTGGAACATTTGCTACAGTAAAAATCTTTACAATAGAGTTTTTAATATTTACATTTGTTGTATTGTTATCACTTTTTGCACTGAGTATTTGAGTGTAGAGAAGAAATAACATAGAGAGAAGTATTTTTAATTTCATCATTTAATAACCTTTTATATCAATTGTTAATATAATTGATTATACATAAATGGCTCAAAAATACTTATATTTAAATTAATTAAAAATCTAAATATCTAAAAAAAAATCTAATCTCTTAATAATCTATCTTATTATAATGATATATTGTTCTATTATGGTAAATAGTTTCTTATGTTAACGGTCTTGCCGATACAACAACTCTATACTTGAAGCACTGGGCATAATGATTATATCTGTCTCAAACTTCTTACTATGCTCTACTCGAACCTTTGCTCCGTTTTCTCCATTTTCATACATATACATAAATGTAATATCTTTAGATATTTTTCGTCCTACTTCTAAAGATAGTTCATCATCTTCATTTGCACCAATAAGCAAATGATCAACATCTATACCCAAACTCTTCATAAGTCCTTTTGCAAAAGTACCTCCAAGTAAAGTATAGGCTTCAGCTCCTTGACCAGAACTAGAACCTGTTCCATCAAAAAGTATTAATGACAAAATTTCCTGCTGTGTCAAATATGGCTCTGCATTAAAGTTTACTATTGGTTGTTCAACACTTCCAGATATAAAAATATGAATAGTATACTCATCTTTCAGATAATCAGCTTTGATATCTAAAAGAGGTTTTTTAGGGTCACCTGCAAAGTAGAGGTGACTCTCATTAAGCGTAAAACGCTTGTCTTCCATCTGGTAATACCCTTTTGTAACTGTTGACATACCTGTAACCATGAAATCTGTTTCATACTCTTTTATGACCCTTAACTCATTATAAAACTCTATATTGGTATCTTTACCATAATACTTTAGAGGTTTTTCACTTTTTATTTTGAGATACAATTTTAAATTTTTCAATGCAGACTCTTTACTCTTTTTCTGCTCTTGAACAATAATAATATCAGAATCTTCTACAAAATTTGACCCTGCAATATCATAATGAACCGTATTTCCTAAAATATTAATCTCACCATCTACCTCTATCCGTTTTTTTCGTATTTTCAATTTTCCATCAGCATCAAAAAGTAGGTCAAAATCTCTGTTTACAAAAGGAAATGCTTTTGTAGAGAAATTAAAATCACCATTTTCAGTTTTAAGATTATAGTTACCATCAACAATTGCTTTATTATTTAACCATAGTTTTTTAATTGTTAATTTACCATTATTTAAATTTAAATAAGAAGCCTTATGTGCATAAAAATCTTTAAAATAAGGATTGGTATCAACTCTAAAACGATATTTTTCAATAACTATATTTCCATTTTTATCTAGTGTGAACTCTAAATCTATCTTCTCAATATCCAACTCTTTATCAGTAACATATTTTATAATAGGTGTTTTTAGAGTAAATCTTAAAAGACCATTTTTACTTTTTACAATATGAACATCTACATGACCTTTTAACTCTGGCAAGGTTATATCATAATACTTTTTGATGGTAGAGAGTAGTTTTTTCAAATTCGTAATATTTAGATTTAACTCCATATCTTCACTATTTTTATCAGAAAAACTTATCTTTTCCCCTGCTAGTAAAATGTTTCCATTGCTCATCAGTTTGGTTTTACTATTGTATTTTAAAGAGAGTTCTAAATCTTTATTATTTTTTATATTAAGTGTATAGAGACCATTCTCTATGAGAACATCACCTGATATATTTCTAATCTGTTGAAGTTTAATACTTCTATTCAATTTCAAAAGTGAACTATTAGAAGGTACAATTCCTGTAAATGAAATTTTATAAGGTTTTATAATCTTCATTTTAGCATCTAAATTAACTGCATCGGAGTAGACTTTAACACCTATGTTTGATTTTTCAAGATTTTTAAAATCGAAAAAGCTCTTACTCTCTAAAGCTACAAGTTCATTGTCCAATGCACCAGGTATAGCAGAAACCATCTTTTTAAGAGAGATATTTTTCTCTTTACTTTTTAACTTTAAAATAGCACTCTTATAGCCATCTGTAGTAAATGTACCATCTATAAGTTTAGAGTCCAAATTAACTACTAAACCATCTTTATCACCCTTATAGTCAGCCTTCAAACCTGTTATAAGATAGTCTGTCAGCTCTACTGGTAGGTTTTTCACTTTTGGAACATCTACCTTTCCACTATAGACGGTATAACCTTTTTTAGCTATATCAACAAGAACCCTGCTCTCTATGTTTGCATTGTCTCCATAGGTCGTATTTGCTTTTAGTTTACTATCAATAATAACTTTTTTATCACGATAAACATAAGCCAAACTGTGCTTTGCTTTTGTAACATCTATATTAAAATCTGCCTTTACTTGTAGTAAATCTTTAACCTTATGCTCTATATCTATCCAAACACCTTGATGATTGAGATGCAGTGTTCCTGGTAATTTTCTAAGATTTTTATAGTTCAGTGGCAAGTGGTACATAGAAAAAAGTTTTTTGCTAAGTAATAACCCACCTTTGGCATATATGTTAGAATCTTTTATATAACCTTTATACTTAACCGACCCAAATGTTGTATCGCCTTTAAACGTAACTTTTTTGGCTTTATAGCTGTAGTTATTATAGGTATCAAACTCTGCATCATCAATATAAAGTTTTACCTTGTTCATGCTAAAAGGTCCATAAGTTACATCTTTCATACTAGCAAAAATATGGTCTATTTTAATCTCTTTTAAAATGGGTTCTGATTTCTCTTTTCGTTTAATAGGCTTAGAACTGTTATTGTCACTCTTTTTATTACTCTTATTTATTGTACCTAGCTCATGCACGAAATAAGCTATTTCCCTACTTCCTATTTCTCTTAAATTAACATTGGTAAGTGAAACACTACTCTCATCTATATCTCCCATTAACTCAACATTAACAATATCAGAATTAAAGTAAAGATATAAATTATCTGCATCTATTAACATATCTTGGTCTATCTCTATTTTATCTGTTTCAAACAAAAATGAGTCCAGTTTTACACCTGCATAGACGTATGGATTAATATCTAAATGTATACGTTCCATAGAGAGACTCAAAGGCAAAGAGAACGAAGCTGATGATTTCTTTTTTTTCTTCAATCCATCTATCATTTTCATTATGTTATCTATATCAACACCTTTAGCATTGACCTCTGTTAGTGCAATTTTTTTATAAATAAGTGAAATAGGGTTCCAATGTAATGTTGCACTATGCACAAGTGGTTTATTATTAAATGCCAAATCCTTTATCTCTAAACCTGTAATAAAATTTCCATCTATTGATTTATAAGTAAATTTTGTAGAGGAGAGTGACTGGTCAGCTATCATCTTTACTGTTCTTGCATCACTTGCTATAAACAGTAGTAAGGCAGAAAGAATCAGTATAACTTCAGCTATAGCCACCAACCAATAAAAAAAACGTATCAAAATGATTGCCCTACTTGAAAATGAATGGCATTTTCGTGTCTATTTTTAACATTGAAACCCATGTCTATTTTAAACGGACCTATAGGAGTCATGTACCTAAAACCTAAACCAACTGATGATATTACATTATTTGAAAACTCCCATATACCTTGGTTTTCAGATATCATGGTATTGTCTGTAAAGATAGCCCCTCTAAAATTATTATAAATAGGAAAATTGGCTTCTACACTTAGATTAGCTAGAGTAAAACCACCTTCAACTACATTTGTATCATTCTGTTTATCTACTATCCCTATTCTATGATAACTGTAAGCTCTGTTTGAAAAAGCTCCCCCAGCAAAAAACTTTTTTGACTCAGGCATGTCATTGCTATAAACTTTTATGGCACCCATTCTCCCAACAGCAGAAAGCGTTACATCACTTAATGTGTAGATGGCTCTAAGCTCTTCAAGATATTTTAAATAAGTTGTACTGTCAGGTGAGTAAGGTAAACCATACTCCATCTCATGTGAAAAATAAATCCCCTTTGTAGGGTTCAGTTTAGAGTCACGTCTGTCATAAATAAGTTTCATAAATGGGTACATAAGAAAGAAAGTCTTATCATTTGATATGTCTCTGTTTTCTATGCCAAAACCTATACTGTTGTACCAACGACTGCTTTTATGAGAGAGATAGAGCCTGTCATAAAAGACCTTCTCATCATAATTGTGTATATTTCTCTCTTCAGAATACCCAACACTATTTTGAAAATCCATATGATAGTTATACTGAGAAAATACATGAGGAATAAAAAAACTGTTTTCTACTATTTTCTGTTTCTCCGAGAGTAAGGTATCAAAAGATAATTTCTTCCCATTACCATGATAATTTCTATACTCCCAATGATACTTAGCTTGAAACTTTAAGTCCGTAGCATACCCTACACCTATGCGTGAATGTATATTTTTTTGAATCTCTTTATATTTTATCTTTACAGGTTTGCTGTTAAATAAGTTTAAACTGTAGTCCAAATGAACTTGATCAAAAGCTTCTAAAGCATAAAGAGATTCATAACTCTCTTTTATTTTATTAATATCAAAAACATCCCCCTCTTGAAACTGTAATCGTGAGAGAATAATATCATCACTCATACTAGGAGAAGATGTCTCTATAGTTACATTTCCAAAATGACATATGTTTTGTTTATCTAATGTTATCTTAATCGTTGCATTATACTCTTCAATATCCAAATAGGCTTTTGTATCCAGCTTTGGACTACAGTACCCTTCAGAGAGAAGAACTTTTCTAATATTTTTTTTAGTTCTTGTAAAATCTTCTGCTCTAAAACGACTATGCTCTTCAACTGTTATAGCATCAGATATATCTAAGTTACTATCAATAATAATTTTATCTATAATAATAGGTCGATTCTCTTGAATGACAAATTTTACACGCTTATAGTCACCCAAAACATGTGTAACATTTGTATCATAAAAACCCTCGTTTTTATAAAAATGTTCAAAAGTCTCGTCCAATTTTGGCAAGAGTATACTGTTGATTTTTGCTTCGTTTTTCATCCACAATGACTTTATGAAGGAAGGTCGTTTAGCACCTACAAACTTTTCTAGGTCTGAACTACTTACCTGTTCATTCCCCTCAAAAGTAATAACAAACATTGAATCACCAACTGTTTTAGAACTTAAAAATGTTGTAAAAATAAAAAAGAGTAAAATATATCTCATCTTATATCCAGTAACGTCTATTATCTTACTTGACCGTTACCATAGATTTTAAACTTATATGTTGTTAACTCATTTATTCCCATTGGTCCTCTAGCATGTAGCTTATTGGTCGAAATTCCAACCTCTGCACCAAATCCAAATGCCCCACCATCTGTAAAACGTGTACTTGCATTCACATAAACACAAGCAGCATCAATGGTATCTAAAAACTTTTCAGCCACAGTATAGTTTTCGGTAATAATAGCCTCAGAGTGACCCGAACCAAAACGAGTGATATGAGCCATCGCCTCATCAACACCCTCTACCAGTTTAATATTTAACTCATTGGCTAAATACTCAGTATTAAAGTCTTCATCTGTAGCAGAGTCTATAAAAATAAACTTCTTGGTCTCAATACAACCTTTTAGTTTGGTACCAGCATCTACAAAACGTTTATAGAGTGCTGGTAATATCTCTTTTGCCACAGCTTTGTCTACAAGTAGTGTCTCCATAGCATTACAAACCCCTGGGCGTTGGCACTTAGCGTTAAGTGCTATCTCTATGGCTTTGTTTAGGTTTGCATTGGCATGAATATAAGTATGACAAAGACCCTTATCATGCTTTACCACAGGCACAGATGAGTTCTGAGAGATATACCGAATAAGACCCTCTCCACCACGAGGAACAATTAAATCTACATACGCATCTTCTTTTATTAACTTTGCAACACCCTCTCTTGAAGAGTCTGGTAACAAAGAGATAAGCTCTACAGGCAAGTTATTTTTTGCCAACACAGCTTGTAACACTTTAGCAATAGCCAAGTTAGAGTGTTCAGCCTCTTTACCACCTTTTAATATGGCTACATTTCCACTCTTAAAACATAATGCAGCAACATCAGAAGTAACATTAGGACGAGACTCATAAATGACTCCAACCACACCAATAGGTACAGCAACTTTCTCTATACGTAGGTTATCATCTGTCACCCAACCTTCTAACACACGCCCAACAGGCTCTTTAAGTCCTGATATCTCTCTTAACGATTGAGCTATGGCTGAAACTCTATTTTCATCTAGCAAGAGTCGGTCAAGAAGTGCTGAGTCCAAAGCATTCTCTTTACCTGCTTGCATATCTTTTTCATTTTCAGTGACAATAGTAACAGAGTTTTCTATAAGTGCATCTGCCATCTCATTTAAAATTCTATTCTTTGTTTTCCCATCTAAGGTAGCTATTATTTGTGTTGATGCTTTTGCTTTTTTTAAAAATTCTTTCATATAAAATATCCCTTTTTAATTCGACTTCTTGCATAACCTATATTATGAGATATTATTTATAGGGTATGTAAAATATCTATTTTATTCTATTATATCTATATTTATCTTACTTTTTTATTCTTTTATTCATAAATATATAGATACCCGAAGCAATGGCGATTAATCCCAAGGTAACTAGAACTATTTGATGTAAATACTCTTTTATAAGTGCATCATTTTCACCTAAAAAGTACCCTAAAAGTGCTAAAACAGTAACCCATAACCCTGCTCCCAATGTTGTATGCAGAGCAAACTTATCTAAAGGCATTTTTGAAAGCCCAGCAGGAAGCGAAACCAGCTGACGAACACCAGGAATAAGACGAGCCACAAAGGTAGAAAATGAACCATGGTCTACAAAAAACTTCTCCATTTTCTCTAATTTCTCTTCGGTAAAGAAAAAGTACTTACCAAACTTTAGTACCCCTTTTCTTCCATATTTTCTAGCCAAATAGTAGTTAAACAACGCCCCAGTTAATGACCCCGTTGTCCCTATGACTATAGCTAATATAAGGTTCATGTCACCCTTAGATGCTAAAAAACCAGCAGGTATCATGGCTACTTCACTTGGAAAAGGGAAAAAAGTACTCTCTAAAAACATCATTATAAATATCCCCAAATATCCCAACTGCTCTACCAACTCTACTATATTCATTGCAATATCATGTAACATTACGCTTCCTTAAATTTATTTAATTTTTCTTCATTCGCCCATATTTTCCAAGTCACTTTGTCCCCTAAAAACTCCCGTTCTACTTGGACTATCTCAAACTTTTTTAGCAGATACTCTGTACGTTGCACATCTGAGTAAGAGGTATCAAACGCATAGAGAAACTCTTTCTCATATTTTATGAGTTCAGCTTCAGCCACCACAGCCTTTACAGCGTTTGCATAGGCTCTTGCCATGCCCCCTATGCCCAGTTTTGTTCCACCAAAATAACGTACCGTTAACAGGGCTACATTTATAAGCTCTTCCCCTCTAAGTACATTAAGCGAAGGTACACCAGCAGCACCTCTAGGCTCTTCATCATCAGAAAAGTTTTCTACTGTCTGGTCAAACTCATTGAGATAACGCAGAGCATAAATAACATGCCGTGCCTTGGGGTGTTCTGCTCGTAACTTATCTCTTAATCCGTCATATTCAGCTATAGGCACAAGATGGGCTATAAACTTAGACTTCTTAACTTCATAGGTTCCTACAAAAGCTCTCTCTATGGTCTGCATTATAGCTCTTCTATTTTCTTTACGATTAGCTCTACAAAAGCATCATCATCGTTAAAACATTTTGCCACTCTGTAGTCGTCATATTTTATCTTATCGGCTATCTCTCTATGCTCTATCTCCAGCTCATAAACCGTCTCCGAATTGTCCACAGTAAACGCTAATGGATATATGAGAACTTTTCTATGATAAGGGTTACGAAGTACGTCCACTAAGTTTGGTTCAAGCCACGAAGAGCTACCAACTTTTGACTGATAAACAAGTTTAATATTTTTAAATATAATCCCTCGCTCATGCAGATAAATCTTTATAGCCGAAACATTTGCCTCGACTTGGTTCTCATAAGGGTCACCAGCTTTTATGATACTAACAGGCAGACCATGAGCCGAAAGAAGCAGGTCATAATCTTTACTCTCTTTATCACCCAAGGCTTCCATGATTTTCTCTACACTCATCTTTATATAGTCATAATCATCATAATAAGGCTCAACCACGGTGATTTTAGGCTTATAATCCAGAGCTTCACATCGCTCTTCTATGTCCTCTACAGAGGAAAGCGTGGTGGTAGTGGAGTACTGAGGATACATAGGAAAAAGTATAAGTTCTTCAACTCCATCTGCTTTAAACTTTTCAAGTGAATCTGTAGCAAAAGGAGGCACATAACGCATAGCAGGAACGATGGGCATGTCAAGTTTTTTCTGAAGTTTTTCTATGAGTTGGTTGGTCAGTTCAGGCAGTGGAGACTTCCCACCCAAATGCTCAACAAAGTTCTCTTTAACATCGTCAAGCCGTTTATATATAATAATCCCACCTACAAGTTTACGGGTGTATCTGTCCATGGTCAAAATGTTTTTGTCAGAAAACATGTTCTTTAAAAACATCTCTACTTCATCAACAGAGTTTGGACCACCCATATTTAGTAACATTAATGCTTTTTTCAAAAAAACTCCTCAAAAAAATTAGACTGTAAATCAGACTATAATTATTGGCGAGTATTCTAACATTTTATGTTGTAGGTTAGGCTATTATTTTACATACTTACACGAGAACTCAAATCTTTTTTAAGTTGTGCTATCGCTTTAGCCCTGTCCATCTTCTCATCGTTCACAGAAACTTTAGACTCTTTCAGTTCCATCTGCTCTATTACATTCTTAAGCTCTGTATTCTTCTCTTTTAATTCAAGGATTTCAAGCTTAAGTTTGAGTATATAGTTTTCAGTTTGCACATCTATCTCTTTATAACTCTTTTGAGTCTCATTAGTAGTATTTGCCACAGCCACGATTAAAACCAAACTTAATCCTATGAGTATTTTTTTAAGCATCTCTTACTCCTTATTATCTTTAGGCTACTACAAGGGAATAAACACCTAAATAGAAGTCACAAAGAGGGTAAGATTTGCAAAATATACTTTGTAGAACTAGCCTTAGCTAATTCAAGAATTATATTTTCTAAAGATTGCCCTCTTGGTGGCTTCCCTTGTAGTATCCTTATTAACAATCATATCACAGTTGGACTTAATTATAATAAAAAATAACAGAAATAATTAAA
>Ga0256827_10002674_pt1 | contig 11398 bp, 13 predicted proteins | sample CV84metaG_FD_185977 | JGI IMG/M metagenome (GOLD analysis project Ga0256827, IMG submission 185977) | Hydrothermal vent microbial communities from East Pacific Rise, Pacific Ocean - CV84 | ecosystem: Environmental > Aquatic > Marine > Hydrothermal vents | place: Pacific Ocean: East Pacific Rise... | reverse complement strand
ATATCAGCTAAGATTTTTCTGTCAAGTTCGATGTTTGCAACTTTAAGACCGTGCATGAATGTTGAGTAGTTCATATCATTCAATCTTGCAGCAGCGTTGATTCTAACAATCCAGAGTCTTCTAAAGTCTCTTTTCTTTTGTCTTCTGTCTCTATAAGCGTATACTAATGAACGTTCTAACTGCTCTTTAGCTTTTCTAAAGTGTTTTCTTCTACCAGAGTAGAATCCTCTAGCTTGTTTTAAAAGTCTTTTGTGACGACGGGTTCTTACCGTACCTGTTTTTACTCTCATGTAATTCCTTTACCATGTCTTTTTTAAGAATAGGTGTCAAGTGTTGTACTTGAACTTGTCCCAAATTTGGGAGTTATTTGCTTATTGAAGATTGAACTAAAATTAGTTAATCATCTCTTTGATTTTTTTAGCATCTGCTTGGTCAACATATTTCGGACTTCTGTTCGATCTATGGTGAGCACCATCTACTTTTGTCAAAATATGAGATCTAAATGCAGTCCCTCTTTTGATTTTACCAGATTTTTTAACTTTAAAACGCTTTACAGCACCTTTAACGCTTTTCATTTTTGGCATGTTCGTTCCTTTCGTATTTGTTACTCATAGAGAATGAGGTCGCGTATTATATCGAAAAATAATTAAGAAGAATTTAAAAGGATTGTTGAAATTTGGGAGGAGAGGGGACTCTCCTCTTTTTTTAAAGATATTTGAAAGTGTTGATTCTACTCTTCAATCTCTTCTATGGTCTCAACGGCTTTTGAGATAGATAGATTCTCTCCACCCATAACTTTTTGTATCTGATGACCATTTGTTTTAGGTTTTGGATTCTCTCCTATGTAGACAGGAACTGCAAATGCACGCATTTGAGAACCTTTATCTTTGCCAATAGAGGTGAGTAGTCTAATGTAAAAGAGACCATTTTCTGTAGATTTTACTTTTAGATTGATGGTATAGGTTCTCTGATTTGGGGTAAGTTGAAAAATCAGTTTTTCTGAAATTTTACTCACCTGTTCTAACTTATCATCAAAGTTTAACTCAACATTCATATCTCCATATCTTACATGAGTTGTTAACGTAATATTAACATCTGCCACTTCATTAATATCTACTTTTTTTGTCTCATAACTCATGTCGATTGGGGCACCTGGTTTTGCATAGTGCCCTATGGTTGTTCCTCTTTTTATATTGGTATCTAAATTTTCTGTTATATTGAGGTCAGACGGTTTTGCATTTAGACCCATTGTAATCAACAATGAAGTTAATAGTAATTTTGTAGTTTTCATGATTTTCCTTTCACTTACTTTTTAATTTTATCTTATTTTTGTATAACTTTAGTTAACTTGGACATTAAAGCATCCAACAGAGACGTTATTTGCATCATTTATATCAAGAAGATAACTTCCTTTTTCTAACATTAAATTTTTCTGTTCAGTTCCCTCATCTTCTGAAATAGCAATTTTTTTAAATGGAGTAACGGAGTAGAGTGCAAAGTCTGGATCAGCTCTCCGTCCATTACTCTGTGCTACTTTTATTGTATAGTTTCTACTCTGTCTCACCTTAAACTCTACATATTTATGATGATTTAATTTGTTGTTTCTTGGAAACTTATCCGCACCATAAGTATTTGATGTACAGATATTAATTGTTCCCCCTATATCAACTTTTCGATAGAGAGGTAAAGTGTGACTGTCACGTAAAGCTTTTCGACCTTTTCCATAAATATCATTGATAGTTAAAATATTTTCACTTCTTACAATCTCATCAATCTCATAACTACTATCTTGGTTCTCTTTTTTCAAAGCATCGATGAAGGTAAATAGACTTGTAAAGGTTTTACTCTCTTTCTGTTTTCCTACTAGAACATTGTATAGAGGAGCAAATCCTAATGCTAAATTATCATTACCATCAATATCTCCATCATATAAATCGTATAGAATTCTTTGAATTGAAGATTCACTATACCAACCTGTATTTTCATGCTTCTCCTCTTCGATATTCATATTCCACCCACTGTTTCCCATGGTATCAAAATAGATTGGGTCATCGGTAATAATAGCAGAGAGTGCATTTCCAAACCCTTCTCCAAAAGCGACACGAATGTCTAAATAATCACTCTTTCCATGTGGTCCACCAATGTTATCTGCTCGTGAGAGTTTGCTCTCAAAGAAGTGACCCCACTCATGAATAACAATATGATCATCATACTCATCACTATCACCTTTTTGGTCTCCTGAAATCATAATACTGTCAACTCCATCATAGTAGGTTCCTGTCTCAATATTATTGACTGACCAGTTGAGCTTGAGAAGTGGAAACTCTACTTTATTATCAACTTCTATGACTCTCTGCATTGCAAGATGAATTGAATTTAGTATGGCAAACGGAGCAGCAGCTGTATTGGATGCTCTTGCTTTAAGATTTCTAATTGTACTTTTTGTTCCAGTTGAAATTAACTCTCCCTCAATAGCATAGAGAGAGCCACCATGTGAGTTATCAATAACTTTTACATTCCATTTAGATGTTTTATTCATCTGTGCATAGACACGAATTTTAAATTTTGTATTTTCAGGAATATTGTCAAAACGATACTCTCCTAAGTTATTGGTATAGGTAGAGGCAACAATCTGCTCATCTTTATTGATGAGTTTAACATTTACCTCTTTGGCTTTTTCTACTTTTAAATCTTTACGATTAAGATAACTAAATCCTTCGTTATGAGTAACCTTTACGCGTTCATAGCTAATGGTTCCAGAGATAGATAGGGGACCTTTTGTGGTTGAAAATGATTCTCCTTTTACCGTTTGACTAGGAATAGTAGATGGTTGAGTAGAAGGGGGTATACTATGGGGTATACTACTAGGTTGAACCGTCGATTGACTCTTTATTGTTGTTACCTCTCCACAAGCAGAAAAAAATCCAATTGAGAGAATTAAAATGGTTATATAAAGTTTATGGAGCATAGTTTTATCCTTATTTTGATTGATATTGGCTCTATTCTTACGAAATATTGTAAAAAAATTGTTTATAATTTAAATTAAATAAAAAATTAAGTTAAAAAAGAGAACTTTGTATCAAAACGTAAGTCTCTTTTTTAAAAAAAAATTAATATTGAGGAAGAAGAGTAGGTTGTCGTCTAATTTGTGGTTTTGTAAATCTATTATTAGATTCTGAATTTTCTAGTCTCATATCTACTCTAAAACAGCTATTGTTGAATGAGGCATCGTAAACTTCTAACATATAATCTCCTTGTGTCAATAGGAGAGAGAGCTCATCTGAAGGACTTCCTTCTAAAGGAGACATTCCCATAGATTTAAATGGATAGGCTGCTTTGTAGATTATTATGTCAGGGTCACCAGAGGCTCCTCCATACGGGGTAATAGAGAAGTTGTAGATTCCATCTTGATAGATAGGAACTTTTATAAAAGTTCGATTACCCAACTTATTATAGACACCAAAACTGTTATTGTTACACTGTGTCAATACTCCTCTACCTAAAGCCAATTCACTATAGACTGGTTTCTTTTGAGTACCATAAGCTAGGTTCTGTCTATATTTCCCATAAATATCATAGATGGGACTTATATTTTCAGATGAGACAACTTGGTCAATGGCATAAGATTGAGATGGGTTCTCTGACTTTAAAGCGTGAATAAAAGTAAATATACTAGTAAATGCTTTGGTATTACGTTCTCTATCTATCATAGCATAGTAGATAGGAGTAAAACCTAGATGAATATTGTCATTTTCATCGACACCACTATCATATAAATCATAAAGAATCCGTTGTATAGAAGCTTCTGAGAACCATCCAGGGTTTTCATGACTTGCAGACTCTATGTCCATTGACCAACCTGTATTTTGATGGAATCCTGCTGTATCAAAATAGATAGGGTTATCGGTTGCAATGGCTGAGAGTGCATTTCCCCACCCTTCACCAAAAGCGACTCTAATGTCAAGTGAATCACCTGCTGAGTGAGGACCTCCGATACTGTCTGAACGTGAAAATTTATCTTCAAAAAAATGTCCCCACTCATGGATAATAATATGATCATCATACTCATCTGTATCTGAGTTTTTATCACCTAAAATCCATAGGTTACTGTTTCCATCGTAGTTAGATGTGACGATTTGTCCTAAGCTTCTCTCTCCACCTGTTGCTACGTTGTTGATAGACCAGTTGACGGTTAATTGAGGAAAAACAAGTGTCGCATCTGCTCCACGAACTTTTTTCATAACTGTGTTGATACTATCTAAGATAGCAAAAGGGGCAGCATCTCTCTCTTTTGTATAGCCATTACCTGTCCATCCAGAGGAGGCATGAAGATTTCTTCGACTATTTTTCTCTCCACTATTATGTAGACTACCTTCAATAACATACATTGCTTTCTGTTTTGTATTGTCAACAACACTCACATCCCATTGACCCTCTTTAAACATTCGTGCATAGACTCGAATTTTCATGTTGGTATTTTGTGGTATTTGAAGAGCATACTCTCCCTCTTCATTAGAAGTTGTTTGAGCTATTGCTTGACCATTTTGATTAATCGCTTTTATAAGAAGATTTTTAGCACTCTCTTTTATAGTATGAGGATAATCAAGTTTGACGGTTCCATAATTGGTTGTTAATACAGGAACTCTATCGTAAGTAATGGTACCAGATACAGTAACCATATGAGTATTTGGAGAACTACTTGTTTGGCTACATCCAGTCATAAAAAAAAAGAAAATAAGCGAAAAAAAAGTGAAGATAGTTTTGAACATTTTAGACCTTTCCACTAATATATGACTATAGTGTAGCATATAATATAAGAAAAAGCTATACTTATTTTTTATTATTTTTTGTTAAGATAGTTATTGAGGAGTCATATAAATAATTCAATGATGACTTTATAAATAGTTAGATAAAATTATTTCATGATTTAGCTCTAAAAGGGATTAAAAGATGATATATAGACCAATTGTTGTAGATAATGAGATTAATTTTTCTAAAAAGAAATTTATTGTAAGTAAAACAGATACTGATGGGCAAATTATTTTTGTTAATAAGAACTTTTGTGAGGTTTCAGGTTATACAGAAGAGGAGCTAATTGGTTCTCCACACAATGCAATACGACATCCAGATATGCCACAAGCTGTATTTTTTCTTGTATGGAACTCTCTATTAGAGGGGAAAGAGGTCTCTGGTGTGGTTAAGAATTTAGCAAAGAGTGGAGAGTACTATTGGGTTATAGCAGATTTTTCAGTTAAGAGAGATAAAGACGGAAAGATAGACTCTTTTACGGCATTTAGAAGAGCTGCTCCAAATGGTGTGATAGAGGTTATAGAAGAGCTCTATGCCACAATGTTAAAGATAGAGAAACGACAAGGGATGAAAGCATCACTCCAATATCTAGAATCTTTTTTAGAAGAAGAGGGAGTAAGTTATGATGAATTTTTAAATAGACTTATTATGCCAAAAGGAATTCTTGCCATTTTATTACATAACTTTAAGCAATTTTTCTCTTAAAGTGATGCAAAAGTTGCATTGCTATTGATAACTCTTCTACCCAATAAAAAATGTTTTTTGTAGAATGGTTGTTCTTCAAAAGAGGTAATCATCACTCTTTTACCTGCTGAACTTGCATGGATAAATTGACCATCTCCTAAATAGATACCGACATGGTTTACTTTGCGTTTAGATTTTTTATGATTTTTTGTATCGAAAAATACCAAATCACCTTTTTGTAACTCACTATAAGAAATTTTTTCTCCTATTTTTGCTTGATGACCTGAGTAGCGAGGAAGAGAGATTCCTTGTGTGTTAAAAACATACTTGGTGTAGCCAGAACAGTCAAATGCTGTTGGTCCATTTGCTGCCCAGATATACTCTGTCCCCAAATACTCTTTTGCTGTCTCTAAGATTTGCTCTTCAGGTTTAATCTCTTGCCAGTTTCCTCCTATGTTCAAGGGAGTTAAGATGTTGGTTGCTACACAAGAGACCATATCGGGTTGGCTCTCCTCCTCTACTTGTTTAAGATCCTCTTCTATAAGCGTTGCGAGTCTCTCTAAATCGGCGTTATGTTTAAACTTAAGATGACCCTCTTCTCTTTCATAATCTTCTCTTTGTTGAGCTATTCTTATTGGTTCACTATGAAAGTCACTCTTTTGTAGTTCATTAATAGTTTTTGATTTATCAACTGCATCTATATTCTCTCTTTTTCGAGCTAATCTTATTGGTTCATCAATACGTTGTGGCTTATCAATAATAAGAGGGGTAATATGGGGGTCAAGTGTATAGTTAGAGGAGATGTTTGTAATATATGAGTCTATAAGATTGGTTTTTCTAACATATTTCTCTCTATTGCTCTCAGATATACTACGTGTGGTATTGGAGATTGTTGGGGTTATGGTTGATATTTTCTCTTGCATACATCCCGAGAATAGAAGAGGTATGGTTAAAAAAAGAAATGAATTTTTTCTCATGTAGTTTAAAATTTCCCTTATTTAGTTGATTAAAATTGAAGAAATTTATAGAAAAATTGTGTATTAATTGTGTAACTTGTATTATTTTTTATTAAAAATAAATCTTTTTTATTAAAATAATAGTTTATGCTATAATATATAGCAAAAGATTAATTTTAATAAAAAAGAGAGAAGAGATAATGAAAAAAAGATTTTTACTTTTAATACCATTTTTTATAGCGTGTAGTAGTGAAGAGAGCAATACGTCTTTAACAGGAATTGAAAAAGAGGTTACTGTCTCCTCTCCTCCTATATCGATTAAACATGAGAAGATAGAGAAAGAAGAGGATATTTTAAATCAATTTGGATTTGAGATAAAAGATCAAAAAATTATTATAGATATGAATAAAACCACACATTTTTTTGAGATGTTAGAAGAGAAGATGGAGAGTAAGGCAAAAGAGATAGAGAAGCAGATTCAAAATTCTGAACTTAATATTACTGAAGAGAGTGTTGGGGTCACAATCAATAATGACTCTATCTCAATTGATTTAAACAGAACAAAGGGAATGTTTGAAAAGATTAATATTTTAATGAAAGATATAATTCTTGATATAAATGGTAGCCAGTATTAATAGTAATAGTGTAAAATTTCTTCAAATTTTAAAGATTTAAATAGTTAAGGATAGTGATAGAATGAAAACTGTAGATATGAATTCAGAAGAGTTTAAAGTTGAGTTAGAGAAGACATGGAAGTTTGTTGAGAAGGTTAACTCAAGTTTTGGTTGGGTTCAAAACCCCAATGAAGATGTCAATGAGGGTGTTGCCATGGGATTGGCAAGAAATAAGTTGATGTATGGTAAACGCTTCTGTCCATGTTTTATGGTTATTGGTGAGACTAAAGAGGAGCAGAAAAAAGCAGACAATCGTATCTGTCCTTGTAAACCAGCCATTGAGAAAGAGATTCCAGAAGATGGTCTCTGTCATTGTGGTATCTTCTGTACACCTGAATATGTGGAGAAGCAGACCAAAGAGGAAGTGATTGAAGAGGTGGCTCATACTCACTCACGTGGATTGACTAAAGAGGAAGCGATGCTTTTGGTAGAGAAAGAGCAGTTGGATGGAGATGAGCTAGAGTCATTAATGGAAGCTAGAGCATTAAATATGGTTGATTTTTTTCTGTTAGATGTTCGTGAACAGATGGAGTTTAATCAAACACATATTAATGGTACAGATAAACTCATTCCTACCTCAAACTTCTATGTGGGTATCGAAGAGCTTAATGACAAAAAAGAGAGTCAGATTATTGTCTATTGTCTTTCGGGAAGTCGAAGTTATCAGGTGCAACACGCTATGAAATCATTAGGTTTTACAAAAGTTGGAAACTTGTCTCATGGTATCTATAGTTATAGAGGAGAGATGACAAGAGGATAGTCTTCTAAGTTGAGTTTTTCAGTTTGTAGAAAACTCAACTATCTCTATTGATATACTTCTCTAATATCTCTCTCAATATGGTCAGGTGTTGTGGCTATTTTCATAAACTCATGTATGCTTAAAAGAGGAAGAGAGAGAGCTAGATAATATTTAGGGTTTAATATGGTAATCTCTCTATCTTTTATGATAGCTTCATAAGGGAGAATTAGTTTGTTATGTGTCTGATTTATTTTTGACAAAAAGGAGAGGTGTTCACTACTTAAGTGGTGTCCGACTAAAGTAGAACCATTTGGAAGATTGAGACTATACGCTATATGATGATGCTTTAGTTTCTCTAATAAACCTTCTCCTTGTGCTATGGATATAGTATCTTTCAGTTTTGGCATTCCAAACATAAATTTATAAGAGGCTAACTGATCAAACTCTATCTTCTCCTCTGTCTCATTCATTGTTCCTAGTACATTAAGTAGAGAGAGTAGGGTCTCTTTAAATTGACCATAGCGATACTGTTCTTCTAAATAGGCAGCTCCAAAATAGGATGGATTTTGAATACGAATCTTTTGATTTTTATAATCTATTAAAAGATGTAGCGTCGCTACATAAGAGTTGGTGGCTTTTAGTTCATCATTACTTATGGTGATTATCTCATCTTCATTAATCTTATTGATAGCAACAATAGTGAAACCATTCTCAATAAGTCTCTTTTTTACTTTTTGAACAGTTTGAAAAGGTGAACTATAATAGGTTGAAAGTTGGGTTGGTGTTTGAGAAAAATTAAACTCTGCATAGAGGTTTGTTGAGTACAGTAGTGTGAGTATTGACCCAATAGTGAATATTTTTTTCATAGTTATCCTCTCTTTTGTTTATATAGTTTAACCGTAGATGTTTAAAATATCACTTAAAAGGATAATAAATTTTAATATTATAAATTAAAACTTATTGAAAAAATCTCCAATAGGATAGCAGTAGTAGTTGATAAATAGGGCACTATAGAGAAGAGAGACAAGTAGAAAAAAGAGGGTATGACTTAGAGGAATAAAACGTTTAAAAGCCATGATTATTAAACTATAGAGAATATATCCTAGGCTACTAATAATAAAAAAAACAATTCCCATTGTTGTTGTCTCATCAAACTTATACTCTAATAGAAAATTAAATAAATCAGAGATAACAGGATAGATAACCATATAGAAAACAGATAGAGTCAGTAGGGTGCTTATCACAAAAACTTTAGATTTTATAAAAAAGTGGTTAATTGTATTGACTAACGTTGTGAATAGAACAAGGATAACAAAAGCATATAGAAAAAGATGTGAATAGAGCATAAAGAGAGGCTCTTCACGAAAATTTTCGATGAGAAATGGATAGGTATAGAGAAATTGAAAATAGAATAATCCAATAAATAATACTGCTAAAAATAGAGGAATAACAGATTGTTGAAGTAATCTTAAGTACATAGAGCTCTTTTTTGACAAATTATGCAGTAGATATGATAAATATAAGGTTTATTTTTATAAAAAATGAAAAAATCTTCTAAAGAAGAGTAGATATAACTCTATACAATATTCAATAGTTCCATTTTTTATAGAATAACGAACCTTTAAGCTCTTAAAAAATCTGGATTGGCAATAATTTCAAATGTTAAGTTGGTATCTCTTTTAGATAGTTCATCTTTGATAACTTTACTAATCTCATCTACTCTTGAATGAGATACTTTTGAGCGATCAACAATAAACATATGTTTACTCATATTTGCACCAACGGCTTTTGCAGATTTTAGTACATTATCCATCTCTTGTTTATTATTTTCACTATAACCCTCTGAGATAAAACACATATTGCTATCTTCAAGAGCCCTTTTTATATCTGTTGTAAAGCCTACACTCTCTACTTTATTGATACTTTTTATAACGATTGCTTCATCTGCATTATAGTAGCCTCGTTTAATATTATCTATTCGTTTACTATCTTTTGATATATATGTAACTTCATTTCCCATTTCAGCTAACGCTTTACCACTTAACAGTTGATTATATTCTATCCCCATAACTGTGATTTTCATTTAAAAATCTCCTTTCATTTGTAGTTTGGATAGGAATAGTTTATACTAAATGAATTTTATCTTAACTTAAAAATTATATATTCTATTAAAGTTTTTTTTAAGAAAATAAGATATTTTTTTCGTAAAAGTACGGTAAATACATTGTTTGGTGCAAAAATAGAATAAAATTTAGAGAAGTAAAGATTTATCCATTTTTTGTTTAAAATAAATAGATAAGAATATAAATACTATTATCTATTCAATATTATTTGTATGATATAATAGAAATAAACATTAGAAAACAAAAGGAGAGTTATGAGAACTAAGACATTAATACTGTTTTATCTATTTATATCACTCTTATTAATCTCTTCAGCTTTATGGTTTGTTGCTAAACCACTACATCTGAAACGTCTTGAGGTAGCGAGGATTGCAAGAATTCAAAAGGTATGTATGAAAGAGTCTCCAAAGAGAAGAGATAGACATACGACAGAGAGAACAGTTAAAGAGGCTCAACGAGTTATTAATAATTTGTTAAAAGGGGGTAGACGTATTAAAAAAGAGACTCTTTTTAGTAACAAAAATTTAGATAAAAAGTCGCTTTTTAAATTTTTAAAAGTTGTTAATAATTTAACTGAAAAAGCAATTTTGACAATTTCAGTTCATACAAACCCTGCGAAATCTAAACAAGAGAGTTTAACTATCTCTCAAGAACGAGCAGATTTATTAAAAGAGTATTTTTTTAAAAAGAGTGAGTTGGTACTGGTTACTGCCATTGGGTATGGTGAAGAGATTCCCCTTGAAAATAATGATAAAAATATCTCCAATGAGCGTATGGAGTTTAATTTAAAAAAGGTTGAGTAGATGGTAGAGATAGTTGTAGAGATAGCACTCTTTTTAATAGTTGCATTGATAGTAGGATTTGGATTTGGATTTTTAATTGCAAAAAGTTTAAAAAAAGAGAAAAAAGAAGTTGTCTCAAAAGGGATTGTTGATGAAGATTGTGAACTGATATTACAGAAAAAAGATGAGACCATTGAGACATTAACTCGACAGCTCTCCTTGGAAGAGGAGAGATGTAGTGGTCTAAAAAGAGAGCACGAAGATGAAGTTACGGCTTTTCTTCTAGAGAGAATGGACATTACTCAAAAGTATCGAAATCTTTTGAGTAAAACAAAGAGTGATTAAAAGTTCGATGGGGCAGGGGTATTGATAATATTATAGAACTCATTTCTTGTACGTTGGTCACTCTTAAATAGACCACGTAGAGCAGAACTTACAGTTGTTGAGTTTATCTTCTGTACACCTCTCATCTCCATACACATATGTCGAGCATGAAGAACCACAGCAACCCCTTTAGGGTGAATTGTCTCCGAGATGGCATCGGCTATCTGTTCAGTCATCTGCTCTTGTATCTGTAAACGTCGTGCAAATACATTAACAATTCTTGGAATCTTAGAGAGTCCCACCACTT
>Ga0256827_10002673_pt1 | contig 11399 bp, 9 predicted proteins | sample CV84metaG_FD_185977 | JGI IMG/M metagenome (GOLD analysis project Ga0256827, IMG submission 185977) | Hydrothermal vent microbial communities from East Pacific Rise, Pacific Ocean - CV84 | ecosystem: Environmental > Aquatic > Marine > Hydrothermal vents | place: Pacific Ocean: East Pacific Rise... | reverse complement strand
TTCTTAAATGGTTCAAAAGAATAAAGATTAAAGTAATTAACCATATAAGACATAAAAGGAACATATAAGAAAAAACACTTATATTTACTTATATTTCTTAAATGGTTCAAAAAAAATAAAAAATATATGGAAGTAATAATAAACTTTAAACAAACTATGTCGCATTGGCTTCAATCCGTGGGACTAGGAGCAACTTTTGTAGATTATGCAGAAAATATCATTTCTGTTATACTTGTAGTTGCTTTGGCATATATTGCAGATTTTGTATCAAAAAAGATAATTTTAACAATCTTATATCGTATAGCAAAAAGAAGCAAAACAGATTGGGACGATATAATTTTAGAAAAAAATGTATTTAACAGATTATCTCATCTTGCACCTGCATTTGTTATTTATTATTTAAATCCATATATTTTTGACAATAATAATTCTGTATGGATAGAAATTATACAAACAGCCACAAAAGTTTATATGGCAATAGTATTCAATTTAGTTGCTTTTGCTTTTTTAAATGCACTTAACGATATATATAACAAAGCAGCAAAATCGAAAAAAGTATCAATTAAAAGTTATATTCAAATAACAAAAATTGTTATAGGTTTTGTAACGGGTTTAATAGTTTTTTCAATAGTTTTTGATAAAGATTTATCGGGCATTTTTACAGGATTGGGTGCTTTTGCCGCTGTTTTATTATTGATTTTTCAAGACTCAATTAAAGGTCTTGTTGGTGGTGTTACTCTATCGGCAAACGATATGGTGCGTATTGGCGACTGGATTTCGATGCCAAAATACAATGCTGATGGAACAGTTATAGACATATCATTAAACACCGTAAAAGTTCAAAACTGGGATAAAACAATAAGCACAATACCAACCTATTCTATGGTAACAGAATCTTTTAGTAACTGGCGTGGAATGGAAGAATCGGGCGGAAGAAGAATAAAACGTTCTTTAAATATTGATATTAAAACAATTAAATTTTGTAATCAAGAAATGATTAACAAGTTTAATAACATTCACATATTAAAAAATTATATCGAAACAAAAAAAGAAGAAATTGAAGGATACAATAAAAACAAAGGTATTGGTGAAGAAGAAAAACGTATTAACGGTAAGGTTTTAACCAATATAGGCACTTTTAGAATTTATTTAGAAAACTACTTAAAAAGTTTAGAAGTAATTAATAAAAACATGACATTTATTGTTAGGCAATTACCTCCAACAGAAAAAGGTTTACCAATTGAGGTTTATGTATTTAGCAAAGTACAAGAATGGGCAGAATACGAACAAATTCAGTCAGATATTTTTGACCATATATACTCAGTTTTAGATATATTTGAGCTTGCTGCATTCCAAAATCCATCGGGTAATGATTTTAAATCCTTAGTGAAATAAAGTAAATCCTTAGATGTTAGACTTTAAGATGCTTGTGCTATCATTATTTAGAAAATCCGATTTCTGCCTTCTTTAATTGTTTTCAAAATAGCTCGTTATTTCTCAAAAAATTAAATCGTCTTTAAAAATCATGAAAATATTGTTGAAAAACTAATTTTTAGAACTCTCCTAAATATAAACTAAAGTACTATTAACTAATTAATTATAAGCGTATAATCTCGAATAAATACAAACCTATAATATGTCTAAAAGCTGTTTTAAAGATGATATTTCTTGCATATTAGATAAGCTTTTCACCTTATTTTTATGTAGATTAAAAAATATACTTTTAAATCCAAAATTATAAGCCCCTAAAATATCAATTTTATAATCATCGCCTATCATAATACTTTCATTTTTTTTAGCATTTAATGAGCTTAATGCAAAATGAAAAATATCGTGATGTGGTTTTTGGCGACCAACATCTTCTGAACAAATAATCTTTTTAAAGTATTTTTCTAAACCACAATTTTTTAGTTTAGTGTATTGAACTTCTTTAAACCCATTTGTAATAATTGCAAGTGTATATTTATTATACAAATATTCTAAAACTTCTATAGTATATGGAAATAGTTGCGTTTTTGTTGGGCTTATGCTAATATAATCATCACCCATTTTTTTAGCTAAATTTTCATCATTAACACCAAATTCTGCTAAAGTTAATAAAAATCGTTTATTCCTTAGCTCTTCTTTTTTAATTTCTCCTAATCTATATTTTGCCCACAATTTTTCGTTATGATATTTATATTTCGTAATAAATGTATCAAAATCCGGAAAAATTTCCGATAAATTATATTTTTCAAAAATATCTGAGAAAGTTACAATAGAATTTTTCTCAAAATCCCATAAAGTTCTGTCTAAATCAAAAAATATAAATTTTATTTCATTCATATGTGGTAGAAGACTTCTGTTAATTATTTTTTTACCAAGATTTTAATTCTCCGTTTAAAAATTTTATTGTTCTGTTAGAATATGTCCATTCTTCTTTTAAACCTTCTGATGAATTAACAGAGGTTCTGTTTGTTGGTTGCCCCAAAGATTCAACAACCATACCATGGCTCATACCTTTCCACAGTTGTTTGTTTATTATTTTCACGGCTTTATCATGTCCATAAAGCTTAGCTATTCGTTTGTATCTTGGCGAATTTATATCAACAGTATTAATAGTAGTTGTTGATGCAGTTTTTTTGACAGGTTTTTTCCCTTTCATAAAACTATTTAGTTCGGGGTTAGAGCTAATGCTAGTGTAACTAACCCACCCAAATTTGCCATTATATGCAGCTTTAATATACGAACCATGTTTTTCTTTATACAATATGATAGGTTCTCCTGCTTTTATTGTTGTAATAATATTTGCTGTTGACGAAGAATTATCTCTAAGAACTGCTCCACCACTACCTGTTTTGGTTTCAATTCTATTATTACCAGAACCTTCAAACACAACATTAGCAGTACCATTTTTCAACTTTTCCATTTCGGTATTAACAGCTTTAAGCTTGGCTTGTAATCTTGTAATTTCATTAGTTAGTTGTATTCTCTCTATACGTAACTGATCATAAGTTTTATTTTGAGAAAAAGAATTTAGAGTTAAAGTTCCTAAAAATAGAATAAACAAATATTTCATATCACTTAAAGTTTTAAAATAAAAACAAAAATAAACTTTTTATTAGTAAAAAAGATTAAAAAAAATAAATTTATCAGATAAACGAACTAAGCTTTTTTAACTTTCGACCTATTTTTTTATACCTTTGCAACAAATGGGAAGAATATTATCTATAGATTACGGAACAAAGCGTGTTGGGCTTGCTGTTACAGACCCCTTGCAAATAATTGCTACAGGTTTAGATGTGATTCATTCTAAAGATGTTATTGATTTTTTGAAAGAGTATGACAAAAAAGAAAATATTGAAAGTTTTGTTGTTGGTCATGCAAAAAAAATTGATAATACCGACTCCGATTCAATGAAACATATTGTCCCATTTGTAAATAGATTAAAAAAAGTTTTTCCCGAAAAAAAAATTGAAATGATTGACGAAAGATTTACCTCTGTAATTGCACAACGAGCAATAATTGATGCAGGAGTAAAAAAAATGGCACGCAGAAATAAAGAAAGAGTTGATTTAGTTAGTGCTGTTTTAATTCTTCAAACATATTTAGAAAAAAGAAACAATTTATTATGATTTACCCGATATATATAATAGGCACACCGGTTTTAAGAAAAGTAGCCAAAGATATTGATGAAGATTATCCCGATTTGGAAGAGTTTATTAAAAACATGTGGAACACAATGTATAAAACCGACGGCATTGGTCTTGCAGCACCACAAGTAGGGAAATCTATAAGGCTATTTGTTATTGATGGAGAGCCAATGAAAGAAGAATATCCAGAACTCGAAGGCTTTAAAAAATGCTTTATCAATGCACAAATAACCGAAGAAGGTGACGAAAAATGGTCGTTTAACGAAGGTTGTTTAAGCATTCCCGAAATAAGGGAAGATGTTTCTCGTCCTAAAAAAATTAGACTGGAATACTACGACGAAAATTGGAAATTTCACGATGAAGTTTTTGAAGGCGGACAAGCAAGAATTATGTTGCACGAATACGATCATTTAAACGGGATTCTTTTTACAGATAAGGTTTCGCCTATAAGACGTAGGTTGTTAAAAAACAAACTAAATCAAATTGCAAAAGGTAAGGTAATACCAAAATACAAACATGTTTTAGCACGATAAATTATTAACTTTAATGTATTTACTATGAAAAAGATTTTATTATTTACACTTATTACTTCATTGTTTCTTGTTTCGTGTATTAATGAAAAAGATACAAAAAACAAAGATTTATTAAGAAAAGACATTAGCAGATTAGAGAAAAAAATATTCTCTGATAAAAATTACTCTCCTGTAGAATCTGATATAGATTCAATGATATTATTATATAATAATTATATTGAAGAATACTATAATGACACATTAAAAGTATTGTATATGTTTAAAGAAGCAGGTTTGTTAAGGGTTAATCGAAAATTTGAACACGCTGTTGCACTTTTTGAAGATATAAATTCAAATTATCCCGATTTTGAAAAAGCTCCTGACGCATTACTTTACGAAGCAATGATTTATGGCGATGATTTAAAAAACGAAGTAATGGCAGAAAAAAAATATAAAGAATTTATCTCAAAATATCCAAATAACCCATACAGAAAAGATGCCGAAGAATTAATTAAATTATTAGGCAAATCTGATAAAGAAATAATGGAAATATTATTAAAAAACGATTCAATAAAATAACAATTTGTTTTGATAGAATTTTTCTATAACATAGATATTAATCCATTAATTTTAATTCTTGCATTTGCAGGTATTGTACAAGTATTTTACTATCTATTCTTTTATATCAGAATTGCTTTTAAAGACACCGAGAAAACAGAAGGATTTTCTGAAAACTTATCGGTTGTTATTTGTGCAAGAAACGAAGGCGAAAATCTTAAAAAATACATTCCATTAATTGCTAATCAAAACTACAAAAACTTTGAAGTGGTTGTAGTAAATGACTGCTCTGCCGATGATACAGAGTTTATATTAGATTTTTTGGAAAAGAAATATGCTAATCTTAGACACACAACAATAAAAGAAGATAGTAAATTTTCGCATGGTAAAAAATTAGCATTAACAATAGGTATTAAATCTGCAAAAAACGAGCATTTAATTTTAACCGATGCAGATTGTTATCCGGCAAGTGAAAATTGGCTTAAAGAAATTTCGCAAAATTTTAATAAAGATAAAACTATAATTATTTCATATGGAGCTTTCGAAAAAGCTAAAGGATTTTTAAATAAATTTATTCGTTTCGATAATTTTTTCAATTCAATTCAATTTTTATCTTTTGCAAAGGCCGGCATTCCATATATGGGAACAGGTAGGAATATGGCTTATAAAAAATCTTTATTTATAAAAAACAAAGGTTTTGCGTCGCATTATAATATTATGTCGGGCGACGACGATTTGTTTGTAAACGAAAATGCAAACAAAGAGAACACCAAGCCTGTATGTTCTCAAGAAAGTTTTACATACTCACCTGCTAAAACATCTTTTGTTAAAATGTATCAACAAAAGCTGAGACATCTTTCTACAGCAAAAAAATACAAATTTTATCATAAGTTTTTATTAAGTCTTGAACCATTTAGTAGAATCTTATTTTATAGCTTATCAATTTTAGTTTTAAGTTTTTTATTTAATTATTTGATATTAGCATTTGTAATTTTTGTATTGATTGTTAAACTTTTAGTATTAAAAATAGCTTCAAATAAAATGAAAGAAAAAGATTTATTTGTTTTTTCATTAATGTTTGATATGTTTTTACCAATATTCTATTTATTTTTACACACAAATAATATTTTAGTTAAACGTAGAAAATGGAGTTAAACCCAAATTTTTCGGAAAAAGCAAGTAAAGATTACATGTATGTTAAGGCTGCTGTGAATGGAGACCAGCAAGCTTATGCTGAACTACTTAATCGTTACAAAGATTCCATATATTTTATGTTGCTAAAAATTGTAAACAACAAAGATGATGCAGAAGATTTAACTATTGAAGCATTTGGTAAAGCCTTTAAAAATCTGCATCAATATTCTCCAAAATATGCATTTAGCACTTGGTTATTTAAAATTGCAAATAATAATTGTATAGATTTTCTTAGAAAAAAGAAAAGTATCACAGTATCTTTCGATAACAATCCTTCGGAAATTGGAATTGATAATAATATTTCGTTTAAAGCATCGAATTTAGACCCTGAAGAAAATATGATTAAGTCGCAAAAGACTATCATTATGCGAAATATTGTAAAAAAGCTAAAACCTCGATACCGAAATTTAATTGAGCTTAGATATTTTAAAGAATATTCTTACGAAGAAATTGCTACCGAATTAAATTTACCATTAGGCACAGTAAAAGCACAGCTATTTAGAGCAAGAGAATTACTTTATAATATATTAAGAAGAAGCGACGGTAAAATTTAATTCTATTGATTTTGTTTCAAAATTTCTTTGTTAATCTCTTTTACAAAACTTGGCCCGTTATAAATAAATCCTGTAAATATCTGAACTAAAGATGCTCCTGCATTTAATTTGTCTATTGCATCTTGTGCTGTCATAATTCCTCCAACGCCAATAACCGGTATAGTTTTGTTAGATTTATCTACAATATATTTTATAATTTCTGTAGATTTATCTGTTAATGGTTTTCCACTTAAACCACCATTTCCTATTTCATTTATAAATTCTTGTTCGTAGCTTAAACCATCTCTTGAAATTGTGGTATTTGTTGCAACAATTCCGTCAGTTTTTGTAGTAGTAACAATTTCTATTATATCATCTAATTGTTCAAAAGTTAAATCTGGTGCAATTTTTAATAAAATGGGTTTGTGTCCTCCCTTTTGTTCATTTAGTTTTTTAAGCTTGCTAAGTAGTTTTGTTAATGGTTCTTTGCCTTGCAATTCTCTTAAATTTGGAGTGTTGGGAGAGCTTACATTTACCACAAAATAATCTACATAATTATATAGTGCATTAAAAGCTTTTATATAATCGTCGTCTGCTTTTTCGTTAGGAGTAATTTTGTTTTTACCAATATTTCCGCCAATAATAATGTTTGATTTTTTTGCACGCAATTTATTTATCATTTCATAAACACCCTTATTATTAAACCCCATACGGTTAATTATGGCACTATCATTAATTAAACGAAACATTCTAGGTTTTGGATTACCGGGTTGTGCTTTTGGGGTAACTGTTCCTATTTCAATAAAACCAAAGCCCAAATATCCCAACATATCAAATACTTCTGCATCTTTATCTAAACCTGCAGCTAAACCAATAGGATTCGGAAATTTTAAACCGAAAACTTCTGTTTCTAATTCTTTGTCTGCAAAATAAAATAACGATTTAAAAATTGATTTTAATCCTAGTTTTTCACTTAGTAATAACATTTTAAAAGTAATACTATGTGCTTTTTCAGGGTTATATTTAAATAATATTGGTCTTATTATAGATTTGTACATTAGTCTAATTTTTTTATTCGAGCAAAAGTAATAAAAAACTTAGCGTAATTATCTATTTAATGATGTTAAAAAAAACATTTTTTTTAACATCATTAAAGGGGAGTTTTAAAAATTAGTTTTTCAAAATAATTAATGTGTAAAAAGCCAAAAAGCTAAATGGATTGAGTTTATAGACAGGCTCTATCTAATAACATTAACTGTACCCGATTTCTCATACTCCACACCATTTTCATCTTTATAAATAAGTAACCATTTATAAATACCCGGTTGAACATTGTGTCCATTAGCTGTACCGTCCCAAGCTCTAAAAATATCATCAGAATTATAAATTAATTCACCCCAACGATTATAGATACTTATATTAAAATTATCTAAATCTATACCATTACCTACTACATAAAACTTATCGTTAATACCATCATTATCAGGAGAAAAAGCAGTTGGAACATATATTGTAATAACATTTTCTACCTTAATGTGAGACAAAACACTATCTAAACAACCATGTTCTGATTCTACTATTAAGCTTATAGAATATTCGTTGGCAAAATTGGCATAAGTATGAATAGGACTTTCTATTATAGAAGAATCTCCATCGCCAAACGACCAATAATTGTAGAAATTATCTGTTGAATGATTTTCGAAATATACCTCAGGGTTTAAAATATCAACTAAATCAGGATTTGCAAAAAACTTTGCCTCTGGTAATTTATATACCTCAATCATATTTTCAATGGTTAAAGAATTTTTGCAACCTTCGGCAGAAAATACATCTAAATGAACATCAAATATCCCTGAACTCTTAAAAATATGAACTGGATGTTTGTCTGTTCCTATATTTGAAGGGTCTGTATCTCCAAAATCCCAAACATATGTTTGTCCTATATCAGGGCTTTGTTCGTTAAAATAAACAGTTAATGGTTGACAACCAGAGTTTATATCAGAAGTAAACGATATTGGTGGAGTGTCTAAAACATGAATACTTACGGCCGCAGAAGCTGTTGGAGAACCACAATCATCAGAAACTGTAACTATATATGTTATAGTGTTTTCAGGATAAATAATATGTGGATTTGTAACAGTATCAGTTTGCGATGTAAATATATAGTTACCATTTCCTCCATCAGGATATAAGGTAATTAAAACATTATCGCCAGGGCATATATTAGTATCATTAGCCATTATTGTAGTAGAAATTGCAGGATAAACATCAACAGTTCTACTTGCTGATGCCTTACAGTTATTAGCATCGGTAACACTTACACTGTAAGATGTTATTGAAACAGGTGTTACATTAATAGGATTTATTGTTTCTGCATTACTCCAAATATATGTATATGGATTTGTTCCTCCAGTTGCAAGAGCCATTAAACTAGTATTTTGTCCGATACAAATTTTAGGAACTTCAGGAATATTTACCTCTAATTTATTTGGCTCATCAATATTAATTCCGTTAACTAGTAAGAAGCAATTATTAGCATCTGTAACCGACACATTATATGAACCTGCATTTAATGCAGATACATCTGGTGTTGTTCCTGCATTATGCGACCAATTATATGTATAAGGTGGTGTTCCTCCACTAATATCAACAGATGCACTACCATCTGAATATCCCCAACAAGAAGTTGGGCTTGTTGTTGTTGAATCATTTACTAATGCAGTTGGTTCTGAAATTGTGTATGTATTATATCCTACACAACCATTATTGTCTGTAAGTGTTACATCATATTGACCTGCTAAAACACCTAAAATATTTTGATTAGTACTAGCATTAGACCAAATATAAGTATAAGGTCCTGTGCCTCCGGTTGGTGTAACATAAACATTTCCCATTGCTTCGCCAAAACATGGAGAATCATCGCCTGTGATATCACTTGTCAAAGGAATATTTGGTTGTGTTAAGTATATTGATGATGTTGTAGTACAGTTGTTTGCATCGGTAACTGTAACATCATATTGTCCAAAATATAAACTTGTAATATTTGCGGTAGTTCCTGTAAAACTTGATGGTCCTGTCCACGAATAAGAATAAGGTGGTGTGCCTTCTTGTGCTGTTACTGTGGCTTCTCCATCGTTATTACCAAAACAACTAATATCTATTCCTGCTGTAGAGGCGGTTAAAAGAGTAGGTTCTGTAATTTGAGCCGAATCTTGTGATACACAGCCAAATTTATTCTTAAATGTTACATTATACTCTCCTTTACATAAACTTGTTGCCGGATTTGAAGTTTGTCCATTATCCCATAAGTATGTATATGGAGTATAGTTATCTTGCGGTGTTGCTAGTAATTCTCCGTTACAATCGCTAAAACATAAATTGTTTGTTGGGGTAATATCTATTGACGGATTTGGAGATACAAAAACACTAATACTTGTATCGTTTAAACAACCAGTATCATCAATATGTAACGAAACTATTTTATCTCCTGATGATGACCAATTTACTGTATGCGGGCCTATTGTATTTGCATCGGTGGGGTTGCCTCCTGCAAAACCCCAAGTATAACTTGTGTTTGCTCCTGCAGAGCCGATATAAGTAATGTCTATATCTTCATTAATACAGATAGAATCTTTTGATATTGTAAAAGTGGCTGTTGGTGGTGGTATAACAGTAATTGTCATACTAACTGTTGTATCTTGTTGGCAAGGTGTTCTAACCTGAACTGTATGGGTTTCTGTTGTATTTGGTGTTACACTAATACTTGTACCTGTACTTCCATCGTCCCATAAATATTCAACAATACTTTCATCTTGTAACGGATTTATTGTAACATTTAAATCTACAGAAAGTCCTAAACAAATTGTTGTATCAGGAGTTATTACAGGGTCTAAATTAAAATTATCAAATATCCAAATTGTATCTGTTGTAGAAGATGGTGTGCAAGGGCAACCATTTAATAAACTAAAAATAATATATTCATCGGTTTCTTGTATATTATCCCATAAACCATCGTAAAATAAGGTATCGGTATATTCTCCGGGTAATATCATTAAATTAGTATTACTTGTTGTGTAATCCACTCCATTTATAGCAGTCCCATCAAGCATTAAATCAATAAATATAGTATCTAACATTACAATAGCTGATGTATCTACCCTGCTGAAAACCCAATAGTTACTACAACCTTCATACACATCGTGGTTTGTTCCAACTGTAGAAGTATTTTGCATATTTACTTCTCCTCCGGAATTAAAACTTCCTTCTTCGAAAAAAACGAAAGTTGTTAAATAATCATCGTCGGCATCTCCTACAACAAAGCGAATATGATATGTTTCGCAAGGAGTTAAGCCTGCCATTTCGGCTATCATTGGCACTGTATATCCATTTACATTAAGTGTATTATCTGCTGTATGGCTAATATAATATTGTTCGTTTGACGAAGAAGCACACTGACCTCCGCTAACAGCTTCTGGTCCATTAATAGTAGAAACAGTTATAGGAATATTTGTACCCGGAACTAATGCAATATTTATTGCATTATCGGTGTATGGTCCATTAATTCCAGGCCCTGATAAGAAGAATGCAAAAGCATCATTAAATGATGAACACTCCCAAGCATTATATTCTTGCGAAGCAAAAACAAATTTAAATTGTGTTGTATCATCACTTGGCACAAAATCAAATTCTAATATAACCATATCATTTATACTACTTATAAATTCTCCTGTTGTATTATCATTAGCTACTGTTAACAAGTCGTTTACAATTGAAGATTGAGGATTGTCATACATTAAAGAACTTCCTTCTCCTATCATACCTGAATTAATAGAATTTACTTTGCCACAAGCAATAACCACTCCTGAATTAAACCCTGTTATATCTCCATTAGAGAAATAACCTATTGCAGAATTAGGTCCGTAAAAATGTGTGTTATTGGCCTCTAAACAGCCTGTAATAAGCACCTCTTC
>Ga0256827_10002672_pt1 | contig 11401 bp, 8 predicted proteins | sample CV84metaG_FD_185977 | JGI IMG/M metagenome (GOLD analysis project Ga0256827, IMG submission 185977) | Hydrothermal vent microbial communities from East Pacific Rise, Pacific Ocean - CV84 | ecosystem: Environmental > Aquatic > Marine > Hydrothermal vents | place: Pacific Ocean: East Pacific Rise... | reverse complement strand
AGCTTTTGTTGATTTTTTAACTCTTGCTATATAATGTCCAGCTCCTTTTTTTCTAAGGTAACCTCCTCCGCCTGATAAATGTGCTGTTACTCTTGAATCGTCAAATCCTGAAACTGAAATATCAATTGGGTTATCAACTCCTATATAAAGTACATTCATTTTGGTTGGAGAAATTGTAGCAGTTGGTTTTGCAACCATATATTCTGCATAAGGTTTTCCACTAACTTTTAAAGGGTATTTTGTAACCTCTTTAGTAGCCGAATTAGTAACTTCAATCATAGCTGCATACTTTTTTGGACCAGTTGATCCTGCAGGTATTTTTAGTTTACCCATTCCATTTACAACAGGAATACTATCTACTTTACCTGTTAATTCGTTTTTAACAGAATCGTAGCCTTCACCAATAAACACCTTAGGGTTAGCCGACGTACTGAAAGCTGCAACAAATAAATCAGCTTCATATTCACCTCCTTGAACAACATAGTTTGATTTAGGTATAACCTTTGCCGCTAATGTATCAAATTTAAAATCAGTAGAACCAATACCACCTAATAACTTTGCAACAATTGTTGCTTCGGCATTCTTAACCTGATTTTCCATTTGTGTAAGCATTGCTACAGCTGCAGGTACTGGCATGTGGTCAAATTTTGATGTTTCCCATCTTGCTTCTTCAGGATGGTCTGCATAAAACATTTTATCTGCTCCAGGTTTGTTTCCAGGATCTTCTGTATCAATACCTAAATCACCTAATGTTTTGATTATTTCCGGCTTATTTGGTAACAATATATCGTCTCCACCAATAATATCAAGTAAAGCTTTACGGTATTCGTCAAGCTTATTCCTTAATTCTCTAGCTTTACCTTTTGATGCATCTTCTGTGGGACCAACCATAATAAACATTGGAATATCATAATTATCTTTAGCTTCTACATCCATCAAATTAAATGTTTTACCTTGTTCTATTGAAACATCCTTTTGAACAGCATTAATAATGGTACCTCTAAGTGTTAGTAGATAATCATCCATTTCTTCTGCTAATTTCTTTACTTTTAAAGATGCTTTATAATATGGTACGGCTTTAGGATCACTCAATTGAGCTGACGCTAATGCATTATACATATATTGATTTTTACCTTCAAAAGTTTCGTTAGTTACTGCTAAACTCTCGTTTACAACCACAAAAGCATTTAAGATTGATTTTGATACATTAATCGCTAACATAGCTGTTAGGAATAAGTACATCATACCAATCATCTTTTGCCTACCCGTTTCGGGACAATTCGCTGCTGACATATTTTATAAGTTTAAATTAATAAAAAATTAAGCTTGAACATTCATTGCAGCAAGCATGTTGCCATAAACAGTGTTCATTGCAGCAAGATTATTTCCTAACTTCGAAATTTCTTCTCTATATTTCTTAGTATCTTCTACTGAGTCATGCAAGTTAGTCATCATATCGTTAAGACCAGCATACATTTCTTTAGTAGCTTCAACATGTTGATTTGTACCTTCTAATTGTAACTCATAAACTGCATTTAATGCAGTTAAATTTTTTGTCATGGTATCCAATTGTTCTCCATATGACTTATTACCTTCAGTTGCATTTTCAATTTCAGCATTCATCGAACCAGTAAGCTTTTCGTATGAAACTGCAAGTTCGTTTCCTTTTTCTGCAACATTTTTATTAACATCAGCTAAATTATTAGCTGCTTCAGCCGCATTTTTGAAACTATCAACATATTCATTAGTGACTAATGTAACATCAGCTATTTCTGATAATTTTTCAGTAGTAGTATTCATATTTTGCAGACCTGTTCCTAGACGTTCAAATAGTTCAGGTGTAATTTCTGCTTTTTCGATCATTTCATCAAATTTTTGTAATGCTGAACCAGAGCCACCATTACCGCCGCCACCTGTTCCGCCGCGGTGAAGCTCAATATCTTCATCCATTGCATCGTCTTTTACATCTGCCAATTCTGGATAAACAAGACTCCAATCAACTTCTTTGTGAAGAGGTTCGAAAGCTGATGTAAAGAAAATAAATGCCTCAGTAGATAAACCGGCAACAAGCATTATACCTGAACCAGGCCAGTGCATAATCTTAAACATGGCTCCAACAAGTACTACGGTTGCACCCCAACCATAAACTTTTGCCATAAAATTTTTCCATCCTTGTGTTTGCGTTAATTCGGTAATGTTTAATCCCATAATCTAAAAAATAAAGGTTAATAAATAAATTAGTTAATTAATATTAGTATACTTGTGAGCCTGTACCTGCGTCATCAAAATCACGACCTAAGTACTCTCTTACATTTCTAAATCCAATGTATGATTTTGAACTATCTTGATATTCATAAGTTCTTGTACCACACTGTAAATAAAATGCAATATCTTTCCATGAACCACCTCTAATTACTTTTCTTTTCTTTTCCGGCATATCACCTGGTAATACATTATAGTGGTAGTCTGGACTTAAATCATCAGACCAACTATATGCTGCTTCGTCAAATGCATTAGATGTCCATTCTGCAACGTTACCAGCCATATCGTATAATCCATATTCGTTAGGATCATTAACAGCCACAACGACAGGGTATATACCACCGTCTGCAACGTAATTTCCTCTCATAGGTTTAAAGTTTGTAATGAAACAACCTTTGTAATTTCTAGTGTAATAACCACCCCAAGGGTACATTGATTCCTTTAAGTTTCCTCGAGAAGCATATTCCCATTCTGATTCAGTTGGTAATCTGTAATGTTGCACACTAGTTTCACCTATTGTTGCAAAATAATTATTTTTTAAAAGTGTTCTCCAAACGCTAAATGCAACAGCTTGTTTCCAAGAAACACCTACAACAGGATAGTTGTCGAATGCAGGATGCCAAAAATACATTTCTGTCATAGGATCGTTATATGAATAAGTAAAATCACTTACCCAACATAAAGTATCAGGATATACATTAACAACATCTCTCATTATATAAGCAGAACGATCTTTAATTTCAACTTTTTGTCCCATAGTTTCACCTCTAGAAAAGTCTGTAACTTCTCCGTTATATTCCATTTTCTTTTCGTCATACATTTTATCCCAATTGAATGCTCTTCTATTTTGACCATCAAAATCATGTTTTGATGCGGCTTGGTCTAAATCAATCCAAAAATATTCGTAATTAAGTTTTCTTGTATCAATTTGTTTTCTTCTGTAAAAACGTTCTTTTTCAGGATAAAACATTTCTTCTAGGGCTTCACGTTCTTCTTCGCCTTCCCAATCAATTTTTTGAGACCAGTTAATGTTTGGTGGGTCTATTTCTTCGCCCCAATAATCTTCAGTTATTGCATATAAATCTTCTTGACCATTGTCAATAAGTATTTTGTACGCAATTGAATCTCTAACCCAATTAACAAATTGGCGGTACTCATTATTAGTTATTTCTGTAATGTCCATCCAGAATGGTGCAATAGATACTGTTTTAGCCTCAGCTGTCATTGCCCAAGGTACGTCTTGGTCATTAGGACCCATATTATAACTTCCCATTTTGATGAAAGCCATACCGTATGGTTGTGCTTCATACCAGTTTTCTCTATTTTGTACGCCTACTAAATCGCCATCACCAGTAACGCAACCGTACATTAGTAATCCAGTAATAAATAATAGAAGTAATTTCCTCATAATACCTCCTGTTTTTATTTTGTTATTCACAAAAAATTATTTTTATAAAAATCTTACACTTTTGTTTCTCGATGTTCCTTTGTTAGATGATACTTTGAAACAGTATTTCAACATAATTTCAATAGAACCATTTGAGTATGTATGCATACCTCCTACAGGGTAGTCATAAGCAACCCCTATAGTTAAATTCATAGGTAATTGAACGCCTGCCATAAAGATTAATGCATCGCTTACACGGTATGTTACTCCTCCCCAATATTTTTTTTCATATATTAAGTTAGTATTGAAACTATATTGATTTGTAATACCATCTGATTTAATCATAAAACTAGGACGTAATTCCCATTGTTGAGCAGGTAGTGTGTAATAATAACCTGCAGTAAGGTAATAGTGTCTTTTCAAAAAAGGAACCTTCTCGTTTGAGAATTTAAATTTGGGTTCTGTTAAATGTGTTGTGGAAAGACCTGCATACAAAAGATTGTCATTTAAATTTACTTTGTAAAATAGTCCAAAATCCATATCAAAAGCAAAATGACTTTCTGAGTTTGGTACAGCAGGGTCGGAATAAGGGTCAACATTACTGTTTTCTAGATAGTCGTAAGTTTTCCAATCGCCATCTATAGATCTGTTTAACATTCCAACACTAAGTCCAATACCCAAGCTTCCCGCATCATCAAGATTTAATATGTAAGCATAGGATAGTTTTAAATTTACTGATTTTTCGAATCCTTGTCCGTCACTTAGGACAGAAATCCCAGCTCCACTGCTGATTGCTTTAATAGGCATGTGTGCATTAAAAACCATAGTTGTAGGAGCTCCTTCAAATCCAATCCATTGATTTCTATAGATACCATTAGCACAAATAGCACCATTACTACCGGCAAAACCAGGATTAATAGACATGTGATTGAACATGTTAAAACTGTACTGTGGGTCTTGTTGTGCGTAACTCGATGTAAATAAAACAATTGCGACAAACAACAACGTAAATCTCTTTACCATCTTTCTATTCATTTATATATTTTTTAATCAGCTTCTCATGTGCTTTAAAAAGTAAAGTAAGTTAAAAAAATGTTTTAAAACAAATATTTATTAACAATTTATAGTTGATAAACTAAGTTTATCGCCATTAACTCACTGCTAATTAATCACTTGATGCAGTTTAATAATTTTTTAATTTTTTTTTATTCAGTTCACTAAAGTAACAAAAAATAATTATTCTTATGTTTTTTTAACGCAAAAATATGCATTTTATTATTAACAGGAAGGATTATTATTTACGATGTTTGTTGTAATATACATAAAAATAGCTCATTAAGATTAGTTTTTAAAGCTCTATTTTTTTTAATATTTCAATTAGTAATTCATCTTTATTAATTGAAACTACACCTACACTTTCACAAACTAATCCTCCCGCAATATTTGATATAAATGCAATGTCTTTAATATTCATATTTAAACATAGGCATAGTGATGCGACACTTATTACTGTATCGCCGGCACCAGATACATCTGCAATTTTTCTTATTTCTGCAGGAAGATGGGTTTCTGTATTTGTATCTTTAATATAGCAACCATTTTCTGAAAGTGTAGAAAATATTATTTTAGCATTTAATTGTTTTTGAAGTTTGTTTACAGCGTTGTGAATTTCATTATTGTTATTTTTATCAATATTAATTTTTAAACCTTCTGAAAGTTCTTTAAGGTTGGGCTTAAACAATGTAACATTTTTGTATTTATTGAAGTTTTTCTTTTTGGGGTCAACAGTTGTAATAATGCTTCTGTTGTTAGCTTCTTTTATTATTTCAGATATAATTAGATCAGTTATAATACCTTTGTCATAATCTTCAAATATTATAACTTCAATTTTTTTAGTATTTAATATATGTACAATACGTTCTAAAAGTCGTTTTTCGTCAGCATTATTTAGATTATATTGGATTTCATCATCAATTCTTAGTAGATGTTGGCCTTGGCTAATAATTCTTGTTTTGGAAGTTGTTTTTCTGCTATTGCTAATAATTACGCCTTCGTTAGTTATATTCCTTTTCTCAAGAAGTGTAGTAAATATTTCGCCATAATCATCGTCTCCAATAATGGTACAAATTATTGGTTTTGCACTTAGAGCTTTAATATTTAAGGCAACGTTTGCTGCACCACCAAGTCTATGTTCTTTATTATTTGCCGTTAGTATTGGGACAGGAGCTTCTGGCGAAATTCTGTCGATGTTACCTACAAGGTATGAATCAATCATTACGTCTCCAATTATCATTACGTTTTTGTCGACGAATTTATTGAATGAATTTATTAAATATTCTTTATTCACATCATTTAATTTAAATTATTGCAAATATATTAGTTTTCAATTAATGTATTGATATGTATATCGTACTTTTTAATATTTGCTTAAAGTTATTATAGGTTAATATTATATTTAATTTGAATTAGATTTTTAAGGGAAGTGTTAAGGTTGGTTTTTGATTAATTATATGATAGTTAGAAAAAATGTGTTTTTAATTTGCATTAATAACAAATGTTTTGTTAGTGTTTAATGGTTAGTATATATATATATATAATGTAGTTATTTTAATGAAAACTATTATTAATTTTATTGTTAATCTAATTATTATTATATTTGGGCATAATTTTTTTAAAATAAAGTATTATGACAAGATTTCTAAAGAGTTTAATATTAGTATTATCTGTTGGTTTAATATTCTTTTCTTCGTGTAAAAAGGACGAATTGGTTGATGGGGAATATCAAAATCCTACACCACCAGTGAATGATATAGGTAAAATGTCATGTTTTACTAAAGAGTCAAAATGGGAAGCAAAAACATATTATGCGACGATATTTAATAATATGTTAACATTTTATGGGGTTGGTGAAAAAAATGATACAATAGAAATTAATGTCTTGTTAAATAGTCATGATTCTTATTATGAATTTTATAAAACAGGTTTAAATTATGGTGTATATACTAATAGAGCTGTAGATACTATTCTTTATAATTCTACTAAATATTTTGTTCCGATTACAGAAGAATCTAACGCCCCTGCTGGAAATATTAATTTTTCAGATTTAGATATAACAAATAAATTAATTTCGGGTACTTTTGCTTTTCGGGTAAGTAAAGAAAATCAAAATAATCAGTACCCAATTACAGAAGGTAAATTTGTGAATTTAAAGATTTCACCATATACATTGGCTGAAAATAAAATGACAGCAAATATAACTGGAGGCATTAATGCTGTTTGTACCTCTGTTACAGCTCTTCGAAGTTTGTCAGATAAACGAATGACTATAGCAGGAGGCTTTGATTCTAACAAAGCGTTGTCGATTACATTTATTGCTGATTCGATTAGTGCGGGGGATACTCTTACTATGAATCAATCAACTTATGGAACATATTATGATGGAAGCCAAACAATAATAAGTCATAATGGACAAGTAATAATTAATGCTTTTGATACAATTGCTAAAGTTATAAAAGTTAATTTTAATTATTCATATAACGGAACAACAGTAAATGATGGTGTTGCAGATGTTACATATTTAGATAATTAGAATATATAATGATATGTTATTAAAAGCCGTCTATTGACGGCTTTTATTTTTTTAATAAATGAGAATTGTAGATTTAAATAAAAAATATTGGCAGTATTTAACCCTAGTTTTTCTTTCTGTTATATGGGGAACCTCCTTTATTTTAATAAAGAGAGGGCTTGAGACATATACGGGTTTACAAGTAGCTTCGCTTAGAATGGTAAGTGCATTTATTGTGGTTACACCATTTATTGCAAAAGCTTTCAAGAAATTGAAAAAGGAGCATTTACCTTTTGTATTATTTATATCAATAGTAGGTAATGGCGGAACCGCTTTTTTGTTTGCATTTGCACAAAAACATTTAGAATCGTCGGTGGCAGGAATGTTAAATGCTACAACTCCTATATTAACATACGTTATTGGTGTTGTGTTTTATAGGGTATTAATTAAATCACATAAGGTACTTGGTTTATCAATAGGTTTGGTAGGAGCTTTTTTGTTGCTTTACTTTAACTCTACAAAAGGAGTAGATAATAATGTAATATATATGTTTTTGTTAATATTAGCATCGGCTTTTTATAGTACAAACGTAAATATGGTAAAGTTTAATTTAAAAGATTTAGATGGAACAACTATTTCTATTTTAACTTTTGCAATACTCGGTCCCATTGCGACTATATTATTTTTTACATCTGATTTGCAAACGGCTTATTCTCTACCAAATTTCTGGGAAAATACAATGTATATAGTTATTTTAGGTTTGTTAAGTTCTGTATTAGCAACAGTTGTGTTTAATATTTTAATAAAATATACGTCAGCTATTTTTGCATCAACAGTTACATATTTAATACCTATTGTTGCTGTATTGTGGGGATTTGTAGATGGAGAAGAAATTAGTATTTTTGAAGTATTATCTGTACTTATAATTATAGCAGGTATTTATTTGGTGAATAAAGAATAAAGTATGAAATTAAAATTATTATTGTCATCAGTTTTATCCGGAGTTTTGTTTTTTCTATCCTGGACAACATTTGGTTTAGGGCCTGTATTATTCGTGGCTTTTATTCCTATGTTATTTGTTGACGATTATATTTTTGAAAATTCGGATAGATTAAAATCTATAAACATATTTTATTATTCGTACTTAACTTTTATTACTTGGAACTTACTTGCAACATGGTGGGTTTATAATTCGACAGTTGAAGGTGGAATAATGGCTTTTACATTAAATTCACTTTTTTATTCTGTAATATTTTGGCTTGTACATATAATTAAGCGTAGATTGGGTAGACGAGTTGGATATTTTGCTTTACTAATAATATGGCTAGCGTGGGAATATATATATATTCACGGTGAAATTTCGTGGGTGTGGCTTGTTTTAGGAAATGGGTTTGCACAAAATACAAGTATTGTTCAGTGGTACGAATATACCGGAGCTTTAGGTGGAAGTTTTTGGGTTTTACTAGTAAATATAATGTTGTATAATATTATAAAGCATATCTTAAAATATAAAACACTTTATGGGCAAATATTAAATTCAATAATATTATTATTCATCATTGTTATACCTATTAGTTATTCGTTACACACTTATAATAATTATACAGAAAAAGAAAATCCAATAAACGTTGGAATTGTTCAGCCAAATATTAATCCTTATGGTGAAAAATTTGGAGGAATGACTAATTATGAGCAGCTAAGTTTAATGTTACATTTGGCTGACTCAATTATTGATGACAATACAGATTATATTGTAGGTCCGGAAACTGCTATAAATGATAATATTTGGGAAAATAATATATATGGTTCCAGGAGTATTGCTCGTATAGATTCTTTTGTTAAAGCTCATCCAAAAACATTATTTGTTATTGGAGCTACTACCAGGTATATGTATGAAGATGGAAAACCTTCTGCAACATCTAGAAAATATAATGAAGAGCTACGATATGATTTATATAATACAGCATTACAAATATCAAACGATAATATCGATATCTATCACAAATCGATGTTGGTAATAGGTGTAGAAATGTTTCCATATCCCGAATATTTAGGTTTTTTAACAGATATGGCTATAGAGTTAGGTGGTACATCAGGAAGTTACGGAACACAACCTGAACGTGTAGCTTTTTCGAATGATAAGAATAATGGAAAAGTGGCACCGGTAGTGTGTTACGAATCAATTTATGGAGAGTTTGTTACCGATTATATAAAAAAAGGTGCAAATGTTATTTTTGTTATAACTAATGATGGTTGGTGGGGTAATACTCCGGGTTATAAACAGCACCTTAGTTTTTCTAAATTAAGAGCAATAGAAACGCGAAGAAGTATTGTACGTTCTGCAAATACAGGAATATCTTGTTTTATTAATCAACGAGGCGATATTTTGCAACCAACAAAATATTGGGTAAAAGATGCGATTAAAGGTACTGTTAATTTAAACGATAAACGGACTTTTTATGTTGAGAATGGAGATTTTATAGGTCGTATAGCTTCTTTTGTAGCATTATTACTATTATTAATGTTAGTTGTCAAAAGTATAAATCCTGATTTGTATATCAAGAAATAGTATCTTTTAGTTTGAAGCTAAAAAATAAGCCAATTAAAAGAAATAAGATTACAGCAATAAAAAGAATATTGTATCCAACAAGTTCTAAAAGAATACCACCGGGTATTGAAAAAAACATTCCTAACGAAGTAATGTTGTTCTGTATTGCTATATAAACAGGTCGTTTGTCTTCAGGAGAAACAATAAAAATTAAGTTTGAAAAAGAAAGTTTAAAACCATCGCTTGCAGCACCGGCTAACACAAAAATTGCAGAGTAAACATATAAATTACTTGCAAATATTGCAGTTGTAATAGCAGTTATCATAATAATGAATGATATTATTGCAATTAGCTTATTTTTGTTTCTTGCTGATAATCGTCCCCAAAATATATTACTTATCGTAGAGCCTGATAATAGTAGAAATGCAAATAACGCGGCATATCCTTTACTAATCTCAAGTGTGTTTATTGCCCTTATACCAATAAATGGAAATATTAACAAAAATGAATAAGATAGTAGTCTGGTAATTATCTGGTTTTGCAGTAATTTATCTGAATTAAAAATATTGATTGCATTTTTTAGAAACTTACCAAAGTTTTTTTCTTTTTCACTAACTGCTGTTTTAGGAAATTCTGTCATTAATGAAACGGATAAATATCCTAAACTCATAAAAATTGAGCTTGTTAAAAACAAATATGCAAATGAGTATGGTTCGTCAAAATTTGCTAAAAACCAACCACTAATACCTCCACTAGCAATGGCACTTATACCAGAAACGAACTGTCGAATTGCAATTGTTTTTCCTCGATATTCGTTAGTAAATGATTTGCCTACAAGTTCTGAAAAATATACAGTTCCAAAACCAGCAGAAAAAGAGAATGAAAATAATCCAAGCCCAAAAAGCCACAACGTAAGTGTGTGGTAGTTTTCTCCAAAGAAATATATTGATAAGCCAATGCTAAACCAAGTTAAGAATCGGAATATGAAAATAAGTTTTAATGGTTTTAGTACTTTATGATATGTTTGTGCATGAAATGCTGCATATAGTTGCATTATTACTGCCCCACCTCTTAAAAGTGAAGAAAATAAGCCAATTAAAGCACTACTGTTGCTAAAATAATTTACAATTACGGGTAAAACCGTTGATGGTTCAGCAATGCCAATGCCTCCTGAATAGAAAAAGCCGTGTAAAATTATTTTTAACCTGTTAGATGGTAAGTCTATTTTCTTTGACATTACAACTATCGATTAAAGAGTATTGGCTACTTCTACAATTACGTGAGGGAAATGTTTGTATTCTAGTTTATGAATTTTTTCAGCTAATGTTTCAAAAGTATCTTTCGGTGTAACTTCACATTTAGCTTGGAAAATAATTTTTCCTTCGTCGTATTTACTATTAACATAATGAATAGTAATACCTGATTCCTTTTCATTATTTTCGATAACGGCTTTATGAACATTATCGCCATACATACCTTTGCCTCCATATTTTGGAAGTAATGCCGGATGTATATTTATAATTTTGTATTCATTTATTAGATATTCAGGAATGAGAAGTAAGAAGCCGGCAAGTACAATCAAATCTGTATTGTATTTATTTAATGTGGTTAATACAAATTCAGTATCTTGAAACTT
>Ga0256827_10002670_pt1 | contig 11409 bp, 5 predicted proteins | sample CV84metaG_FD_185977 | JGI IMG/M metagenome (GOLD analysis project Ga0256827, IMG submission 185977) | Hydrothermal vent microbial communities from East Pacific Rise, Pacific Ocean - CV84 | ecosystem: Environmental > Aquatic > Marine > Hydrothermal vents | place: Pacific Ocean: East Pacific Rise... | reverse complement strand
GAACAACAACAAGGAGCTGTGCCGCAAACATATACCCCGAAACCATTATCACCCACCATATACCGAGTGCCCAAAGTGAGTATATCAAAACTCTGAACCTGATGTTAAGAGAGCGTATCCAGTTTAATGCATTTTCAAGTCCGAAACTGAACGTTGGTATAAAAACAAGAGTGAGCAGGGTACTGAAGCTCAATCCACCCACAACAGTAATGGCAAACGGGGCACCGAGCGAACCGGCATACTCATCGCGGGCCATCGCAAGCGGCATCATTGCAATGATGGTGGTGGCTGCGGTTATGGTAACCGGACGTAACCTTGAAATCCCTGCTTCGATAAGCGACCTTGCATGCCCCATACCTCCTCGTCGGAGCTGCCGTGAATAATCGATGAGCAGAATACCGTTGTTGACCACAACCCCGAGCAGTATCAGAAATCCGATAAATGTGTTAAGGTTCAGAAGAGTATTTCCGGTGAAGATGAGCGCAAGCATAGAGCCAACGGCTGCAAGAGGAACGGTGAACATCATCACCACAGGTGCAGTGAAACTCTCGAATACAGAGGCAAGGATCATAAAAATAAGTATCAAACCAATACCTGCAAGCATCTTGAACTCGCCAAACTCATCCTCTTCGTGAACTACTTTAACAGAAACATTTGAAGGTACAGGAATAGTAGCCACAAGGTCGTCAACCTCCTTACGTGCCTCTTCGAGCAGCTCTTTTGAGTTGTTCACCTCATTTGAAAAGCGGTATGTAACCTCTATCTGTTTTTGTTGATTTACACGCAAGATCTCCGAACGACCGTAACCATAAACAATATCTGAAAAATCGCGCAAGGGGAACAGCACTCCTCCGGTACCTTTGACATTGAGTTTCTTCAGATCGTCCATTGTTTTGGTAGTCTCCTCTTCCTGAGGCTCGTCGGTTTTCAGGATTATATCGTACTCCTCGTTGTTAATTCTCAACAAACCGCCTGAAGATACTTCGGGCTTGAATGTGGTGAGCTCGCTGACTATCACACCAGGAGTTATTCCATAGATACCCATCAGATAGTTGTCCATATTCAAATGGACCTCAGGACGCGCTCCGGTAGTTGAAACCCGTGCCCTTACAAGGTTGTCGATGTTATCTTCGAGATAATCCCTGATGTCGTTAGCCACAAGAAGCATTTTATCGTAATCCTCTCCTTTTATCACTACCTGTTCTTCCTGCTGACCTATACCAAGCATCCCGAGCATACTCATTCCCGGATTTGAACCAAACCCGCCCCCCCTCTTACTGCCTCCTGTCACGGCATCCTGTTGATCGAGGGTGATGGTAGCACCTTCAATGTTACTGATCCTCGACTGAATATCGTTTCGAATCTCGTCAATACTCCTCCCCGATATCTGTTTGTAATCATCTTCAAGATTTACGGTTATCTGTGCATCCTCCTCATAAACCTGACTAATAACATCCTTCTTTTCTTTAAGGTCTTCAAGACGCTTTTCGAGCGTACGGACTATAAGGTCGGTATTGTCAAGGGTTGAGCCCACAGGCATCTCTACTGTGACAGTAAAACTTTTTGTTTCTGTCTCCTTTTGTTTCGTAAAGCTCAGTCCCGCACTGATGAGCAATACAGTAAAGAAAAGCACCAGTGCTCCGAGAATGGTTGCAGCCGGTTTTCGAAGTGTGGCTTTCAGCAGAAGATAGTAATACTGTACCAGCCGGTTATGCAATGATAGCTTTTCGAGGGTGTGAACCCTGCTTCGCAAAACTTTCGACAGAAACAGATGCGTAAGCATCGGCACAAGCATAAGCGCAACAAGCAAAGAAACCACGAGCGTGGAAACTATGGAGACACTGATATGCCGGGCTACCTCACGAAAAACCACATTAGTAGAAAATGCAAACGGCAGGAATACCGATATGGTGGTGAGCGTTGCAGCAATGACCGAACGCACTACCTCTTTTGTTCCGTACACCACACTTTCGCTTGTGTTGTACCTTCCCGTTGATGCCACGCGATAGATGTTCTCCATAACAACAACGCTGTTGTCGATAAGCATACCGATGGCAAGAGCAAGCCCCACCAGAGTAAAAACATTTATGGAAATACCGGCAGCATAAAAGAAATTGAATGCCCCATAAACCGAGATCGGCACCGACAGCATAACAACCGAAACAAGGGGTATGTTTTTAAGGAAAATCCAGAGTATAAACAGTGCGAGGATACCTCCGAGAAGCGCAAGAAAGATTATCTCGTCGAGGTTCTTCTCCATTGTTTCGGCGGTGTTGCTCTCTACTACAACCTCAATATCCTTGTCTTTGTACTCTTGGTTTATACGGTCAATCTCAGCAAGCGTCTTTCGCGACAGGTCAATAAGATTCACCTGTGCATCTTTAGACAATGCAATGGTAACTGCCTCTTTTCCGTTTACACGACTGTATGAATCCTGCTCCTTAACACCGAATTTTATCTTTGCAATGTCTTTCAGCAGAACCGGGCCGTCAGCATCAACAACAATATTTGCGATGTCGTCAATGTCGTTGTAATCGGCTTCGGCAGCCACATAGTATCTTGTTTCACCGTTCACCACCTCACCTACGAATACTTTACGGTTCTGCCCGCCACTTATCTTCTGACGTATGGTTCCCATTGTAAGACCATAACTCTCCAAGGCATCATCCAAGACGGATATCTCGACCGACTTCTGACGCCCGCCGTAAATCTCCACCCCGGCAATTCCGTCAATGCTCTCGAAACGGCTTTTAAGTTCCTGGTCAACCACATTACGTACACGATCGACACCGCCGCCGCCACGAACCTGAATACTCATAAAACGGCTGTTCATCTGTTCGAGATCGGCTTTGAAGACCATTGTATTGAAATCTTCGGGAAGAAGTTTTTTTGCACTGTTTATCTCCTCAACAAGCTTCAGGTAGCTGTACTTCACATCAGCATTCATATTAAGGTAGATCATGATCATCCCGCGACCGGGATTGATACGGCTCTCTATCTTCTCTATGCCTTCAAGGCGGCTGATCACACCCTCGAGAGGAATGATACCCTCCTGCTCAAGGTATTCGGGTGCTGCCTTGGTGGGTTCGGTAACCTGAACAAAGAGCATAGGGTACTCGGTGTTCGGCAGCAACTCGAACGCAAGACGCCGGTACGAGATAACACCGAGCATCGTGAGTGCGATGAAAAGCATCGCGATAAAAACCTTTCTGTTAATTATGGTGTGCATAAATGTGCCCCCTCTAACTCCCCCTGAGGGGAAAAACTTTAGTTTTCTTTTATTAAAAATTACTACCTTTCAAACATATTTTAAATTGTCAACTTGTTCTGAATTATTCCTGCTCAGACAACCGGTACATAACGGCGCCATGTGGAGCTGTTTCTGCCCAAACAGTATCTTTAACCATTCCAATATCTTCATGTTTCCATAGTTCCCGCACTTTATATGTTCCTGATAAATTTTCCTTTCTCAGATCAAAGCATATCCTGTTTTTCTTTGATGAAAGATTGAAAATTGCAACAAACACATCATCGTTCCCTGTATCTGATGCCATCCAGATAACATGTCCGTTTTCACCTTCTGTACGCAGCACTTGCCTGTTATTCGCACTATTCTGATCAACATACAAAATTTCATCGTTTGTCAACAGTAAAAATGTTGAATCGGGAGATGAAAGAAGGTCTGCTCCTATCATTAAAGGGCTCCTGGCCATCGACCATAAAGTCATCAATGTTACCTGTTCATTCCAAGTGAAGTTTGTCATTCTATCGGGGCCATGAGGAAGACCATTTAATGAAATATGACCAACAGACAGCATATCTGCATCAGGCCAGTGCCCTTCACCGATCCATGGAGACCAACGATTCAAAAGTTCAAAATTGTGCAATAGAGAGCCCCAGTCATCCCAAAAATCATCTGCAATTCTCCACATGTTTGCATTTTTTACTAAAAACTCTGCCTGCGAAAGAGGAGCTTCACCGGGAGACAGGCTTAACGTCATAGGACGCCCGCAATGTTCAATTGCCTTTTTGATCAATCCTATCTCACCCGCATGAAAATCTGGAGAAAGAATATCATCAACCTTAACAAAGTCAACACCCCACGATGCATACATTTCAAACAATGAATTGTAATAGGCCTGTGCTCCGGGTTTAGAAACATCAATTCCGAAAGTATGATTGAGCCATTCACATGTATCTGATTTCACGGCAAGACCTGATGCGCGGTATTTAGTGCCTTTTACCGGCAGGTTCAAGTTAACCGCATAACGTGGAATGCCCCGCATTATATGTAACCCGAATTTCAATCCTTTGGAATGAACATAATCTGCCAATGGCTTGAAACCTTTTCCACCGGTTGATGAGGGGAAACGCCGGGGTGACGGCATAAAACGTCCATTTCTATCCATTGTGATGTATTCAGGATGTAACAGTTTTCCTGATGCTGTGTATTTTAAATTCGGATCATTAAAACGAGGCGGTTTTTCTCCGTTTGCCGGCTCCCAATACCACCAGATGTAATCCAGTACCGCATACTCCCATCCGTGGGACAAAAGCCTTTCAGCCATTACGTCAACCGTTGCCTTGAACTGCTCTTCATTGATCCTGTAATCCCATGCATCAAAACTGTTCCATCCCATCGGAGGCTTATCGGCAATTCCTGCTGCCCTCGTCTTGTCTGTTACATTTTGACAGGAAACGGTTAACAGAAAAGTCAAAAAGCATATATGTATCTTTATCAGCATACAGATGGCATTATTCTTTATTTAAAATCACAATTCCCGACGTTAGACTCCATAATACTCTGTTTTTCACACTACTCTTTTGTTGTTTCTTCCGCTTCATTTTGCAGATGCCATGAGGAACCGACCAGTCTGTCGAATACGTAGTAAACACAAGGGATTACTACAAGTGTAAGCAGGGTTGATGTTATGAGGCCGCCTATCACAGCAATTGCCATTGGCTCTCGCAGGGCGGCACTATCGCCAAAACCGAATGTGAGCGGCAGCAGTGCAAGAATGGTTGTTAGACTAGTCATCAGTATCGGACGTAATCGCTGTTCTCCCGCAAGAATTATAGCTTCTTTCAGGTCGTAGCCTGTACGTTTGAAACGGTTAATGGCATCCACAAGGATTATGGAGTCGTTCACCGCAATTCCTGCCAGCATCACTATTCCGATGAAAGCCATAATGTTGAACGTCTTGCCAAGGATGAAAAATGCCAATACAGCACCAACGCCAGCCAGCGGTATGGTCAGCAGAATGGTAAAGGGATGTATCAGTGATTCAAATTGTGATGCCATAACCATGTACACAAGAATGATGGACAACAGCAGGGCAAACTTCAAACTTCCGAATGCCTCCTCACGTTTTTGCTCCTCGCCTGTAACTTTTATGTAAGTTTCGGCAGGCAGAGTTATGCCGGCAAATTTATCTTTCAGCTCTTTCACAATGTGGTCGAAAGGCCGGGCATCGGTAACCATTGCCGAAACCTCAACCACTCGGTTCTGATTGTTACGAATTATCTCACGAGGGGCTTTGCCTATACCAATGTCAGCGAGCTCCGACAAGAGATATGTTTTGTTATTTCCCGTGATGGCAAGATTCTTCAGCTCTTCAAGCTGAATATCAGGCATCTCAAGAGTAATATCGGTCAGCTCGCCTTTAAGATCCATTCTTCCGGCATCTTCACCGTCAAGATAACCCTGAACCTGTTGAATAATACTGTTCACATCAAGATTAAACATTCCCGCTTTCAGTCGGTCGATCTTCAGGTTTACCTCCGGAGCACCGTCCTCGAACGAGCTTTTCACATTGTAAACATTTTCATCACTTCTCATTATCGATGCCACCTTTGCCGAAATATCCGACAGCTCATCGATCTCCTCACCCACAACCTCAACTACCAGAGGTGCTTCATCAGAGCCGAGAATACTTTCAAGCACCGACTCATCCTGAATGAACCTGACTTCGATGCCCGGTATGCCTTTGAACATGTCATCAAGCATTGACACCAAATTGTTGTAGCCGATATTAACATCATTGTTAAGCGATATTTTGATAAATCCGGTGTTGTTGCCCTGCACCGATGTTCCGGAGCTCTCTGTCCCCGTATCCTCACCGGCATGGGTATAAACCCATTTCAACCTGTCACCAAACATTTGCTTTGTCATCTCCTCCATCTGGTCGAGCACACGTGCCGTACGCTCAAGAGCTGTTCCTGGAGGGAGACTGATCTCCACTTTTACCTCACGCGACTGCGTTTCAGGCATAAACTCACTTCCAATCATGGGAACAAGCAAAGCAGCTACAGCCACCAAAACCACAGAACCGGCAAGTACCTGCCATCGTTTGTCAATTATTTTCGAAAGAATATGCCCGTAACGAGAACGCTCTTTTACTGCCAAGTCACTGGTTTCTATCTCCTTTGGCAAAAGCAGCTTTGCTAAAAGCGGGATAACAAGCAGGGCAACCACAAGCGATGACAACAATGAGAACGCCACCGTCCAGGCCTGATCTTTGAACAGTGCTCCTGATGCTCCATGCAGATAGACTATCGGCAGAAAAACAACTATGGTGGTAAGTGTTGATGCCGTGATGGCCCCGCTCACCTCGGCAGTTCCTTCAATGGCCGCATCCTTCAACGAGAGCCCCTCCTCTCGTTTTCTGAAGATGTTCTCAACAACAACAATGGCATTGTCCACAAGCATACCGGCCCCGAGCGCAAGACCTCCAAGTGTCATAATGTTCAGGGTAAGACCATTGAAATACATAAGGTTAAAAGTGGCAATTACCGAAATAGGAATAGCGATGCTCACTACCATTGTGATGCCAAGACGCCGCAGGAACAGGAAGAGAACAATAACTGCAAATATGATACCTATCAAAGCACTATCCTCAACCTCATTAATAGCGCTATCGATGAATGTTCCCTGATTGTTAATGATGTTCAGTTCATATCCCGGCAGTCGTTTTCTGATACTTTTAAAGGCCTCGTTCAGCTTTTCAACGGCAGCCACAGTGTTATATCTCGTCTCTTTGTAAATGCTTATGCCAAGACACCTCCTGCCGTTGTAATGAACAATATTTTCCGGATCCTGGTTACGCACGGTGACAGTTGCTATGTCTTTCAGAAGAACAGGTACAGTTTCCGGTGTCTGTGTTGTCTCACCGGAATTGTTTGTAGAAGTAACATTGTTGAGTTTCACCACAAGGTTTTCGAGCTGCGATGTGGCAGTAAGCTCGCTCATTCCCTTGATGATGTATTTTTGACCCATCTCCTCAATGGTACCGCCCGATACATTACGGTTGAAGTTTTTTATCACATTTACCACCTGATCTGGTGTAAGTCCGTAGCCTTCGAGAAGCTTCGGATCGGTTTCAATCATCACTTCAGCTACCTCATCGCCCGAAATACGAACCTCTGCAATTCCTTCGATACGTATCAGTTCATTTTCAAGATAATTCTCAGCCACCTTGCGCAATTCGTTCATATCGGCGACATCGGGATTGCTGAATGCAGCAAGTATAACCGGACTTTCATTGGGGTCGTACCGAGAGATAGTAAGCTCGTCAACATCAGGATCCTGCGATACAGTAGTCAGTGCCTTTTGAAGGTCAAGAAACGCCTCATCGAGGTCTTTGTCCCAGGTATATTCAACAGTAACCTGCGAAACACCTACACGGCTCGATGACGTTACATTCACCACGCCGCTCTGGCGTACTGTTAGTGCTTCAACCTGCTCGGTGAAACGTGTCTCCATCTCCTCAGGAGATCGCTCACCTGATTTCAGTTCAACATAAATGCGAGGATTTCGTATATCGGGAAACAGATCGGTACCGAGCCGTGACAGAGAGATCATACCGAGCAGTATAATGCCCAGCACTATCATGGTTACTGTTACAGGGTAGTTTACCGAAAATTTGGAAATTTGTTTCATATATCTATGGTTCTATGGCTAAATGGTCCTATGGTTAAAATTCATCTATTTCGATAGTTTTTCATTTGTATATTTTATCAAAGAATTTATCTTAAATGGTAATTGATCGATCAGCTTTTTAATTGATTAATATTCTTCATCAGTCAATAAATTGCGGTGATATGCTTTATCCGTCCAACTCATACTTTCTTTCAGTGATCCGAAGCTGTACCTGTAAAAGTGTATCTTATCATTTTTGCCATACCTGCCGAATCCCTCTGCAATATTTGCTGAAATATTATCTGTTGCATCTACAAACTGTCGACCTATAGTTCTTTGAGCAAACCAGTCCCACTTGATAACAATATCCCATACTATATTTGACAATTCATAACTGATCTTGTAAGCACTTAGATCTCTGAAATCTTTATAATGTATCATTGTTTCAACTTCAAAGTTTTATTTTTCATCACCTCAATCCCCCCTGATCAACGGGCACATTTAACAATAGAGCCATAGAACACTATGACCATTTATCTAATAACTTTGATCTTCGACCTGTCTCTCAGAGTTTCATACCCCTTGACGATAAGGCGTTCACCGGGCTTCAGTCCTTCGGTAACTTCGATGAAACCGTTGTTTTCAAGTCCGGTATGGATGTACCTTCGGCGGGCTGTTTCGCGTTGTGCCACAAATACGAATTTGTGATTGCCTGCCGACTGCATCACATCTTTCAGTATCACAATAGCACTGTCGCGCCGGGCAACAACTATCTCTGCCTTCACGAACATTCCTGGACGCAGTTTCAGCTCTTTGTTGTTTATCTCTATCCTTCCTTTAAACGACCTTGTCTCCTCATCAATAGCAGGCGAAAGTTCAGATATGTAACCGGTAAGGGTATCGTCCGGCAGTGAATAGTTCATTATCCTTGCCGACTGCTTTAAACCTACCTTGCCCATCTGATTCTCGGGCAGGTTCATATCCATCACAACCGTTGAATACTCCATATAGCTGATAAGAGGCTGCCCTGTCTCTATTCTCACCCCGTTTGAGTAATACGGCAGATCTGTAATTATGCCGTCGAACGGGGCAGCAACCTGCATCTTCTCAAGTTTTATCTTTGCTGTTTCATAGGTCTGGCGGGCCGTTACCAGCGTTTTTTGCGAGTTAACCAGCTCACGGAGTGTAACACCGCCTTTATCGTAAAGTGCCTGCTGCTTTTTGTACTCCATCTCGGAGATATCAAGATCAAGCTTTGCCCCTTCGATATTTGTCTGATTACGATATTCTTTATCCTCAATCTTGATAATCACATCACCTTTTTTAACAGCATCACCCATCCTGAATTTCTTTCCTGTACGGGGATTAGTTTGAATAAAGTACTCTCCCGCTATCTCCGATTTGTAGGAGAATTCCTGTGAAGGCTTAACGGTTCCCGTAGTAACCATAGTCTGTTCAAACGATTCGGGCTTTAGCTCTTCTACCGAAACGTTTACTGCAACATCGGTATTAAAATCAGTTGCCTGATTGCCGCAGGCAGACAGCATGAAGATAAGAAGGATCAGAAGTCCCCCTTCCATGCCAGCCTTTCCCGCAAGCCATGTTGAACGTCGGACAGTAAAGCCCGCTAAAAGTGCCAGAAATGACTTGCTTTTTACCTCCTTTGATCCCTGCTTTGCCGGTCGTTCACCCCCTTGAAGAGGGTATACAGAGTGTATTGATAAGATATTTGCTTTATTCATAAAATTATGGTTTTATCGTTTAGCCTCTACTTCTCCTATGGTAGGAAAGGCAAAAGGGTTACTTTTTATTTCATAGTGCTTTGCTCCAGTGCGGGAGTTATCAGTTCTTTTTTCTCAAAATCATAAAGTGTTTGCAGTTTCATGTTCAACAATTCAAGCTTGTAATTTATGATTGCGTTGATCAATGCATTCTTTTTCTGAGTAAGCTGATTCTGCTGCAGGTTTAGGTCCATACTTGTAAGATCGCCGTTCCGGTACTTTTCAAGATTGATCTCATAAGTCAATTCTGCGTTCTCCTTGTTCTTACGTGCGATCTCGATCTGAGTGAGCAGGTTGCCAAGGTTACGGTATATCTGACGAATAGTAAGCTTGATGTTTACCTCTTCATCCTTCAGATTATACTCTTTGGCCTGTAATGCTGCCTCTGTAGCCCTTAACCGCGCCTTTTTTTCGCCCCAGTCCCAAAGAGGTATGTCAAGAGTAAAATTCACCGATTGGTTGTCGGTCGGTTTTTCATACATATTGCCCAATTTCTCATCCATACCGAAAAGCCCCACTTCAATCCCGATATCTCCCCGAAACTCATTCAATGCATTTGTTTTGATTATCTCAAACTGTCCCCGCTCAATATCTATCTTCCGCTGACGAAGTTCCATACGATTGTTCAAAGCATAAAACAATGCCTGTTTAAGATCAACATCGACAGGAGTTATTGATATATCGGCAATAACCATTATCTCCTCTTCGAGGGGAATGCCGAGAGCCTGTTTGAACTGGTCTTTGATATTCTCGAGTTCAACCTCATTATTCTGCATAGTAGATTTACTGGAAAGCATATCAAGCTCGGCCTGCAACAATTCCTCTTTTGCCGTTAATCCGGCATCCACTTTATTTTTAATGATACTATAACTCTCTTTCCTGTTCTGATACTCCTCGCGTGATGTGAGCAAATTCATTTGGGTTTGATATACCTGATAAAAAAATTGTGTTATCTGTTTTTCAACGGCAAGCTCTCGAACAGCATAATTCAGCTGCGAATTTTCATAAGCAAGTTCAAGCTCTTTCAGGTCAAGCCTTTGTCTGTTGTATGTGAAAATAGGTTGTTGAAGTTTAAGTGAAAGGTTGTTGCTGAAACCGCGGGTGGTATTATCGCTGTTAGAGCTGTATGAATCCTGCCAGCCAAAATGATTGTTAATAGAAATCGTTCCATCGGTCCAGATGATAGGCTGTTCAATGCTGAAGGTTCCTGCTGTTATGGTATTCTGCACATCGATCCATTTACCTATGTCCTCATTGTACCTGCGGTCACGGGTGAACTGAATAGGATTAAGATTCAGGCGGAAATTGGATTTCAATGATGCCCTTTGGGCAATAAGATTTTCACGGCTCTGTTCCAATGAAAGACGCGCCTGTATGATATCGGGACTGTTTTGAAGAGCTTCATCCACAGCCTGGTCAAGGGTTAAAAGGCGTTGGGCGGGAGCCGAGAATGATATGATAAAGAAAAGGAGAAAAAAAGATAAGCCCCCCTCAATCCCCCCTTTAGTGGGGAAGATAAATAGTTTTTGATTCTTTTTATCGTGTTTTCTCATTTTTCAGTTTTGTATATTATATTATTTCATATCCTCTTTTCCCCTCCCCCTCAGGGCCGGGAGGGGCTACCGTTTATCTCTTAACCAGCTTAACGGCATCACCAATAACCATTGAGGCATTAGTCTTGTCCGAAAGTTCTATCACAGCCTTGCCTTC
>Ga0256827_10002669_pt1 | contig 11410 bp, 2 predicted proteins | sample CV84metaG_FD_185977 | JGI IMG/M metagenome (GOLD analysis project Ga0256827, IMG submission 185977) | Hydrothermal vent microbial communities from East Pacific Rise, Pacific Ocean - CV84 | ecosystem: Environmental > Aquatic > Marine > Hydrothermal vents | place: Pacific Ocean: East Pacific Rise... | reverse complement strand
TTATTGGTTTTTTTTATGGTGATATATTAATGTCGCCAAATGAATACATGTTTAATAATGAAGGTGATGCATTAAAGAATTATGCTAATTTAAAATATCATATTGAGCATGATGAAAGTTTTACAAATTATAATGGAGTATTCTATCCTTATGGAGAAAGTATTATTTTTACTGATATTCACCCACTATTGGCTACTTTTTATAAACTGTTAAGTTTCATATTTCCAAGTATTGGGTATTATACAGTTGGTCTTATTAATTTACAGATACTATTATCGTTTATAGTAACGAGCGTAGTTTTATTTTTTATTTTTGTTAGACTCAAAACATCAGAGTTTACAGCTGTGTTTGGAGCTTTTTCAATTACGGTTTTATCATCACATATTTTGTTGTTAAATTTTGGACATTGGGCATTAAGTTATGCTTGGTCTATACCTCTTGCTTGGTTGCTTTTAATGAAGTTTTTTGATTCTGATAAGAAAAATAAGTGGTCATTACTAATTGGTTTAAATACATTATTTTGGTTTTTGACTCATGGTTATCAGGGGTTAAGCACTTTGTTGTTAACTGCATCTGTTTTTTTAATGATATTAATAACCGATTTTAAAGATAAAAAGAAGCTAATTTTATATTTAAAATATTTTATAATACAGGTAGTTTTACCGTTAATGGTATATTATATATTAGTTATTGGTTTAGATAAGCACTCTAGCCGAATAAATATGCCTTTTGTTGAAGAGTATGCATCTGATATTAATTTTGTATTAACTCCAAATTATTCGTTTTTAAAACCGTTATTTTACTTTTTCAATGATTTTTCGTTGCCAAATAAAAGTTGGGGTTTTATAGGTAATTATATAGGTATAACAACAACAATATTAATGATATTTTTTGTCCTTAGGTTTAAAAAATATAAATCTATATACAGAAGTAATAATTTTAATCTATATATACCTGCATCAATTATTATCCTTTTGTATTCATTTGCAATTCCTTTTAAATATAACTTGTTTTTTATATTAGATTATATTCCTGCAATAAAGCAGTTCACTAGTTTAGGAAGGTTTGCATGGGTGTTTTATTTTGTTATTACTGTGTTTTCGTTCTATTTTATTGATAAAATAATTAAAAGAAAGTTTATTAAATATGGTTTAGTATTTATTGTGTCATTTATAATGGCACTCGAAGGTAGTGCATATCATTCTCATATTAGCAGAACAATTAAAAATCCTAATTTATTGAAGAGTGAAAATATGTTTCCTGTTTATAAACCCTTAACTAAACTTAATGTTGATAAATATCAGGCAGTTATTACTTTGCCTTTTTTTATTGATTATGGAAACCCATATTCCTCAACATACGAAGTTAGAATATCTACATTTATGTATTCAATAGTTCCTTTGTATACAGGTTTACCATCGTTAAATGCTACATTGTCACGTCCAGCATTGGATGAGGAGCGTAAATTGTTTCAAATATTTTCGCCAAATACCTACAAAAAAGAAATAGTAGATGACTTAAAATCTAAAAAACCATTCTTAGTAGTTCATACAAAAGAAAAATTACCTCCACAAGAGAAAAAATTTATTGATAAATGTAAAGTCTTGTTAAAAACTAAAAGTTTTGACCTTTATGAAATAAATTATAATGATATTTTTGAAGTACAAACAAAGAGTATATTTGATAAGTTTAACAATATTAAAGATTCGTTGATAGTTCAAAATAATTTGTATTATACCGATTCTTCTTTAGTTATACATATTGATTATGATGAATTTGTTAATGATACAAGCCTTTTTGGAACAGGTGTTTATACTAAACATAAATTAAGTAATAAACCAATTTTAGAGTTAGAGTGTAATAAGTTTGAGTTAGGTAAAAAGTATAATATAAGTTTTTGGTATTTTAATAAAGAATATGACCAGGCATTTACAGTATTATTCTTTGGGGAGTTTAATTTTTATAAAAATATGTACGTTAACAGAGAGAAAAAATCGCCTTTAAGTAGTGAGATTATTTATAAGAATTGGAACTATGTTGAATTTGAGTTTGAGGTTACAGATAGAGCTAATACTTTTATTTTAAGCAATTTTTCTGATGGTAGTTTTACTAATAATTCAATATATATAGATAATGTATTGGTTAGAGAAAAAACTAATAATTGTTACCAGGAGGTAGGAGACAGTACATTATTAATAAATAATATGATTTATAGATTACAATAATATATAATTTATGTTGTATAACATTTATTTGTTCTGAAAATCAAATAATAAATTTATATTTGGTGCGTTAATATGTTAACTAATCAAAATATTATATTTGCGTATGAACAGTAACTCTACTTTATTAATCGATGTATCACAACAAGGGAAAATAGAAATAATAGATTTGCAAGAAATTATTAATCTTGACAATCAATTTTCAGATGTATTATTACATGTTGAAAAATCAAATTTAAAACCTTCACAACAAGTGATTGAAAAAATATTAAACGAATTATAGTGCTATTTAATTTCTATCGTTAAATCGTTTTTATATTTAATTGTATTTAATTCGGTATTTACAAAATGGTTTCCTATTTTTTTAAACTTAAACTTGTAAATAAACCCATCTAATTCTTTGTTTGTAATGCATTTACACAGATTAGATTTGTATTTAGTGTATGTTGTTATAAGTAAGTTAGCAATATCGTATCCAATATACGAGTATCTAGTTGCTTCACAATTATACTCATCTTTATATATTTTATTGAAATTTAATGTTTTTTCTGCTGTATAATTAACATTTTTATTATTAAAAATAGTTAAATTTAATTTATGATAATATTCTGTCTGAATTTTAAATTTTTGCCATTCTTTAAAGCCTATTAGTATTACAGTGTCTTTTAGTGCTGCAACGTGTAACTTTGTAACAACATTTGTAACAAAACCTTCTTTAGTTGATAAAATAACAACAACATTATTTTTAGTTTTATCAATAAATGGAGCTAGTTTTTTAGTGTTTTCGAAATTTACATTATGTATAGTTATTGAGTCTTTTTTTAGCTTTCGTAATTCATTAGAATATTTCCAAATTATATTTTTATTTTTTTCCGAACCATCAGAAATTATAATATAATTAACATCTTCAATATTTGATATATAATTAGTAATCTTGTTGAAAATGACCTCTTTAGGCGATTCTGTTTGTATGTAAGAATACTTATGATTAAATTTAGAACTTACATCTATTAGAGGATTAATTATGGGGATATTTATTGGTTTGTATTTCAATGCTGTATCAAAAGTATTTTGATAAATAGGTCCAATAATAAAATCAAGTAATTTTATTTCGGGCTTTTTCATTATTGTTTTAACGGTATATGTACTTTTTTTTGTATCGTATGCATACAAATCAATATTATAGCCTAGCTCTTTAAGCTCTTTTAATTTAATTAAAATTCCTTGATATATTTCAAAAAACGGTTTTACTTTTGGCCTTTTTGAACTTTCTGTTTTTAAGTTTTTTTCTTCTATATTTAATGTTTTTATATCTAAATCGAAAGGTAACAATAGACCAATTTTTATGATCTCAGATTTCTCAAAGATTTTTTCTGTACAATTTGTAGATAAAGTATCAATTGTATTATTAATACTATCTTTAACTTTTATTGTATCTTTAGTCTCCCATAACGAATTATTAATAAATTCCTTAGTAGGTATGTTGATAATCATACCTTTTTTTAAACCATTATCTTTAATTGAAGGGTTTGCTTTTAAAATATCGTCTTGAGTTATTTTGTATTTTTTTGAAATAGAATATAAGGTTTCTTTTCGTTTTACTTTGTGTTTTAAATAAGGAACATCACTAGGTCTGACTTCATGATTTATACGGTCATTAGTTTTAATTTTTTTAATTTTTATTTCTTGTCCAACTTTTAAACCATTTTTAGCTTCAGGATTGTCGTTGTAAAATTGTTCTTGCGATATTTTGTATTTTTTTGTGATTGAATAAACAGTTTGTTTTTTTTCAACTTTCACGTATATATAATCTGGCGATTTTCTTAAAGGTCTTCCTGTTTGTTTAAATATTTTTAATTCTTGTTTTAATTTTAAACCATTAAAAATATCAGGATTATCAACAGCCAATTGTTTTTCCGAGATACCATAAATCTTACAAATAGAATATATTGTTTCTCCTTTCTTAACAGTGTGAATGTAATAATGTTTACCATTAATTGTTTTTACAACATCTGATTTTTTTACAATGTTATCTTGTGCAAATAGCCTATTCGAAAATATAAATATACTAAATATTATTGTTAAAAGTTTTATGTATTTCATTTAAAATATTTATTATCAAGTTTGTATAAAGTTTAATTGCAAAAATAGTAATTACTTAAGTTATTAAGAAGTATTGTTTATAAATAAACATTTAATTACTCATTACAATATGATTGAAATTAATATTACTTTTGATTAATAATCAACGATATTACCCTTTTTAGATACGAAAATCAGTTGTTTAAAAATATTTTTAATAATATATTATTTGTTATAAAAAAAAATAGTAAATTTGATATCCCTACTGAGACAAATGAGTATTTATTAAACTGTAAAACAAATGAGAAAAAACTATTTTGCAAGTTTGCTAGCAATAGTACTTATTGCTACATCTACATTTGCACAAGAAGTTGTACATCCTACAACAATTAAAACAGGACATTTTCTAGGAAAATCTAAACCTATAAGAGAAATTAATCCTGTTAAAGACAATGAGACACAAATTGAAAAAGAAGGAGTTTCTTCACAAGAAAGAGGAACCGAATTTGAATTCAATGAAAGTATGCGTACTACAAGAGAATACCCATACAAGTCGACAGCTCAACCACAAGGTCCTGATCCTGTATTGCAAAATTTTATGCCGAATACTAGATCAGGCAGTCGAGCACCGTTGTTAAATTTTGATGGTCAAGATAACTATACAGGTGTACCTCCTGATTGTAATGGTGCTGTAGGTCGAAATTATTTTATGCAAGGAGTTAATGCATATTATGCAATTTATGATAAATCTAATGGTAATCAGGTTGTTGGAGCAACTGATTTTAATACATTATTTAATGGGGTTACAGGGGCAGATAGAAATGATGGAGATCCTATTATAATTTATGATGAAAATGCAGATAGATGGTTTGTATCAGAATTTTCATTAGATGGTAGCTATGGAAATACAACTGACCGTATGTTAATTGCTGTATCAGAAACAAATGATCCAACAGGTTCTTGGTATGCATGGTCATTCGATGTAGATGATATGCCTGATTATATGAAGTTTGGTGTATGGGAGGATGGTTATTATATGGCTGTAAATAATGGTAATGGCGATGATATTTATGTTTTTGAAAGAAGTGTAATGTTAAACGGAGGTGCTAATCCTCAAATGATTGGTTTTGATAATCCAAATCGTCCAAATTCAGGTTTTCATACACTATTACCTTTAGATAATGATGGGCAATGGGCACCTGCAGGAACACCAGGTCAATTTATTACAATAAATGATGATGCATGGAATAATGGGAGTGATGAGCTTTGGATTTTTGAATTAAATGCAGATTGGTCAACACCATCAAATTCAACATTTGCAAGAACTCAAACTATTACAACACCTGCTTTCGATAGCGACTTTGGTTCGGGTATGGATAACATTACACAACAAGGAACATCTCAAAAAGTTGATGCTATTCCTCAAATTTTAATGTACAGAGCTCAATATCGTAATTTTGGCACAACTCAAACTATTGTTTGTACTCATACAGTTGATGTTGATAATACAGATCATGCAGGCGTTCGTTGGTATGAGCTAGAAAACTCTGGCTCTGGTTGGTCTATTCGTCAGTCAGGTACTTATGCTCCAGATGCTGATAGTAGATGGATGGCAAGTATTTCTATGGATAACCAACATAATATATCAGTAGCATATAGTGTGTCAAGTTCTTCAACATATCCAAGTCTTAGATATGCAGCACAATCTGCAACAGAAAATGCAAATGCATCTGGTGTGCTTGATATAGCTGAAGAAACAATAATAGATGGTACATCGTCTCAAACAAATGCAAATAGATGGGGAGATTATTCAGAGTTAAGTATGGATCCTGATGATGATCAAACTTTTTGGTTTACTTCAGAATATCATAGTGGTGGTATTAAAACAAGGATAGCAAACTGGAAATTTGCAGCCTCAACATTACCTCCAAATACAAACTTTGTAATAAATACCCCAAATACTTTAATTAGACCTGTTCCTTTATTGGAAGGCGATGACGCTACCTATACTAATTTAACAACAGGAACAGTAGATACGTGGTCGTGGGATATAGAAGGTGGTAATCCTTCGTCGTCTTCAGCACAAGACCCGGGTACAATTAACTATCCTACAGCAGGTTTATACTATACTGAGCTAACAGCAACAAATGCTAATGGCGATTCAACATTAAGAAGAAGCGAATACATTAGAGTTATCGACCCTAACAATGTGTTTTGTGATACAATTGTTCAATTTTATGGAAATCCATCAGTATATAAATCATCTGGAGGATATGTAGGTGGTACAAATGAATATGACTGCCATGCTATTGTAGAAAAATTTGATAATTTTCACCCATATAATAAAATTACCGGAGGTCGATTTTATTGGGCACAAGCTACAAACGGAACATCTCCAAATGTAACTTTTGCTATTTGGGGAGACGATGGTTCTGGTAAACCAGGAACTCAGTTAGCCACAAAAACAATAGCATTATCAGATTTAGTTAATGATAAAACAACTCAAGGATATACTGATATAGCATTTGATGCAGATGTTATTTTGCCTTCTTCAGGAGCTTTCTTTATAGGATTCGAAGTTCCTGCAGACGCGGCTTCTGGTGATACATTAGCAATTTTAACAAATAATGATGGTGATGGAAATGATAACACCGGATATAGTTTATATTCTAATTGGACAGATTATTCTGCATGGAATAAAACACTTATGAATGCTATATTTGCCTATGGTTGTTATGATCCAGATTTACCACCTGTTGCAGATTTTGTAGGAAATCCAACAACAGTGAATGCAGGTAGTACCGTGGACTTTACCGACCTATCTTATGGAGGTGCAAGTACATCTTGGAGTTGGGATTTACCTGGCGGAACTCCAAATACATCAACAGACCAAAATCCAACAATTACATATGACACCCCCGGTTATTATGATGTAACATTAACAGTTTCTAATGCAAACGGGTCAGATGTTATGACAAAAAACTCATACATACATGTTGTTGATGCCAACTCATGTTCTTGCTCAACTCTTGGGCATGTTGTAGGTAACGAAGTGCTATATACGGCAGATGGAGGCTATGTTTCAGGCAATAATACCTATGATGATAAAGCAAAAGCCGAATATTATGATGATTATGCACCATATACTAGAATTGAAGGAGCTTATTTTTCATTCGGATTTGTATATGTTGATAATTCATCAACTGATATAACAATCAATATCTGGGACGATTCAGGAGCAAGTAATAGCCCTGGTAGTATTATTGCTACTACAACTGTACCTATTTCTACCATACAAACAGATGTAAATAATAATGATTCAACATATGTTATGTTTGGTAGTCCAGTTACTATTACTGGTTCATTTTATATTGGTTTTATGATACCATCTCCAACAGGAGGTGGCGATTCTCTTGCTGTACGTTCAGGAGTTAAAGATTCAAATACTCCAAATACTGCTTGGGAACAGTGGGACGATGATACTTGGTATGCATATTCAGACAATAATAGTTGGAAAGGTGATTGGAACTTAGCAATTTACCCGACAGTTTGTAATACGGGAGCTCCTTTACCTGATTTTAAAGCTAATAATACTCTTATTGCTGCAGGTAATACTATTGATTTTACCGATTTATCTACTTGTGATCCAACTTCATGGGATTGGGACTTACAAGGAGGCACACCTAATACATCTACAAATCAAAATCCTAGTATTACATATAATACAGCAGGAACATACGATGTTACATTAACAGCAACAAATGCTGATGGTAGTAATTCGGAGATGAAAACAGCTTATATAACAGTGCTTGAACCTATTGTTTGGTGGGATTTCCCAAATAACCCTGACAATGCTGATTCTGATGGAGGAATAACTGCAAATGATGGCACAAAAACTATTGATGTTTTTGGAGGAGCAACTTTACAAGGTTTTGCTAGTAGTGGAGCTTCAACAAACTCAGCTCAAGGTAGAGATTTTGGTAGCGGTTCAGGAACAAAAGGTTGGCAAGTTGATTTTACAACAACGGGGTATGAATCACTAATGCTATATTCTAAACAATATGGCGATGCACGTTCTCCTAAAGATTGGAAAGTACAGTATAGTACTGATGGTTCTACATGGACAGACTTAGTAGGTGCTACAATTACAGTTGCTACTGATTGGACAACAGGTGTATTAAACGGTATTTCATTACCCGCTGCATGTGAAAATAAGGCAGATGTGTATTTACGTTGGATAATGACTTCTAACGATGGTATTGGAGGTAGTATTTTTAATTCAAGAGACAATTTAATTGATGATATTATCGTTGCTGGTGTTTCTATTGGTGCACCACCTGTAACTGACTTTACAGCAGATAATACTGCAATTTGTGCAGGAAATACTATTAATTTTACAGATAACTCAACAAATTCTCCAACATCATGGAGCTGGGATTTTGGTGATGGTAACTCATCAACACAACAAAATCCATCACATCTATTTTCAACAGCTGGTACATATACTGTTGTTTTAACTGCAACAAATGCTGCAGGTAGCGATACTGAAACAAAAACAGATTATATAACTGTAAATGCTAATCCAACAGTAACTACATCAACAACCGATGTTAATTGTTATGGAGGAAATGATGGTGCCGCAACAGCAACAGGTGCTAACGGACAAACACCTTATACTTATTCTTGGAATACAGCTGGTTCAACTGCTACAATTTCTAGCTTAGCTGCAGGAACATATACTGTTACAGTTACAGACAATAATACTTGTACTGTTACAGGAACAGCAACTGTTAATCAGCCTGCTAGTGCTATTTCAGCTAATATTACAGCAACAACAAATGTTGGTTGTACTGGCGGAAACGATGGCTCAGCTACTGTAACTGCATCAGGAGGAACATCTCCATATACTTATGAGTGGCCATCAGGAAATACAGGAGCTACAGAAAATAACTTACAAGCAGGAAGTTATGTTGTTACAGTAACTGATGACAATTCTTGTCCAACAACTGCAACAGCAACTATTTCTGAACCGGCAGCAGCATTATCAACTTCAATAACCGGAAGTAATGTTGGCTGTACTGGCGATAACGATGGTTCTGCAACAGTAACTGCATCAGATGGAACAACTCCTTATAGTTATTCTTGGTCAAATGGTGCAAATACTGCTTCAATATCTAACTTAGTAGCCGGTACATATACTTGTACAATTACCGATGGAGGTACTTGTTCAAATACCGAAAGTATTACAATAACAGAACCTGCAACTGCATTAACAACAAGTATTTCAGGAAATAATGTTGGTTGTAATGGTGCAAGCGATGGTGATGCAACAGTAACTGCATCAGGTGGAACATCTCCTTATGCTTATGCATGGTCAAATGGTGCAAGTACTGCATCTATTTCTAACTTATCAGCAGGAACATATACTTGTACAATTACCGACGGAGGTACTTGTTCAAATACCGAGAGTATTACAATTACTGAACCTGCAACTGCATTATCTACATCAATAACAGGAAACGATGCAACATGTAATGGTGCTGATGATGGCGATGCAACAGTAACAGCTTCCGGCGGAACAACACCTTATGCTTATGCATGGTCAAATGGTGCAAACACAGCTAGTATTTCTAGTTTAGCACCTGGTACATATACTTGTACAATTACTGATGGAGGAAGTTGTTCTAATACAGAAAGTGTTGTTATAACTGAACCTTCTGTTTTAACTACATCAATTTCAGGTTCAAACGTAGATTGTAACGGAAACAATACCGGAAGTGCAAGTGTAACAGCAAGTGGAGGAACTTCACCTTATGCTTATTCTTGGTCGAACGGTGCAAGTACAAATACAATTAACAACCTAACTGCCGGAACATATACTTGTACAATTACTGATGGTGGTACTTGTTCAAATACCGAAAGTATTACAATAACAGAACCTAATGCACTTACATTATCAATTGCAGGAACAGATGCAAGTTGTAATGGAAATAGTGATGGTTCTGCAACAGCAACAGTAGGAGGTGGAACAACTTCTTATACTTATGCATGGTCATCTGGTGGAAGTGTTGCAACTGAAACCGGATTATCAGCAAATACATATACATTAACTGTAACTGATGCTAATGGTTGTACTATTTCAGATAATGTTACTATTGGCGAACCTTCTGAGATTGTAATTTCAGAAACACATAACGATGCAACTTGTGGAAACTCTGACGGAAGTATTAATGCTTCGGCAACAGGTGGTGCGGGTTCATATACTTATGCGTGGTCAAATGGTGATAGCGGTGCAAATATTTCTGGTTTAGCAGCAGGAAACTATACTGTTACAGTAACTGATGGTGCAGGTTGTACAAACAGCTCAACTGTTTCAATTAGTAATATTGGCGGACCTACTTTAACAATGGGAAGTACTGATGTTACTTGTAACGGTGATAATGATGGTGAAGCAACTGTAACTGCAACAGGTGGTACAACACCTTATACTTATGCATGGTCATCAGGCGGCACAACAGATACAGAAACAGGCTTAACAGCAAATACATATACTGTAACTGTTACAGATGGTAGTTCTTGTTCGGCAACAGGTTCGGTTGATGTAAACGAGCCAACAGCAATTACTGCAATTGAAACAATTACTGATGTTGGTTGTAATGGCAGTAATGATGGTGAAATATCATTAGCTGTTTCTGGTGGCGCAGGTTCTTATACTTTTGTATGGTCTAATGGAGGTAATTCTAATCCATTAACAGGATTACAAGCAGGAAATTATCAAGTAACTATTAGTGATGGAGTAGGTTGTGCACAAGTTTTTGGTGGCTATCAAGTAAATGAACCACCTACAATTACAGCAACTCAATCAGTAACTGATGCAACTTGTTATGGAGGTAATGATGGTTCTGTAACACTAAATGTAAGTGGCGGAACATCACCTTATACTTATGCATGGTCATCAGGCGGAAATGGTGCAACCGAAACAGGTTTAACAGCAGGTAACTATACAGTAACAATAACAGATAATCACACTTGTTCAATAGTAGAAAATGTAACTGTTGGCGAAGGTGCTGAAATTATTCTTACAATGAATTCTAACGATGCAACTT
>Ga0256827_10002668_pt1 | contig 11415 bp, 10 predicted proteins | sample CV84metaG_FD_185977 | JGI IMG/M metagenome (GOLD analysis project Ga0256827, IMG submission 185977) | Hydrothermal vent microbial communities from East Pacific Rise, Pacific Ocean - CV84 | ecosystem: Environmental > Aquatic > Marine > Hydrothermal vents | place: Pacific Ocean: East Pacific Rise... | reverse complement strand
TAGCAGTTAAAGCACTCATACTCTATCCTCCCCCTTTATAAATTTCAAATTCAAATAACTCTTTAAAAAAGAGTAAAATTATAGTGCTTAAATACTTTAGTTTATATTACATCTTAGATTCAGATTATATTTTATTGTAACCATTATGTAATCATTTTATCTTTTAAAAATTGTGGTAGAAGATTAGCAATTTTAATAATTACATAAAATCTCAATGGAAAAGCATAAAACCTTTTTCTCTTTTGAATTGCATAAATAATATTTTTTACACCATCTTCTGTACTTAAAATAAAAGGCATTTTAAATCTATTTTTATCTGTTAATTCACTTTTAATAAATCCAGGTAAAATAGTTATTACATCTATATTATCTTTTCTATATTTATAGCGAACACCTTCAGCATAAGCATTTAATGCTCTTTTTGATGAGTTATATGCGATAGATGTTGGCATCGTTATTAAAGATGCTAATGATGATATAAATACGATAGTACCCTTTTTTTGCTCCTTAAAATGTGGTAGTAAAACTTCTAAGATAGCATGATTTGCCATAAGATTTACATCATATAAATTTTTAAAATCATCTATACTTGCTATATCATCTACTTGACCAAGTGAGATACCTGCATTTAATATCACCATATCAACTACACCTATCTCCTCTACCTTCCTTTGTAAATCTTTAAATGCTGTTACATCTGCAACAACAACAGTAATTTTTTTTGCTTTAGAGTTTAGTTCCTCTTTTAATCCTACTAAGCGTTCCTCTCTTCTTGCTAAAAGTATCAACTCGTTTTCATCTGTTGCATACTGTCGTGCTAGTTCTGCACCTAAACCACTACTTGCCCCTGTTATAAGTATTTTCATGTAATAGCCTTTCTCCAATTAAAAATTATTAAATATTCTAATCCAATTCTATTTAATAAGAGATTAAAATTCTATAAAAGTTTGATGCAAACTTTTATAGAATTTTAATTATTTTAAAAAGTAAACATCAAACTATATTTTATTTATATATAAATAAAAGTATAAATCTGCTACAATCACTTTATAAAAAGGAGTTTCTTATGAATAAAACTGAATTTATCAAAAATATACAAAAATTAAATCTTCAATCAAAAGACCCAGAAAAAACATTTTATCTCTTATATATATTAATGGCATGGAAAAACTCATCTGATGATATAAAAGGAAAGTTTAGTTTTGAGAATTTTTATACTTCAAAAATAGAGGTAGAGAAATTTTATGACATCCTTCAACAGATAGAATCTGAACTTCCATTTATTGAAACTTTTCTCTCTAGTGAACTCTCTTTAGTACATACTCAAACATCTCCATTAAGTGATAGTGATCTTATTCAACTGTGTAATCTTGTATATTCCACTCAATCTTTCCCAAATGTATCGATCGGTTTTAAAACTATTTATGAATATTTTAATAAAAATTCTAAAAAAAATAATGAACTTTTTATAGATTCAAGTATCGCAAAACTTACAGCAAAACTTATAGATAAACACTCTAAAACTCTATATATACCCTTTACAAATAGTTTAGAAGTGTTACACTATATGGAAAATAAAAAAGTGTATAGTGAATCAAATAATAGCTCTTTAATTCCTGAACTTTTAAATATATTAGATGATACAGATATTATTTACCATAAAAGTGAACCATTAATAGACCCATCTTTTATTAATAAAAATGCACCTCACCTTTTAGAAAAATTTGATAGTTCTATTCTATTTTTACCTTTTGGAAGAAAAAATGAAAATGGTTATATAAATCTAAATCTTGATAAATTCAATAGATTTAATAACCATAAAAGTATAGTTCTTGATGTAGCTTCTGCTGAACATACTCTTGCACAAACAGAAAAACAAGCTATTCTCTATATGCCTGTTGGTTTTACATATAGAAATGGTTCAGAAGAGAAATTTCGTGAAGATTTAATAGAAAACAATTATCTTGAAGCAGTAATCCAACTTGCACCAAATCTCAACTCAAATACATCTATTGAAACAACACTTTTAGTAATTAACAAAAATAAAAAAGATGATAAAGTACATTTTATAAATCTAAAACATAATAATTTTCTCAAAAAAGATGGTCGAAAAGTAATTTTAAGTAATTTTGATGAAATTTTAGATATTTATGAGAATAAAAAAGAGATAGAAAATATATCTGCCCTTGTTGATAACAATGAGATTAAAACAAATAAATTTTCATTTGCCATTGATAGATATATAAAATCTAAAGAAGCTAATCTTATTAAAAAACATCTTCTCTCCTATAAAGTTAAAGAGTTACAATCTATGGCAAATATTCGTAAATCTCAACTTTTTACAAATGAAGAGGATGGAAGAGAGATTTTTGAACTAGCTCCTTCAGATTTTGCAGATGCTGGGTTTACTTATTGCAATAAAAATAATAAAATAAAGCAGATAAAGACACAAGAAAGAAAACTTCAAATATATAAACTTGAAAAATATGATCTGTTAGTCAGTACAAAAGGTACTATTGGTAAAGTTGCTTTATTTGATAAAAGTCTTGATTGTGAAGAGGATATTATTGTTTCTCAAGCGAATGTAATTATTAGACTTTATGATATAAAAAAAGAGAGTCAAGAACATAAGTTAAAAGCGATAGAACTTTATATGTTTTTAAAATCACAAATTGGACAAAATATGTTAAAAGAGTTAGTCTCAGGGACAGCTATGCCTCAAATATCAACAGATGATATGAAAAAACTCAAAATACCTACTCTAACTAAATCTGAAAAAGAGAAAGTATATAAAAACTTTATAAAAGAGATTAAGACAATAGAAAAGATAGATAAACTAAAAATCGAAATAGAAACTATTCATAAAAGTTTTCTTCAAGATTTATAGTTATCAAAATGAGTGAACAAGCTTTTTAATAAGCTTTTAACTCTTTAATATTTATCTTACGACCAACCTTTTTAGGTGCATCATATTGATCTTTTGGTGTTCCATCAAAACGATGATTTCTTTCACCACTTTTTCCTGAAAATTTTGCTTTACCATTTTCATCATAACCTAAAAATTTATTTGGTTCTTTTTTCTTTTTTGCCCATTTATCAGGTTTATCAGATTTTTTGAAATCTCTTTTTGAAGAATCATCTCTTTTTTTATCAGAACTTCTCTTCTCTTGAAATTGAGCATCATAACGTTTTTTAGCTACCTCTTTAATTTTTGTTTGATTCATTGTTTTAGTAGTTACAACTTTTGCAACTTTTTTTACTGTTTCATATTCAAAATTTTCAATAATATCTTGCTTAATAGAGCGACCAAGTAACATCTCAATAGGATAAAGATTTTTTTGTTCACTAGCATCTACTAAGATAATAGCACTTTGTGTTGCTTTACTAACTCTAGCCATATATACAATAGATTTAACAGGAATATCATAACTAATTAACATTTCACAACTAATCTCTTCTTTTGATTGAACAAGCTCTTTATCTTCTATTATTTTTATTGTTTTATCTTCTATCTCTTCTTTAATAGCATCAATATTTGTAGAACAAACTACTAAAATATTACTACCTTTATTTTTAGAAACTATCTGATTTAAAAGTTCAATTTTTTTATCATTTGGACAAGGATAGACACGGTGATTATTTGGTTTTATTGTTATAGTATTGATTGACATCAAAAATCCTGTATATTATTTATCTCACAAAGAAAGAGAGATGTTATGGAGTGTAACATAGTAACAATATTTTGTTTAATAGCTCATATATTAAAGAGTGTAGAGATCAAAATTTAAAAGGAATACTCTAAAATAAAAAAATGTAACCAAGATGTAACTCCTTTGGATTAAAATTTTACTAATAAATGAAAAATCAAGGAATAAAATAATGAAAAAAATCATTTTATCGACTATCGCAGTAATCTCTCTTACTACATTAAGTGCAACTGCTAGTGAAACAACATCAACACCACTATTTGCCCATGCTTCTAAATTAAAATTTAGTGGTGTTCATTATTTAGGTTTTACTCAAAAAGATCTTAAAGAGGGTGTAGCAACAAATAATTTTGAAGTGCGTCGTAATTATCTACAAGTAAAAGCATATCTATTAGATGATCCAAAATCTTATTTACGTGTTACATTAGATACTGATTATACAGCAAAAGATGATGGTCATGCAGATGTTTATGCAAAATATGCTTATATCTATTTAGCCGATGTTTTACCAAATACTGGTGTTGAATTTGGTATGGCTCATCGTCCATGGATTGACTATGAAGAGCATCAAGGCTGGTTAGAACGTTCTATATCTAAAGTATTTGCAGAAGCTAGTGAAGCTGGTCACTTAACAAACTCTGCTGACTTAGGTTTTAACTTTAAAACAAAAACTCCATATTTTACATCTGAAGTGGGTGTATTTAATGGTGAGGGTTATCATGGTACAAATGGTACAACAGCTGATGGAGAAGATACAAATATTGGTGATGGTGTTTCTGCTGAATGGAGATTTACTGCTGCAATTATGGGTAATGGAGACTCAAAAAGAAAAGCACTAAAAGATAAATATTTTGATGTTTCATTCTTTGGTCAATACAATATGGATAATGCAGGAAATGAGGGTGAAACTTATAAAATTTATGGTTTTCATACAGTTTATAATATGCCAAGTTTTTTAATATCAGCACAATATATTATAGCTGAAAATGATATAGAAAACTCATCAAATTTTTATGGTACAGGTTATTCAGTAAATAGTACTTATCGTTTTGGTGCAAATAAAAAGTTTTCTGTAATTGCTCGTTATGATAATTGGAAAAATGAAAATGCGATAGATAGTGTATTAAAAGGACATACTGAAAATAATATGATCTATGGTATGGCTTGGCAACAAAAGAAAAATCTAAAATGGTTAGCTACTGGTCAATCATACTATGTAAAAGGAACAAACGATTCACAAGATTACAATGCAGCTATGATAACTGCTGAAGTTCATTGGTAAGATTTTAAAACCTATTAATTTTTTTATTCCTGTTTTTATGCAAAGCTTACTTAACATAAGCTTTGCATTTTTTAAGAAAAAATATACCCCTCCCCTCGAACAGCTTGAATATAATTTTTTCTTCCATCTGGATCTATGTTTTCTTTCAATCTTTTAATAGCCACATTAACTGTTTTAGCCTGCTTATTTATACTATCTTTCCATACATTTGCAAGTAAAATATCTCTACTTAAAAGAATATCTGGATTTTTTATAAACTCTAAAAAAAGATCATGTTCAAGATGTGTAAGTTTTATCTCTCTATTTTCAATATAAAATATTTTATTTGAACGCTTATAAAGAATATCTCGATACTTAATAACATCCTCAACTTTTTGTGTACGACGAATAACTGCTTTTACTCTTGCTTTTAGTTCAGAAATATTAAAAGGTTTTGTTATATAATCATCTCCACCACTATCAAATCCCTCTAAAATATCTTCCGTTGAATCTTTAGCACTTATATATATTACAGGTTGATTGTAACCATCTGTTCTAAGTTTGGAAATATAGAGGCTACCTTCCACACTAGGAAGGTTTCTATCCATAAGAATGAGTGAAATATCCTCTTCATCAAGAATATTTTTAATATTGGATGTATCAACACAAGAGATAACATCATAACCATCTTTTGAAAGAGTATACTCCATCAAATCTAAAATATCTTCTTCATCTTCTACGATTAATATTGTTTTATTCATAAACCCATTGTATCGTTTCTAAGATTAAGGAAAGAGTAAAAAAATTATCTATTAATTATGAAAATTTCCACCAACTTTAGCATAAACTAATAGGTTTGCAATACTTATAGCACGAGATGCAATCTTTGAGCTTTTACGTAATGCTCTTAACATTTTATGATATTTTTCAAAATTATTAGCACCATTTGCTTGAATTAAAAGATTTCTTTCTACCATCTCATAAAGATCATCTGTTTTATTCTCTTCAATAAGCACTTCATTATAGATCTCTCTAATCTCATCTTCATCATCTACTTTTAACATATTAATAGAAACTTTTATCGCATTTACAGTAGCTGTTTGCATAGGAATAGCATATTCATTAATAGTATCTACATCAACATCTTTACAAACATCTGTAAAACCACGAATAAAACTTCTTGTATTTGATGAAGCACGAGCAAGTTCATTTGTTATTTTCAAATATGCAACAACTTTTCTTAAATCTCTTGCTTCAGGTGTATATAAAGCTAAAACTTTAATAATATCATTATCTATATCATCTGTTTTTGCACTAATATTTTTTATATATCCCTTAGCATCATCAAACTTTTTTGCATCACATGTTTGAATAGCCTCTAATAAAAGTTCATTAGCACTTACTAAACCGTTTCCTATTTTTGTAACTTTTTCTTGAATCTCTTTAAGGTTTTCTTGAAATTTTGTAACCATGTTATTCCTTCAAATCTTTTATTAACCAAAACGACCAGTAATATAGTCTTCAGTTGTTTTCTCTTTAGGATTTAAAAATATAGTCTCTGTTTTATCATACTCTATCAAATCACCAAGATACATAAATGCTGTATAATCACTAATTCGTGATGCTTGTTGCATATTGTGTGTCACAATTGCGATACTTACATCTTTTTTCAACTCTACTAAAAGTTCCTCTATTGCACCTGTACTAATAGGGTCTAGTGCAGATGTTGGTTCATCAAATAATAAAACTTCAGGTTTTACAGCAACAGCTCTTGCTATACATAAACGTTGCTGTTGTCCTCCAGAGAGTCCCATTGCAGATTTACCTAGTCTATCGTGAACCTCTTTCCATAAAGCACCATCTTTTAATGCTTGTTCTACTCTATCTGCTAGTTCTGTTTTATTTTTTAAACCAGCTATTTTTAAACCATAAGCAACATTTTCAAAAATACTCATAGGAAATGGTGTTGGTTTTTGAAAAATCATTCCAACTTGTTGACGAAGTTTTATCAACTCATTCTCTTTTTTTATCTCTAAAATATTATTCATCTTTCCAGTTTCTAAATCTAAGAGTTCTATTTTTCCATCATATTTATTACCAGGATAAACGTCATGAATACGATTCATACTTCTAAGTAGTGTAGATTTTCCACAACCACTTGGACCAATAAGAGCTGTAATTTTATCCTTCATAATAGGAAGAGTTATATTTTTTAACGATGGGTGATCAACTTTTGGGTATGTAAAAGAGAAATTTTTAATATTCATTACTGGCATATTTTAATCCTTGTGTCTTGTAAAAAATCTTCCAGTAAGGTTTATTATTAAAACCAATACTGTTAATATAAATGAAGCTGCCCATGCTAAATCACGGCTAGATTCTTCTGGTTCGTTTGCTAAATCATAAATACTTACTGTAAGAGATGGAAAGCTTTCACTCAAATCTAAACTAAAATAATTCGATGTTTCAGATGTAAAAAGAAGTGGTGCAGTCTCTCCAATAATACGAGCAAATGCTAGTAAAATTCCTGTCATAATTCCTACTTTTGCAGCCTTAATAACTATATCTAAGATCACTCTATACTTTGAAGCACCCAAAGCGATACCAGCTTCACGCAACTCTTTAGGAACAAGAGAAAGCATATTATCTGTTGTATTTATAACAACAGGTATCATCATAATTGCTAATGCTATGGCACCTGCATATCCACTTGTGCCACCTGTTGGTACAACAATAACAGCATAAACAAAAGCACCAATAACAATTGATGGTGCAGACATCATAATATCACTTAAATCACGAATAATAGATGGGTAACGACCTCTACCATATTCTTGAATATATATACCAGCAGCCATACCTAAAGGGATTCCAATAATAGAAGCAAGTCCAGCAAGAATAAATTGACCAACAATAAGATTACGTAATCCACCATCTATAAGATCATTTAAAAAAAGTCCAAAATGAAATGAGCCTAAACCTTTTATAAAAAGTGTTACTAAAATCCAAGCTAAAAAAGCTAAACCTATAAGTGCTGAAAAAACTGAAAGTGATAAAAATATTTTATTAACAATAAGTCTCATTATTTAGCCTTTTTTAGAAAATAAAATTTTGCAATAGAGATAATTCCAAAACTAATAATAAAAAGAATGAGTGCCAAATAGAAAAGAGCACTTTCACCTAAACCATTTGCTTCACCAAAGTTATTTGCCATCGCCACTGGAATAGAGATTGTTGGACTATTAATAGCAGTTGGAAGCACAAAAATAGAACCTATTAAGAAAGCAACAGCCATAGTTTCACCCAAAGCTCGTCCAAGAGCTAAAATAATACTTCCAATGATACCTGTCTTTGAAAATGGAAAAATTATATCTTTTATCACCTCAAATTTAGTAGCACCCAAAGCATAGGCAGACTCCTTAAGTACACCAGGTGTTGTGTTCATACTATCACGAGTAATAGCAGCCATAAAAGGTAATATCATAACACCTAAAACAAGACCTGCTGTTAAAAGTGATACTTGATAACCACCTACTAAATCAGCAATAATAGGTGCAAAGTAGTAAAGCCCCCACATACCAAATATAATAGAAGGAATAGCTGCTAAAAGTTCTATTGCAATTCCAACAATATGAGATATGTTTTTTGGAGCAATTTCAGCAAGAAAAACAGCTATACCCATCGCAATAGGTAAAGCAAAAACAAGAGCTATAAGAGTAGTTAATAAAGTACCAACAATAGGAACTAAACCACCATAAACTGTTTTAGTTATTCCATCTTCATTGTCTTCATCAAAAAGCATCTCATCTTCATCCATTATCTCATCATCATTATCATCGACAACAACATCATCATCAATAATACTATTTTCTGAAGATATAGGAGCATCTATAACTATCTCCTTATTCCAATCAGGATTAGTAATAAAATCAAGACCAAATTCATCTATCGCAAGTTTAGATGATGAAAATAGTGTTAAAAATATACCAAGAAGAATAACAAATACAACTGTCGCACTAGCAAGTGAGAGTTTCTGAAAGATTTTTTCCATTAAGTAGCCTAGCATAAAATTTAAGTAGCATTATACAAAAATTTAATTACATAACGATTACTTCTCAAGAGAATAATATAGATTTAAACAAATCTCTCTATTAACTCCTCTTTAGAAAGATTTTTCAACAATAATTTAAAATCTTCACTACTGTAAAGAGCTAAATTTTTATCTTTAAGATTTGTAAGTTCTTTAGAAAAACCTCGTTTAGAGAAAAATATAATCTGTTTTGGTTCAATAGAAATTTTTTCACACTTATCTTGAAGTTTATGAAACTCTTTTCTATTTATCTTATGATTTTTCCATTTACACTCCCCGACAAAAATTTCATCTTTATCAGTAACTGTCAATATATCTATCTCAACTTTTGCATCCCAATAACTTCCAGAACTACTAATTTGAGCATCTCTGATATTATAATTGAGTAAAACTGATGATAACTCTTCAAATAATAAACTTGTATAACTATTTTGTTTCTCTTGAAAATTCTTTTTAAAATTTATATACTCTTTTTTCTCTATCTCTCGTCTATATGGTGTAACAAAATAGAACCAAAAGCGTATAAATGGTTTATTAAAACGTATTTTATCCGATATTCTATGACGTGCTATCTCTCTTTTAAGTTTAGCATTTGCATTCACTTTTTTTGCAGGTTTTTCTCTTGAATACTCTAAATTTATAATCTCATTTTCATGAAGATATTTCAAAGAAGCTCCACCATTACCATTATTTAAACCAGCTTTATTAAAAGCAGAAAATATACGTCTATCTCCTATCGCTAAAGAGTGCAGAAGACGTCTATTCTCCTCTTGACATAGTGTCATATCTTTCATCTTTTGATGTAACATATCAAACTTATCTAAGATAAGTTCCTCTATTAGAATGATTAAAGGTTTTGTTGTGTCTACCTCCCATCCAAGTCCACCAAAGATAGAGAAATACTCTATAAGTATCTCCATATCATCAGGGTAGTTTCTTAGATAAAATGAGCGAAATTGTTGAAGTAAACTAGCAGATAATAACACTTTTAATCTCTGTCATCTCTTCAATAGCAAATTTAGGACCTTCACGTCCCACACCACTAAGCTTTACTCCACCATAGGGTTGAATATCAAATCTAAGTGTCGGCATATCATTTATAACAACACCTCCAGCATCTAACTCCTCAATAGCTCTTTGCATAAGAGAGAGTTCATTTGTAAAAACTGAAAACTGTAAACCGTAAGGAGAGTTATTCATACGAGGAAAAGCATCATCAAAATTTTCCACTTTCACCAAACTCACTATCGGAGCAAAAACCTCTTCACATACTATCGCCATATCATCAGTTACATCTGCCATTACACAAGGATGAAACATACGACCATCACTCTTAACAGGTAACAATGCTTTTGCACCCTCTTTTATAGCACTCTCAACCCAAGAAGTTGCACGAACTACGGCATCATCATCTATAAGTGGACCCATAAAAGTTTTATCATCATAGGGAGAACCTACAACTAGTTTTTTTGTTTCTTCTGCCATCTTCTGAGCAAACTCCTCATAAATATCGGTATGAACATAGATACGTTGTAAAGAGATACACACTTGACCAGAGTTTACAAATGCACCTAAAGCACATCTTTGTGCAGAGAGAGTTAAATCAGCAGTTTTTGAGATATATGTCGCTGCATTTCCACCTAACTCTAAACTCACTTTTTTAATCCCTGCCGATTTTGTGATAATATTTCCAACAGGAACAGAACCTGTAAAACTTATAACTCTTGGAATATCTGATTTTATTAAAGCAGTTCCAACCTCTGCATCACCATACACAACACTTAAAGCATCTTTTATAGCATACTCACTCTCTATAAAAAGTTTGGCAAATTTATAAGCAGTTAAAGGCGCTTCAGGAGTTGGTTTTAAAACTACTGCATTTCCAGCAACTAAAGCAGGTGCAAGTTTATGTGCAATAAGGTTTAGTGGAAAATTAAAAGGAGTGATAGCTACAACTACCCCAGCTGGAACACGAGTAAAAAAAGCAGTTGTTTTTTTACCACTTGGCATAGCGTCAGTGTTGATAGTCTCCCCACTCATCGTTCTCATAGTTTCAGCTGAGAGTGTAACAGTTTCTATACAGCGTTCCACCTCAACACGAGCAAAAGCGATAGGTTTTCCAACTTCATCAGTAATAGTTTGTGCTATATCCTCTTTCTGTTGGCGAAGTTTTGAAGCTACATCTAAAAGCCAGTTACATCTTTGTGCTACGGTTGATTTTTTTGCATCTTTTGTAGCATTTTGAGCGATTGTAAGTGCTTTTTTTGCATCTTCTGCATCACAGATAGGAGCAGTAGAAACTACCTTAGCATCATAGGGACTTTTTCTTTGGGTATGGTTTTGTGTGTCAGATTGTG
>Ga0256827_10002667_pt1 | contig 11415 bp, 16 predicted proteins | sample CV84metaG_FD_185977 | JGI IMG/M metagenome (GOLD analysis project Ga0256827, IMG submission 185977) | Hydrothermal vent microbial communities from East Pacific Rise, Pacific Ocean - CV84 | ecosystem: Environmental > Aquatic > Marine > Hydrothermal vents | place: Pacific Ocean: East Pacific Rise... | reverse complement strand
ATCAGTCTTGCAGTAACCATTACTTCTCCTTGTTGTTTCAGATAAGTACCGCTATAAGCTAGCCTGTACTATATCTATGCTATCTTGTAACTCTGCTTGGTTCTCTAGAACTGGTTGCAGGTCAACACTAACTGGTTTATCTATGTACCCACTATAAATAAACTTACCGTAATACGGAGGAACAGCCTTATCATCAGGTGTCATCTTATAAAGTAAATTATTGTATAACGCTTTCGTAGTATTGTGTATATTATCAGTATTCCAGAAATATACACCAGTATAAACTTCACTTTCTACAACAGCGTTATCCTTTAACTCTAATAGATTATCATTCTCCATATCCAACACTTCTATAGTTATAGATAAGTCCTTAGGGAACATACCTACAAGTATAGCTGTTTCATCTTTACTATATCTCAAAATCATCCTTTAAACAAAAAAAAAGAACACGGAACTAACCGTGTTCTAACATACTTTTAATACTCTACCAATTCTTTCAAATCTAGTAAGGTCTTTTACATTAACAGTTGTGGTCTCGCCGTCAGAAGATATCATTATATCTCTATCAGCATCTTTAAACACCATACAAAGCTCAGTCTTTATGTTCCTACCTAACTTTAGGAACTTCTGATCTTTCTGATATTCGTTATATCTATTTAGGTAATTAGTTATATCCCTCGCTAAGTAATTATCAGCACTAGTTAAACCTAAAAATATTATGCTTTCTTTAAGCATACTTGCGTCCCCTGGTACTTCATTATGAATACCTATCATATGTAATTTCATCTATAACTCCTTGATTATACTAGTTAGTGTACTAGCTACATTAATAATATATCATTAATAACCAATAGGAATTATTCCCACTCAAGATATCTAACACTGCTATAGTCATAACCTGTTAACTTAGGAGCGTCAACAGTAAACACTACTTGATCATAAGTTAATAATCTATCTTCATCAGTAACATAACCGATCAACATAAATCTACCACCGTGCTCAAATGTTATAGTGAATTCTTGCTCAGTAGTTAGTTTTCTATCTACTTCAGTATATACACCATTAAATTGGTAATAGAGTCTATACAGTATATGTTTATAATAGGATGTGATGAAAGTTACTTTAAGGTCACGGTTGTCTAGTTTATGAATAAGATCACTAGTATATTCCCAGTCGTCTATTAGGACTATATCCATAACAGTAGTTATCTTATTTGGGTCTATAACAGTATAAGATCTATTATAATACTCTACGTCTACAATTATAGTCCAGAACTCTATAATCAATAGATCGTCCTTATTGAAAGTACCAGTAGGTAGGTTAGCCAGATTAATATTGAAATAACCTACTTCTGATTTGTAAACCTCACTCTCATATTTAGTAGTTAAATTCTTTATTCTATATTTACAACGGATAGGCTTATCTTCAGCGACTATCTTTCCGTGTATAGAATAACTAACTAACATAACTAACCCTTCTTAACTACATCTCTTAGTATCGTATTATATACTACAAACTCCGATGTGTTATACGCTTTAAGTATTTCAACCTTACTCAACTCAGTCTTTATGTTAACACCGGTACTAGTTCTTTCAGCGTCATATTTATAAATACAAAATGCTATAAGTCCGTAGTCCTTAGTTTCAATTACAGTTTCCATTAATATCCTTTTAATAATGTTCATAAAAATAGAAAAAAAATAAAGGGCTAGCGTAATGCTAACCTTTCATTTTCATTATTTCATTTCGTAATTCAGCTATTTCCATATTACGTCTTTCTATTTCTTCTTCATTTTTTCTTTCTTGCTGATGTAAGCGTCTTTCCAGACGCTGGATTGTTTCCTCTTGGATACGCTGAATTCTTTCGAATCCACTTAGTTTGTATAGGACTGTTTGTATTTGGTTACTTAGTTGCGCTGCGTTAAACATAATATTCTCCTTGAATATAACCATAGTTTAGTATACTTTGTATACTTGGTCCCTTTTAGTATATATGGTTATTATTAATTAGAAATCAAATACAGACTAACTACAGGACAAAAGCCCCGTAGTTACCTTATCACGTAGACCATTCAAATACTATTAACTCATTATCATCATCATTAACTGTGTAATCTAATGTCTTACACCAGAACCCTGTAATCTCTTTAGCACCATCATCGTCATACACTAAGGAGAAGTTGTATTTAGAATCATTAGGTGTATAGTTAGGCTTGTAATCCAACATCTCTTTACTCTGTGTTCCTGTAGCTGGGAATGCCGAGAATATTCTAAACGCATCTTCGCCATTTATACTATATTTATCTTCTATAGCTTTAACTAAATCAGATATGTTAGTATCCAGCATAGGTACAGATAATAGCATCCATTGATTCTTCTGGAATATGATTTTACCCGAATACCCAACAGCATCTACTATGTACGGTGTATGTACAGGTATAGGAGGTATGCCGTCTATCATAAGTATCTGATCACCAAGATTATCCGGTGTATGGTAATAAACACCTAGATCCAACTCTCCAAGTTTATCAGCAACTATCTCAGTTCCGTCAAAGTTAAGTAGTTTAAAGTTTATCTCCATACCAGTCTTACCAGTATAAACAAAATATCTAACTGTAGGTGTTCCTACTCTAAAGTATCTAGGTGTGCCATTAAATAATGCTAATATATAACAATCTACCTCTGGCATATTAAATAGATACTGTTTTAGCTTATCATCTGCTATAGACTTAACATCAGGATTATCCTCTGTTATATCTTTTATAACAGCATCACCATCATTATTCTCTGTAATAGAGTATATTTTAACATCTTCACCAGATGTATTGTTAGTAGTCAACTTAACCGATTGACCTCGTTCCATTAGTTCAAAACTTTGCATCTTCATCCTTTATATTTGTTATTCAAAGAATAGCGGGGTTAAAAATATATACACAAGACCGCAGCCTTGTGTATATAGTAATTATGCTATAACAGCGTAATTTGCAACATTTTTCATTGCGTCTAGTTCAGTCATCACAGTAGCGAATTTATCATCGATATGTGCTGTTTGATCTGTGATAGCCGTAGCTACATCAGAAATACTAGAAGAAACATCAGAGATAGCTTGATCGATGTTATCGAATCTTACTTCAATATCACCACCATCTTTGAATAGATCACCAATGTTAGTTAATGAATCTAATAGTTTAGCAAGACCATAAGTCTCATTTTCTAATAGACCTTTGTTAGAATCAACTACATCTTTAACAGCGTTAACTTTAGATACTAAAGAATCAGAGTTATCTTCATCTACAAGTGCGCCTATTTTACTTTCGATAGAAGCTCTAGCATCAGTAACAGCAGTATTAACATCATCAACTTTAGTTTCTACAGAATCTTTAGCATCAGAGATAGCAGTTTTTAACTCAGAGTTGTTAGTTTGGATACCGTCGAAGATATTAACTAAACCTTTACCTGCAGTTGGATTATCAGAATCATCTTCTAATTTCTCGTCACCGTTAAGCATATGAGTTAAGTTAAGACCAATATTACTTAAGTTAGTAACACCACCCTCTTTAAGATTCTCTTGGATCTCTTTAACGAATTCAATAACAGAGTTAACTACGTTGTTTTTAATAACAGTAATTTTACCAGTTGTAGAATCTGTACCATTGTTAACAGTTTCGTCTACTTCAAAAGTACCAGAAACAGCTTGAACAGTTACACGTGTAACATCATCTTCAGAATCGTACTCAGAATATTGAACAACACCCTCAGCACCAGAAGTATCACCAGTAAGTTCAGCATCTACAGTAATTATAGCAGTTTCATCACCAGTAACTTCAAAGTAAACATCACCACTATCTTTCATAATAGAATGTACAGCTGATAATTCAGAAGCTAAAGAAGTAACTTTTTCAGAGATACCATTTAACTCTTCTTCATCAAGTGTATCTACTTGTTCTTTAATGCTATCTACTTCTACTTTAACTACATCTAGTAAATCTTTAACATCATCAATACCAGCAGCAGTTACATCAATAGCAATAGCTTGATTATCCATACCTACTTCAAAGTTTGTGATATGAATAGTATAAGGACCAACATCAGGAAATGTTACATCTAAACTATAAGTACCAGTACGACCAGAAAGTACAACATCAGAATCTTTAGCTACAGCGCCTTTAAGTCCTTTAGATAGAGTTAAGATTTTATTATCAACATCTACTTTGTTAATACGGTAGTAATTACCAGCAATTTTACAAGTTGAGTAATCTGTGAAACCGTCTACTGTATTAATTTTAACTTCTTTAGCACCTTGTACTACATCATCAGATGTGTGTGTAGATACATCATCTACAGCTTCTGTGAGTTCTACGAAAGAGTCGTCTACACGAGTCATCTCTTTAGTTGTTTCGTTAAAATAAGCTAGTTTAAAACCTGCTTCAATACCGAACTGATCTGCTTTACTGTTAACTCTAATCGGGTGTGCAACACCTGCTTTAATTGATTTTCCCACGGGAATCCTTTGTTTTATTATTTAAACATAAACATAAACATAAACACTATAACTAGATAATAATTTGGAATCCAGAAGTTTCTTTAATAATTCTTTCATTCTCATTAATTTCAGCAGTTGTAGTTTTGAACATATCTTCAAGACTATCTTCCTTAACAGTAATACTGTCAGAATACTGTAGTCCGTACTTAAGAGACTTAGCTTGGATAATAAATATTCCTGGTCTAGTCACAAGCAACATAATTCTATATATAGCCATATTCCCTACCAGTTCTACATCATTACCATTTTCAGAGTCTTCAATTAACCCTTTGTGTAAAGTGATTGTCTTTTCAGTCTTATCGATATCCACTATTCTATAAACTTCACCATCTATTTCAACACGGTTAGATTTATATAAATCATCAGCATTATCAACAGTGATAACCTTATCACCCTTAGCGAACTCACCATCTGTAGTTACAGTAACATCAGCTACTGGTTCTATGATTTCTGTCATAGGAACACTCTCTACAATATACTCCCCAGTGTTATCGTCGAAAACACCTACTTTGATATTAGCACCATAATAGTTAGGTGCTTTAAAAAATATCTTCTCGTTAATCCCGCTTAATATAACATCGCTCATCTTTATTCCTTAATATTTAATTACTAAAATTTATACTTTTCAGGTATAATAAAACATAGATCATTTTCCATAAGATCCGTACCAGCACAATCAGACTCTCCGGTAACATCAAACTCTGTTACAAATGCAGCACTTCCACCATAATCATCTGTAGCAGTTAATACCATCTTATAGTGTCCAGGTGTTTCAAACTCTATCTCTACAACAGCATCGTCATCATTAGTAGTATTAAGAGATAAAACATACTCACCGTTCTTAAATGGTATAAGAGAATGTAGGTCCCATTTATAGTTAACCACGTCACCATCAAGATCTGAACAATCTGGCGTAAACTTAATCTTAGTCTCACTAACAAATTTATACTTAAAGTTAACTAATGGTATCCAGTTAGTTATAACCAATTCTCTTTCGTAGTTAGTTATAATATCATCGTATCCATCATTCCATTTAATAATTTGTTTAGAATAATGTTTCTGTAACACTTCAATAGTTTTAGTAAATGAATAATCTAATGTAGTATTTGTGTCTACAGTAGCATTACTTATCTCATCTCCGTTATCACGGTCTCTAACTATCCAATGGTGTTCTATTTCAGTTATTCTTTCATCAATATCTGTAATATTAGCTTCACTAGTACTATCTTCGGTAGTATGTACTTGGTTAGTTGTTCCATTAGGATCAAATGTTAACGCACCTATAGGTCTATTGTATTTAATACGTAGATCTTTCTCATTCTCACTAGATAGATCCCAAGCATTAGTTACTTTAATCTTAGGTTTATAATCACCTATAACTGTATAACTATGATTGTTAGTATCTTCATAACCATCAACATCATCTTCGTCATCAGTCCAGTCAAATACAGATGTTAATTCACCTACCTTAGGGAATACTTCATAAGTACCAACTTTCTTAGTATGGTAGAATGTGTTATCGTCGTAAGTCCAAGTTAACTTATCATTAGTGTAGTTATATGTTCTTACAGTCTTATTGATTGTTCTAACAGAGTTGAGATACCAACTGATATTTGGAGCAGTTTTAGGTTTAAGCATCGCTTCAACAACATACTCATCAGTTTCACCATCGTGGATAATCTTATGTACCGAGAATCTATCAAAAAGACCATCACGGTTATCAGCTGTAGCACCACCGCTACCATCACCCTGCCAGAAAGTTAATAGTATAACATCACCTTTCTTAACAGTACCATCTTGTGTTAGTGCATCATCGTCACCAGCATTACAACTATAATAGTTCTTATCGGTATCACGCACATTATTCCAGACGTCTTGTCTAGCAAAATAAACTTGAAACTTACAATCTATCTTATTGTCATCCTCGTCGTGAGCATAACCCTTAAAACTTATATTTAATCCCATAACAGAATCCTATTTTTCAGTTACTATAACGAAGCAATGTTTATCTTCTTTATATGTTTCAACAGATTCAATATATAAAGCTTTATCAAACTCTGGTTCTGTCACGATTAACATAACATCCATAGCTAACATATCATCAACACTATAATCATTATCCGTAGAGTTTAACTTCTCCTTAGCACCCTTAGGGAACTTATCGAATAGATCTTCAGCGATAAAAGTCATAGTCGGTACACCTGTAACATTATGCACAGCTTCTTCTAGTTCATCGCATATTGTCTCATAGACAACACCTTCATATTCAAATTCTAACATCTTTAATCCTTATAATAAAATTTCAAATTTCTCACACTTATCATCTAACCTTTCACTGTTAGAGTTAGCTATTTCTTTAACGTCACCTATATCTAAACCTATAGGTTGTAATAGTGTAGCCATATCAGCAGCCATAGTATCCATTCTCTCAGTTATGATATTTTTTATCTTATCATAATCCACACCCTCATCGTCTTCTTCAACAGCACCACCTAACGCAAATGTAATAGGGGTTTCTATTAAAGGTTTGTCTATATTAAGTTTAAACTTCATAACCTCATCTTCTGATTTAGTTATAACTATCTTATGTGGGTTATAGTTACTTATATTGCCATCCCTGTCATTAAGATGGTGTAGCAATCTAGCAGTTATAGCACCTTTTTCATCTGTATCTCCTGTGAAAACTGAAGTGTTTTCATTATTAAATATTTCTATATTGATACCAGTCATAAGTTCATTATTAGGATCTGTCACTATTGGGTTAAATGTATACACAACTCGCATATCTACATTATTAGTTTCTCTATAAGGTTCTAGGTTACCTCGTATATCACAATCCAGAAACTCTAAAGTATCACCACCACTGGTATCTTCTATATATACTATTTTATCGTAACCATCTAATATAGAGTTAGATATAGTCATATTCTTAGAGTATTTAGGGTTATGATACGCACACACTAATTTATCTTTAACTTTGACAGATTTCTTAACAACTAACTTATCGTAGATACCAATAGTACCAAGAACAGCTAAGAACCCATATCTACCATTGGCTTTCTTAAACTCTACATTATAAACTATGGAATTTTCACCCGATACTCTACCAAAACCATTGATTTTACAATCTATTATTTCCACAATATTCTCACCGTTGAAAAAACTCCAGAAACACCAGGCGTCAACAGTGGAATTGTAGAGTAATATATTACCACTCTCATTGTAACTAAGGTTACCGAATCCATACTTGTTAGACAAATTAGGGGCATAAAGATAACACCCATTGATTGTCTGTCCATTACTATTCTTTTCTCCTAACTGTAATGTGCATCCCTTGGTGATAGTTATATATTCACCAAGAACTTCTATATAGTTATTCTTGCCAATTAATCTGGCGTTGTCTTTAAGAGTAAGTTCTACGTCTATCTTATAAGAACCACCTAGCTTACTGACGACCGAAGAGTTAATGGAATCAGCGTATGTGTAAATGTCTTCGAACGTATATTCATCTTCTGTTAGTATAACTTCGTCATCATTTATCGCTATACTCATAAACACTCCTTTCCTTAATTTCATTTAAACTTAGAAATCGGTGGAAAAAACATAACACACTAAAAAGTGTGTTATGTAATCTATTATAAGTCGTCGTCACCAGTAGGACAGATGTCTTCATCAAGACTTGGTAAGTTAACAGCAGCCATAAATTTATTTGCAGCTTTTCTACCACAGATAATACCTTTTGCAAGGCCAGCAGCGTTAGCAACAGCTAATGCAGCAGCAGCTTCAGCTTTAGCAGCAGCAGCGGCAGCAGCATTGTTACCAGCTTGTGCTTCCATATCAGAAACTCTAGTTTTAATACCTTTAACAACATTATCGTCATCATCAGTAGTATCTTCTAGCTCAGCAGTAACTTTGTCAACTTTCTCTACAAGTTCGTTAACTTTATCACCATCGATTTCACCGATAGCATCAATTTGTTCTTGTAGTTTAGCAGCTTCAGCATCAGTGTATGATTTGCTTTTAGCTAAGTTTTCAGTTCCAGCTTCACGAAGTTTAGCATCAACAGAACCTTCAATAGTATTACCATCAGCATCTTCGTGTGTGAATAATGCTTCATTAGCAGATTTAAGATCATTAACATCTTTAACAGCATCAGCGATTTTACCATCGATAGCAGCTTTGTTGGCTGTAACAGTATCTTTTAAAGAACTTAATGTAGAAGCATTTGCGTCAGCGATAGCTTTGTTAGCGTCAACTTTTTCTAAGATAGCAGCTTCTGCGTCAGTAGCTCTTTTGTTCTCAGTTTGTAAGTCAGCAGCTAAAGCGTTAACAGCAGCTTTATTATCAGCGATTCTTTGTAAAAGATCAGTAGCTAATGTACCATCATTTGAAAGCATCTCGTTAAGTGTTTTAATCTTTTCAGCGATAGAGTCAACATCATCTTCACCATCAATTACATCGATAGCGTCGAGTCTACTCATCATCGCCTTTATTGCTTCACTGTTTACATCAATCTTACCTGTGTTATTATCGATGTTCCCTTGTAATGCGCCAACTAGTTGTCCGACACCAACCCCGATGTCCTCTGCAAGTTGCTCTAACTGTTGTTGTAATTCTTCTGAAGTAACTGTATCAGCCATTTTAAATCCTTTGTGTTTTTAGTTTATGTGGTTATTTTATATACGTAACATAATAGTAACCATCATATAAGTTAATACTCGCGTAAGTCCAAGTTTGTCTACCTCTTTTAACGACTTTGTTTATCTTTAATTTAGATTTATCTATACATATATTGTTAACAGGACATACTTCTACCTCAACTCTTACTTGTTTAACAACCTCTACTTTCTTCTCAACTATCTTTATTTCGGGTTTACTACCTATCTTATCCATAAAACTAAAATTAATCGTAAAGTTCAGCACCACAACTAAAGCTATTATCAGCACATTACTTATCACGACTAATGTAACAACCTTAGTAAATAGATCGTTATTCATACCCTTTACAGCTGTACCTGTCATAGCAGCATATACCTCTAACTCTTCCTGTTGTGTTGTTCCCATAATTTAATCCTCAGTCTCGTATATATTAGTAAGCATACCGTTCTTACGTATAGTTATCCGTACTAATGTAAAATCATACCCTGTAGCACCAGTTATCTTTTTAACCATTCTATTCTTATCCCGCAGATCACTAACGACTAATATCTCTTTATCATCTGGTAAGGAGTATGTTTTTCTTATAATCTTTTTATTAGTCATATCTACGGTATTGGAATAACTACCAAGATTCTTATTAATACTTTCAAATGTGGTACTAAGAATTCTAGCTGGTAGCCTAGCGTTATTGATTGGCTTAGTTACCGGTAGCTCTTCAACCCCGCAATTCGTATCCTTACAGAATGTGAAATTGTTAGTGGTCATTAACTCACGATGGTAATAATCTATCACTGTGTGAATATTCTTTTTCTTTTTCTTAGTAGTTTTAATAGGTACTGTTACTGTAGTTAACTTAGCAACAAATGCATTATTCATTATCTTATACGCAATAGTTTATTCATTCTGTTATCCCAGCCGCTTAAGTATCTCAAGAACTTCTTAGGTTTACTTACGGCTAGATCTATATATGCTGATTTCATATTAGATAACATTAGCGATTCAAAGTATAGTTCCACAATATCGCTATGTGCTTGTTCTTTTATCATACCGTTAACAGCAAGTATAGTGCCTCTAGTCTTGGGACCATAAACACCATCAGGTTTAGATATGTTAGTTAGTTTAATAATACCATTACTATTTAAATCTATAATAGCTTGTTGTAACGATTTCATAGCTAGTTTCTTACTATTAACATAGATGCTAAAGAAAGATAACTTAACCAAATCTGGTAATATAAGGTAAGGTGAGTTTTCTAAGTAACCTCTGTAAAATTCAGCAGCAGTTGCTCTGAACTCATTACCATAACCTTTAGCTGCTTTATTAAAAGTTTCTACATCCGCACGACTCCATCTTTTAGTATCTTTAGTTAATTCTATTTTTTCACAGATAACCTTAATAACCGTAAATGCTCTAGCATCCTCATTCCCTTTCTTATATATACCATACGGTGCTGTTATGTTGTCTTCACCTTTGTTGTAGTGAACCTCTGTTCCTTCAGCGTTAGCCAAATAATCTAGTAAAATCTTCATATTTATCCTTTTAAATAATTTCAGAAAAATGTATTTTAACACATATAAGTATATTGACAATATAAAAGGAATATTATGGATAGTTTTAAATTAATAGCACTGACTGGTGCTGCTAGACACGGTAAAGATACAGCAGCTAGATATATAGATTTACACACTGGTGGGTTACCCAGAGTAGCATTAGCTAGTTACTTAAAACTACAAGTTATGGATATCATAGAGACTAGTAGTTTACAAGTCTTAGATCAACGTAAGAACGATGAAGATGATAATATGCGCGAGTTATTACAAACTACTGGGGATATAACTAAACGACTTAACGGTAATGACTTCTACAGCAGAATACTTCTGGATAAATTATTAACTATGTATGAAAATAAAGACACTACAGCTTTATTAACCGATCTACGTTATGTAGCTGAGTACAATGAGTTAATCAGTACAGCAACTAGATTCTTCGTGGGTAGAGGGGTTACATTCGAGTTGATAGTTATTAAGATAGTTAGAGACAATGTTAAGATCAAACAGAGTGGTCATAGTAGTGAGTCAGAGTTAGATAAGATACCTTATGATTATTTAATTAAAAATAATGGAACTATTTACGATTTAGAAAAACGTGTTAGAAATGTAGTAGACCAATGCTATTAATAGATAGTATAGGTATTATAGGCTCACGTACGTTTAC
>Ga0256827_10002666_pt1 | contig 11418 bp, 12 predicted proteins | sample CV84metaG_FD_185977 | JGI IMG/M metagenome (GOLD analysis project Ga0256827, IMG submission 185977) | Hydrothermal vent microbial communities from East Pacific Rise, Pacific Ocean - CV84 | ecosystem: Environmental > Aquatic > Marine > Hydrothermal vents | place: Pacific Ocean: East Pacific Rise... | reverse complement strand
TGTGATTATGGCAGATTCACGGGTACTCTACGAGTCGAGTTTTACTTTGAACGAACCCATCAGGAAAATACAAAAGAACGACCTGCAGAACAAAACACTGGAAGAGATTGAAAAAGAAATGATTATGGCAAACATCCATAAAGAAAAAGGCAATATGAGCTCTGTTGCTCGAAATCTGGGGGTTACCCGCCAAACACTTTATAATAAAATGAAAAAGTATCATCTTTAAAACAGATTAATGATTTGAAAGAATGAGAAACAAACACTTTTATATATCAATAATAACACGACTCGCTATCATTATCATTCTGGTAATGGCCGGTACTTATGTGTTTTTGGTACATCATTCCTATATCTTAAGCTTTATCATCTTTCTTTTTCTCATTATCGCTGTTGTTAATCTTATCAAGTATTTTAATAATATCAATCGTTGGATATCCTTCTTTTTATTAGGCATAGAAAACGAAGACACTACCCTTAAAGTACCCCAAAAAACAGGTAATAAAGCCATTGACGAAGTATTCAAAGGAATGGAAAGATTGAACGAACTTTTCAAACAAGCTAAAATAGATATCAGTACACAAGAACAGTATTTTCGTATGGTGATTAATCAATCAGCTACAGGTTTATTCTCTGTAAACGAAAACGGAAGAGTGATAAATATCAACCCGGCGGCTGAAAAACTCACCAAACTCAACGACTACCATCACGTTAATTCCTTATCGAATATTGATAAAAGCTTACCGGAGTTTATTATGAAACAAGCGAATAGGCAAAAACCTGATTCTGCCATCTTTGAAAATAAATACGGCCAAAAGATTTTGTTTAAGCTCTCCGAAATAAGAACAAAAAAAGAAGTGATACGACTGATAGCTGTGAGCGACATCACTAAAGAACTGGATAATGGCGAAGTAGATGCCTGGATAAAACTAGCCCGGACTCTCTCGCATGAAATCATGAATAATATTGCTCCTATTACCACTTTATCACAGGTAATTTCAAAGTATTACACCCAAAACAATAAGGTGATAAACGCTGATGATATTGATAAAAAAACCATCACAAATACTGTAAAAGGATTAAAAGTCATCGAGGAGCGCAGCTTAGGCTTGATGAATTTTGTAAATAATTACAGAAAGTTCACCAAACTGCCCGTACCGGAGATGGCCTCCACAAATATCTCATCCTTAATAGAAAACAATCTGCTTGCAGCTGAAACGTTCCCTGGTTTTAACAGCATACAACTCATCATACATATCCCCCACAACTGCCTGATAATGACCGATGAGAATTTGCTATCACAAGTGATTACCAACCTCCTGAAGAATGCCTACGAAGCGCTTATTCAATCGGAAACAGAAAAGCCGGTACTACAAATACATCTGAGAGAAATAGGTGACCAAATCAGAATTGAATTTAGAAACAACGGCCCGCTTATTCCGGCTGAAATCCGAGAACAAATATTCATCCCGTTTTACACTACTAAAGAAGATGGCTCTGGTATCGGATTGAGTCTGAGCAAGCAAATCATGCTTTCGCTGGGCGGAGATATCGTACTAAAATCCAGAGATACCGGTCCGGTTGTTTTTGAGTTAATCCTAAACTCTTAGGAGCAAACTCCGGAAACCTGAACAGACAATATTTTAATGATACCTACAAAATAAAAGCAAAGCCTGTTTTATAAATCCATCTTTTTTACTCCTTCTACCTGCGATACTTTTTTATCTTCGGAAATAGAGGTTTCCGACATTTTATTCAACTCATCTACAAAGAATTGTATTTTCTCATCATCGAAACCTTTTTCTTTGGAAGCTTCTTCCAAGGTTCCCCAAATAGGCTCACCACAAGCAATGCACCTAATACCCTGATCGGCCAGGTATTTTACAGAAAAAGGATAATCGTTTACTAAGTCCTCAATTTCAATAGTCTTTGTTATCATCTTATCGTTTTTTTTGGTTTATTCATTAATATAATTCTTCACCCTTTCAGCGTTGTTTCCTTCGCCATCAATCACTAAAACATGATCGATATCATTAGTGTTTTTACAATATAAGATATGCGAATTCCAGATATGTTCAATATACCATTCCGGTTCGTTACCCCATCGTTTATCAAGTGTTTTACGTGTTAAGAAGACCGCTTTACTGATTTTGATATAAATGAGCTTATCCATTAATTGCATCAATTCTTCATGACATAATACCATTAATCCTTCAATCACTATGATATCATAAGTCTTTTTGGCTTCATTGATAACTTCTATCAGGCCTTGATAGTCGTAAGCATCGGGTCTTTCCCAGTCGATATGTCCATTGATAGTAGGAATCTGTTCAACAGGAAACACATAATCATCCTGATGCAACAAAAGAACACTTTTGCTGTTATACCACTTCTGCATATGTAAGGCCAAACTTGTTTTGCCTGCTCTGCTCACACCACCAATACCAATAACCATAAAGATGTCCTTCTTTTTTTACAAAAATAAAACAATTATACCGATAAACACAAATTTCAAAGCCATCTCTAAAAGATGGCTTTTATATAAATTTAAACAATAGCTTACTAACGCTTCCCTTTCTTCTTAGCAGGGAAAATCATTCTATAGCGGGTTTCAATATTTCCGGTACTGATATCGTTCAGCTTGCGTTTTAACATCATTTTACGCATACCGCTCAATTTATCTACAAAGATTGTTCCTTCGATATGGTCGTACTCGTGCTGTATCACACGAGCCAATACACCATCGAACCATTCTTCGTGCAGCTGCCAGTTCTCATCATAATACTCTATTAAAATTCGTGGCTTACGCATCACCGACTCGTGAATATCAGGCACACTCAAACAACCTTCCTCAAAAGCCCATTCCGGTCCTTCTTCTTCAAGAATGGTAGCATTTATCAGTACTTTCTTCATGCCCTCGGCTTCGGGATAATCCTCCTTAAAAGGGTCGGCATCAATTACAAAAAGCCTGATATTTTTATTTATCTGTGGTGCTGCCAAACCCACCCCTTTAGTGGCGTACATGGTTTCAAACATATTGGCGATAAGTTTATCTAATTCAGGATAATTCTCATCAATATCCTCCGATACTCTTTTTAGCGTAGGATGTCCGTATGCAACAACTGGTAATATCATTTTCTTATTTTTATATAATCCATATACGATTGTAATATCAGCGATGCGCTGATACTGTCAACCAATTCTTTATTTCTTCGGGCTTTCATCCCCAATCCTCCATCTATCATGGTTTGAAATGCCATACGACTGGTAAAACGCTCATCCATGCGATCGATTTTAATCCCGGGCAAAGCTTTTTTCAAACGGCCAATAAATGGCTGAATATATTTTGTAGAATCGCTGGCTTTATTGTCCATTGTTTTAGGCTCCCCTATCACCACCATCTCTACCTCTTCTTTTTCCAGATAGTCTTTTAAAAAATCTATCAAATGTTTGGTAGCCACGGTTGTTAAAGGACTGGAAATAATCTGCAACTCATCAGTTACCGCTATCCCCGATTTTTTTTGCCCAAAATCTATTGCTAATATTCTACTCATAATTCGGCTGCAAATGTACATTATTTTTTCTACAGAAAATATAAACACCCTAAGAACAAAAAATGCATTTCTTTTCTTTATATCACCCATATTATGAAGTTTCATTCTAAATAAAAAAAAGTTCAAAACATATGACCTTTATATATTAAAAATAATTTACTTTTGCAGCGTAATAATAATTTCTTCGGGGCAGGGTGTAATTCCCGACCGGCGGTGATAGTCCGCGACTCTTGTAAACATAAAGTAAACAAGACTGATTTGGTGCAATTCCAATACCGACAGTAAAGTCTGGATGATAGAAGAAATGACATCGGATATAGTTTTTAGCTATGCTGAACTATTTGTGGTGTATGCTGCCCTGTTGAATAATAAGGGCTTTTTTTATGTCTCAACGAAACAAAGAGAATAAAGACTTCGATAAGAAAATGATGCACCGCTGTTTAGAGCTGGCTAAAAAAGCCAGTGGCTTCACGGCTCCCAATCCTATGGTAGGTGCTGTTATTGTTAAAGATGGCCGTATTATTGCCGAAGGTTATCACCAGTATTTTGGTGGCCCACATGCCGAGATTGAAGCCATTAATAAGGCTCAAGAAGATTTAAAAGGAGCTCATATATATGTGAACCTGGAGCCTTGCTCCTATTATGGCAAAACGCCTCCTTGCTCTTTGGCCATTATCCGGCACGGTTTTGCCAGGGTAGTTATTGCCACCCTCGACCCCAACCCACAAATAGCAGGCAATGGTGCCAAAAGCATACAACAGGCCGGCATTGAGGTTGACATTGGTGTTTTGGAAAAAGAAGCTTTAAAGCTGAACGAGAAATTCTTTCATTTCATCACTCATAAAACCCCTTTTATTGCTTTAAAAACCGCCACCAGTATCGATGGTAAGATTGCCACTTCTACCGGCGAAAGTCAGTGGATCACTAATGAGAAATCCCGGGCTTTTGTACACAGCCTGCGTCAGGACTATAGTGCCATCCTTGTGGGTAGCCAAACAGCTATAAAAGACAATCCCCGGTTAACGGTAAGGAATATTTCACCTGCCAAACACCCTATTCGTATTGTTATTGATACCCACCTAAAAACACCCGCTCACTATCATGTTTTTAATGAAAATGCACCGGTAATCATAGCTTGTTCACAAGATATTAAAGAAGATAAAGTGGCTGAATTAAAAGCAAAAGAGCATATCACCGTTTTAAGATGTCCGTTAAAGGAAGGGAAAATAGACTTAAACTACGTTTTTAGGGAATTAGGTAAAAAAGATATTGACAGCATTCTGGTTGAAGGTGGTAGCGAGATAAATTTCAATATTCTAAAAAATAATTTAGCACATAAGATTTATGCTTTTATTGCGCCTCTCATTATTGGAGGACACAATAGCAAATCGGCTTTTGCCGGTGAAGGATTTCAAAAACTTTCTGACAGCCCCAGATTGAGTGCTGTCAGTTATCATCATTTTAATGATGATTTATTAATGGAAGGATATTTTTAATGTTTACAGGATTAATTGAAGAAATAGGCCATATATCAGGAATTGTCAAAGGACGTAACTCCTATCAGTTCATCATTAAAGCTGATAAGATATTGATCGATAGTAAGGTTGGCGACAGTATCTGTACCAATGGTGCCTGCCTCACTATCACGCAAATGAGCCGAACAACGTTCACGGTAGATGTGATGTCCGAAACCGTTATCATGACCAACTTTAAAGAATTAAAAAACGGCTCTCCCGTGAATCTGGAAAGAGCCATGAAATTATCTGACCGCCTTGGTGGCCATTTGGTTTCGGGGCATATTGATGGCCTTGGCAGAATCATTTCTATGGATAAAGATGATATTGCCTGGCGTATAAAAATAAAAGCTAATAAGGAGCTTATCAATAAAATCCTGGATAAGGGTTCTATAGCTGTGGATGGTATTTCTCTCACGGTGGTAAGTGTTTCAGATAGCAGTTTCGAGATCTCCATCATTCCTCATACAGCCTTAGAAACCACCTTATTACAAAAGAAAGTAAATGATACCGTTAATTTAGAGACAGATATGATTGGGAAGTATGTCTTTCGGTTTTTAGAGAAATCGAAGACCGAAAACAGCCCATCGGTTACTATGGAATTATTACAAAAAAACGGCTTTTTATAAGCCCCAATATCATATATGATGCAAACAAAATTCAATACCATACCAGAAGCCATTGCCGACATCAAAGCCGGGAAAATGGTGATAGTTGTTGATGATGAGCAACGCGAAAACGAAGGCGATTTAATCATGGCCGCCGAAATGACCCAGGCCAAAGATATTAACTTTATGGCCAAGCATGCCGGAGGTCTTATTTGTACGCCCATGACAGGCGAGAGATTACAAGCCTTAAAGATTGGGAAAATGGTTGACAATAATACCGATGGTTACCAAACGGCTTTTACCGTAAGTGTAGATGCCCAGGAAACCACCACCGGTATCAGTGCACACGAAAGAGCGTTTACCATTCAGCAACTCATTAATAAGGAGGCCACCGACAAAAGCTTTAAACGGCCCGGTCACGTTTTCCCTTTGGAAGCCAAACCGGGCGGCGTTTTACAAAGAGCCGGTCATACCGAGGCTGCTGTAGACTTAGCCAAACTAGCCGGCTTGCAGCCTGCAGGCGTTATTTGTGAGATCATGAACGAAGACGGTACCATGGCACGGGTTCCCGATTTGGAAATTTATAAAGAAAAACACCAGCTTAAGCTGATTACCATTGCTGCATTAATTGAGTATCGTCGTCAGAGCGAGAGCAGCATCAATAAGATAACAACTACCAAACTTCCTACAAAGTGGGGCGAGTTTGAAGCTCATGGCTATAGCTGTAAGACAAGCAATCAGGAGCATTTTGCCGTTACCACCAAAGGATTTGACCCTAAGAAAGAAGTCTTGGTGAGAGTACATTCGGAATGCTTAACGGGCGATGTGTTTGGCAGTTTACGCTGCGACTGTGGCGAACAAAGAGACGAAGCCATGAAACGAATTGCCGAAAGTGGCAATGGCATCCTGATTTATTTACGACAAGAAGGACGTGGCATAGGACTTAATAATAAGCTGAAAGCCTATAAACTACAGGACAAAGGCATGGATACGGTAGATGCTAATTTAGCATTGGGATTTAGAGCCGATCAGAGAGACTACAGAGTAGCTGCTGACATCCTCAGAGATCTGGGAGCCGAAAAGATTAAACTACTTACCAATAATCCTGATAAAATTCATAGTCTGGAAAAATACGGTATCAGCATCCAGGAACGCATCCATATAGAAAGAAACCATAATGAATTAAATGCTTTTTATATGGAAACCAAAGCCCAAAAGATGGGACATATTCTAAAGAATGTGAGAGTTATCAGATAGGTTTATACATAGTGGAAAAAATATAAAATACATCATAAAAAAAATATTATGAAAACAATAGAAGGAAAATTACAGGCCGGCAAACATCACTACGGAATTATTGTTGGTAGATTTAACGAATTTATAGGAGGCAAATTACTTGAGGGAGCTGTTGATGCTCTAAAACGTCATGGTGCATCCGAGGACAACATCGAAGTGATTTGGGCACCGGGAGCTTTTGAGATGCCTGTCATCGCTCAAAAAATGGCCAACACAGGTCGTTTTGATGCCATCATCACCCTAGGCGCTGTGATTCGTGGCTCTACACCTCATTTCGATTATGTATCAGCCGAAGTATCCAAAGGGGTGGCATCGGTATCACTAAACACCGGAATCCCTGTGATTTTTGGGGTTTTAACCACCGATAGCATCGAACAAGCTATTGAGAGAGCCGGCACCAAAGCAGGTAATAAAGGCTTCGAAGCAGCTATGTCTGCCATGGAAATGGCCAACCTCTTAAAAGATATTTAAATTAGCAATCTGTACTTAATGAAGAAACTGCCTCCATATAACTATCGAGGCAGTTTTCTTCTTTTATTGAACTAAGCCTTCAGGCTTATACATTAAATCGGAAATGCATGATATCACCATCCTGCACCACGTATTCCTTACCTTCTACGGCCATCTTACCGGCCTCTTTAACAGCAGCCTCGGAACCTAAAGAAATATAATCGTCATATTTTATCACTTCGGCACGGATAAAGCCTTTCTCAAAATCGGTATGTATCACACCGGCCGCTTGTGGGGCTTTGGTCCCCCGGGGATAGGTCCAGGCACGAACCTCCTGAACACCGGCTGTGAAATATGTCTCTAATTTCAATAAAGAATAGGCTTTTCGGATAAGCTTACTCATACCGCTTTCTTCAAGACCTAAATCTTGCAAAAACTCCTGACGTTCATCAAAATCCAGCTCAGCGATATCGGCTTCGGCCTGTGCAGAAATGATTAAAATCTCTGCATCTTCGTCTTTTATGGCTTCACGCACCTGCTCTACATACTCATTGCCATCAACAATAGAAGCTTCGTCTACATTACAAGCATATAAGATGGGCTTGCTGGTGAGTAACTGATAGTCTTTAACCAATTTCTGATCTTCTTCATCAAAATCTAACTCGCGGACAGATTTCCCTGACTCCAGATGGTCTTTAATAACAGTAAGCACTTTTGCATGACGCATAGCCTCTCTGTCCTTACCTGTTTGAGCCAATTTTACCACTTTGGTCAAACGGGCTTCCACTGTTTCCAAATCCTTTAACTGCAACTCAATATCTATCGTTCCTTTATCTCTAACAGGATTAATGCTATCATCAACATGTGTGATATTCTCATCTTCGAAACAGCGCAACACATGAATAATGGCATCGGTTTCACGAATATTAGCCAGGAACTTATTACCCAGCCCCTCGCCTTTACTGGCTCCTTTCACCAAGCCTGCAATATCAACAATTTCAATAGTAGTGGGCTGCACTTTTTGTGGGTTGACAATTTCTGCTAACTTATTAATGCGTTCATCGGGGACTGTTATCACACCTACATTGGGCTCGATAGTACAAAAAGGAAAATTCGCCGATTGTGCTTTCGCATTCGATAAACAGTTAAATAAGGTTGATTTACCCACGTTGGGTAAGCCAACAATTCCACATTTTAATGCCATAATATATAATCTTTAAATAGTATCTTTATTATATTTCTCAGGGTGTTTGGCCGTAACCGTTTCATAAAACTTCCTGATGTATTCTTTATCTTTCTCCTCATCACCGCTAAGAACAAATTTCTTAGTAGCACCAAGCTCTTTCTTTTTATAATCTACATAAGCCAATAATATAGGCACATCGGCTTGTTGTGCAATATGATAAAAACCTTTGCGCCATCTCTTTACTCTGTTTCGGGTAGCTTCCGGCGTAATAGTCAATAAAAGCCGATCTCTTTTCTTAAACTCGTTAACCATCTGTTCTACCATACCTGTCTTACGATTTAAAATTACAGGAATAGCCCCCAAAGCCTTTAATAAGATCCCCAAAGGGAAAAAGAAATATTTTTCCTTAATCATAAATTTCACCGGTTTCTTAATGCTGTAATAGTATAAACGTCCCCATACAAAATCGTACATACTGGTATGTGGCACCACTAAAACAACGTACTTATCCCCCTCAGGAAATTTACCGATTTCTTTCCATCCAAATAACTTGAGTATTAATTTACTGATTAGTGCTAACATGATCAAAAAAAATTGAGTGCAAAGATAATTCTTTTAAAGATAATTGCTACTCTACCTCATAAGATTATGAAAATCTTTTCATTGTACCATAGCCCTGTCTGCCAAAAGACAATAACTCGAAGGTATTGAGAATTCAACATCTCCCTCAGCGTATTAAAACGGAAGAAAGTTAATCGAAGCGAATAGCTTTAACAGGAATAATTCTGGAAATGACTATTACCGGGATAATCATAAATAATAATACCAGGGACAAAGTAGCTACATTCAGGAGAATAACAGACCAGAAATCAATATTGATAGGTGCTACCGACATATAATAGGTTCCTGGATCGAGTTTGATAATACCAAAATGCTTTTGCAATAAACCCAAGCCAATCCCTAATAAATTCCCAAAGAACAAACCTTTGATAATGATATTGGCAGCCTGTAATAAAAATACCTTCCTAATCATTTTATTACTGCTTCCCATAGATTTAAGGATGCCTATCATCTGAGTTCTTTCAATAATCAGCACTAAAAGTGTAGATATCATACTGACGGTAGCTACCAGGATAATCAGCATCAGTATCACTATCACATTGATATCCTGTAAGTTCAGCCAGTCGAAGATTTGAGGATAACGCTCCTGAATAGTTTCGGTATTCATATTATAAGGAATATCATCATAAACCTCCGCTTCCACATCTCCAATATTTTCAAAATCGTCTACAAAAACCTCTAAACCCGTAATTTGATTATCGCTCCAGTTATTCAGTTTCTGAAGATGTCGCATATCGGCAATAATCAGGTTCTCGTCAAATTCCTCAACGCTGGTATGATAGATGCCACAAACCTGCCATTTACGACCTCTGATATGCCCATTCTCGCTATTAACAAAATACACCCTTATCACATCATGCAGCTTTAGGTTCAGTTTATCGGCAATGGTTTTCGAAATCAACACATCATTTGTTTTCTGTTCGCCATACACCTGTATCATTCTTCCTTTAATGAGATTCTTTTTAAAGAAAGTAGAATCGAACTGTGCATCGATGCCTTTCACCACCACTCCGTGGATATCTTCCTGAGTGCGTAAAATAGCTGCTTTGGTGATAAATGGCTGAATATGTGTGATATGTTCTATTCCTGCTAAATTATCCACATCAACGCTATCCACATAAATAGGATGACGCTCCATAGAGTTATTAGAGTCGTAGTTGGTGATATGAATATGCCCCGTAAAGCCACTTATTTTCTCACGAATCTCCTTTTTAAAGCCGGTAAGCACCATTATAGAAATCATCATCACCATCATTCCCAACACAATGCTTAATACTGAAATAAACATGATAGGTCTGGAAAAGCTCTCCTTCCCTCCCTTTATCATCCTCTGGGCGAGAAACCATTCCAAAGAAAAAGGAAATAATGACTTAAAATGATTTAACATAAGAGCTATAGGTTCGTAATAATTTATAATTTCGCTTTAAACAAAGGAAATAATTATATTGTGCTAAAATATGAAAAAACTATGATGAGATACGCTATTTTACTGTTGATTTTTACATTTAGCCTGGGAGAGGCTTCTGCTCAGGTGCTTCCCGGTGCTTATCAAACCAAAGAATATTTGCCTATGCTAAAGGATAAAAAGGTAGGTATCGTCAGTAATCAAAGCAGTTTGATTGGAAGAACACATTTAGTCGACAGCCTTTTATCATCGCATATCAACATCATCAGAGTATTTGCACCCGAACATGGCTTTAGAGGAAAAGCAGAAGCCGGTGCCCATATCGCTAATGGGAAAGACCCTAAAACAGGCCTGGAAGTCATTAGTTTATACGGCAAAAATAAAAAGCCAACTCCCGCACAGTTGGATGGAATAGATATTATGGTGTTTGATTTACAAAGTGTTGGCCTCCGTTTCTATACTTACATCTCCACGCTGACCTATATCATGGAGGCCTGTGCCGAAAAGCATATCCCCTTAATTATTCTGGACAGACCCAACCCCAACGGTCATTATATTGATGGCCCGGTCTTAGAAAGCGACTGTAAATCATTCGTGGGTTTATTACCCATCCCTGTTGTTTACGGCATGACGGATGGCGAATTAGCCCGGATGATCAATGGCGAATCCTGGTTAAGTGATGGCATCACATGTGATATAAACATCATAAAGATAAAGAATTACGATCACGATACCGAATATGAATTACCTATAAAGCCATCTCCTAATTTGCCTAACTTCCAAT
>Ga0256827_10002665_pt1 | contig 11419 bp, 14 predicted proteins | sample CV84metaG_FD_185977 | JGI IMG/M metagenome (GOLD analysis project Ga0256827, IMG submission 185977) | Hydrothermal vent microbial communities from East Pacific Rise, Pacific Ocean - CV84 | ecosystem: Environmental > Aquatic > Marine > Hydrothermal vents | place: Pacific Ocean: East Pacific Rise... | reverse complement strand
AGAAAGATAAAAAATAGTGCTATATATGAAAAAGATACACAATTAAAGAATAGAAATTTATAAAATTCTGTGTTATACTTCTTAAAAATTGTTATTTGGAGTTTCTATGAAGTTAATTTTAGTTTTTTTATTGAGTATCTCTACTTTATTAAGTGCAAAAGAGATAGTTGGAAATGTTGTTCTCGTTGATGGGAATGTTAAGATAAAAAGTAAAGGTTCTATTAAAAAGAGAAAAGCAAAAATTGGGCTCACTATCTATAGTGGTGATCTTATTAGTAGTTCAAAAGCATCACATCTAAAACTCAAACTTATTGACAACTCTATTCTTATCCTTGATGAACTCTCAACTCTCCATTTTAATACCCTTAAAAGTGCTGAACAACTCTCAGGAAAAGTTCTCTATAAAATTACTTCAAGAGATGCAAAAAACTCTCTTCATGTGAAAACTCCGTTTGCTGTTATTGGGATTAAAGGAACAACATTTATAGTAAATGCTATTGAAACAGAGCAATCAGTACGACTCAAAGAGGGTCTAATAGGTATAGCAAGTATAAATGAAAAATTTGCGCTCTATAGAAAAAAAGTTGATGCTGCATTTAAAAAGTTTCAAGAGGAACAAGATGGTGTTTACAAAGAGCAACTTCAAGATAAACTAACTGCTTTTGAAAAGTTTAAAAGAGGTGAGAGTAACAGCGATAACAAAGAGCAACAACCAGAGATAACAAAAGAGTTTGATTTAGAAGCGGGAAATAGTGTCTCTTTTGATGGTAATAGTGTTCACGAGAGTGAATTTGATGCAAATGCCCTAGATGAATTTGAGTACTTTGAAAAACTTTTAGCACAAGAGGAGTAAGACTGCAGTGAAAAAATTTCTTTTCTATCTTCTTCCTGCTATTACTATCTTACTTTTAAGTATATTTTTACAAAAAAATAAGATAGAGCCTTTCCAAAGCTTCTCCCTCCGTTTTAATGATATCAACTTTGAATTGCAAGATAAGGAGATAAATAAACAGATAGTATTTCTCGCGATAGATGAAAAAAGTGTTAATAAATATGGTCGATGGCCTTGGAAAAGAGAGATATTAGCAGAGGGAATTAGTAAACTAGAGAGAGCAGATCTACTCCTTATGGATATGATATTTTCCGAAGAGACAAACACAAACGCAGATCAACTGCTTGCAGACTCTATAGCCAATTTAGATGCTTCAGTATGTGGCTTTTTTCTTCGTAAAAAATCTACACAGAGACTTCCAAATGGCTCTTTAGAACTCCTTGAAGACTCCTCTTTAGATCTTTTACAATCTGAGGTTACAGAGTATAAAAGTCCAACATTTATCGCTTCACCTTATGCTGAAATCAATATCCCATCCATACTTGAGAGCTGTACACTCTCTGGTAGTTTTTCTACACTTCCTGAGAGTGATGGACTTATGCGTGCTTACCCTATTGCAGTTTACTACGAAAACTACCTCTATCCTTCCTTGGCAATTCAAGGATTACGTATAAAATTTGATAGCGATATAAACAGAGTCTCAAAAAAGAGTCTCTCTCTTGCTAATAAAGAGATTTTTCTTAATGAAAAAGGCTTTGTACGATTAAATTTTTATAAACGAGAGCAGTATAACATTATCTCTTTTCTAGATCTAATGGAAGGAAAAATTTCTCCAGCATACTTTGAAGGAAAAATAGTTATATTAGGTATTACAGAAGTAGGTTCAGGAGATGTTGTAAGTACACCACTTGGAATGATGTATGGTCCTCTACTTCACTACACATTTCTCTCTAACTATCTACAAGATCAACTTATTCAAGAGTATCCAAATATAACTACGATGCTTATTATATTTTTAGCACTTTTACCACTATTATTAGTAAGTTTTATTAAAGGTGTTAAAACTCGTGCTGCTATCTATGCTATGTCATATCTATCACTCTATATTTATATAAGATACCTTTTTGTAGAAAATAGTTTTTATATAGATCTTTTCTACCCACTACTAGCACTTATACTCTCTGGTGTAGTTATAGAAGGTATAGCATTTACAAACCAAGAGAAGAGCGGGCGTTTTATAAAGGATGCATTCTCAGCATATCTCTCTGCCGATCTACTTGAACAGCTTATCAACAATCCAAAAACATTAACACTAGGTGGTGAAAATAAAGAGCTTAGCATACTTTTTAGTGATATTAGAGGTTTTACAAATATCTCTGAATCAATGGATGCAAAAAGTTTAGTAACACTACTCAACAGATACTTTACACCTATGACACAATCGGTTATGAGTCATCAAGGAATGCTAGATAAGTACATTGGGGATGCTGTTATGGCATTTTTCAATGCACCTGTAGATGTACCAGATCATGCTGATAAAGCATGTCTTAGCGCACTAGATATGATAGCAAAATTAGAAGTACTAAATAGTGAATTAAAACTTGAAAACATAGCTCCTATTAACATTGGTATAGGAATAAACAGTGCAGAAGTAGTTGTTGGAAATATGGGTTCAGATAGTCGTTTCAACTATACAATTATGGGAGATGGTGTAAACCTTAGCTCTCGTATTGAGGGATTAACAAAAAACTATGGAGTTGCAATACTCATAACAGAATTTACAGTTGCAAAACTCACACAGGAGTTTATCTATAGAAAAATAGAACCAGTTGCAGTCAAAGGGAAAAATGAAGCTGTGCTTGTCTATGAACTAATGCCAAATAGTAAACAATCAAAAGAGATTAAAGCCTCTTATGATGAGGCACTAGCGCTCTATATAGATAAAAAACCAAAAGATGCTAAGCTTATTTTTGAACGTTTAGTTACACTTTATGATGATTCGGTAAGTAAATACTTTTTAGAACATCTTCATAAACATCAACCATGGGGTGTATGCAAGATGCATACAAAATAGGTTAACGAGCATATTCCATATTTTTCTCTGCAGTTGGATCATAGTCTAAAAGTTCTAAAATGGATTTTTTATGCATCTTTCTTGCAAAATCTGCAGCTGTAAAACCTTTTGAGTCTTTTAAATTTTGGTTTGCTCCCTGCTCTATAAGTATCTTTGCTATCTCTATGCGACCATAACAAGCAGCAGCCATTAGAGAGGTAAAACCACTGCGTCTGGATGTAGCGTTTATATCTAAGCCCTTTGATAGTAAGAAATTTACCATCTCTACATTATCATAAGTGATTGCCATATCAAAAACACTAACACCTTCATCATCAAAGTCAAATATATCAGCACCACTCTCTACTAGCAGCATTATCGTTTCAAAATCACATCTAGCACGCAATGCACAAGAGAGAACCCCCTCTCCAGAATCATTTGTTTCACTCATATCTGCACCACTTTTTATATATTTTTTTATACCAAGATAGTCATCATTTTTTAAAAGTTCAAGCCAAGTGTGCATATATATTCTCCATCAAGTATAAATAATTGATTAATTAATCTGAGATTTATTATATATAAATTTTCATTAGTAGTTTTTATGTATAATTCCACTACTAAATTTATTAAGCGAGAATTCAATGCAAATCATAGAGACAACAGATGCTTTTAAAGCACTTATAGAAGAGATTAAAACAACTACTGAGGGATACAAAGACCCTCTAGCGTTTGGTATAGCAAGAGTTGACTTAGGACAACTAAATGTAGAAAAATCACTCCAAGCTACATACCCACTTATCAACTGGGATGAAAACTTTGGAAGTGCAGCAATCTTCATTAAAGCACTTGCAGAGCAAGGAGTAGCAGTCGACTTTACACAAAATGAAGTAGTTTGTGACATTAACTTAGAGTTCTTAAAAAGCTGTTTAAATGCTTTTACTCCATACTCAGAAGAGGCACATGGTGATGCTCATAAAAATATTCAAGTGATTTCAGCACTCTATGCTCAGATTGTAAATAGTGGTATGAAAGAGGGTCAATTCAAAGTATGTTTCCTTTTCGAAGATGGAGCATGTGAATCTGTTGAAGCAACTTACCTAAAACTTTATGCTATCTCTCAAGCAAAAGTAGGACTTCGTGAAATCAACCTAAATGGTGCTTTTGGAGCACTTCCAAATGTAGCATGGTCTGCTGGACAGCCAATAGAACTTGATTATTTAAGAGAGTTCGAAATAGAGCTTAAACTCTCTGGTGAGTATCCACATATTGATTTTGTAGATAAATTCCCTAGATTTTTACAACACATCATCCCTGCTGATAACACTCGTATCTTAGAGACTTCTAAAGTTCGTTTTGGTGCACAACTTGCTGCTGGAACAACTGTAATGCCAGGTGCTTCATATATTAACTTCAATGCTGGAACAACTGGTGTAAGTATGGTTGAGGGTCGTATCTCAAGTTCTGCTATCGTTGGGGATGGTTCTGATGTTGGTGGTGGTGCTTCTATCCTTGGTGTATTAAGCGGTACTGATGGTAACCCTATCTCTGTAGGCAAAAACTGTCTCTTAGGTGCTAACTCTGTATGTGGTATACCTTTAGGTGATGGTTGTATTATTGATGCTGGTTTAGCTATATTAGAGGGTACAAAAATCGCTATCTACCCTGAAGAGTTAGAAAAAATTATGAAAGTAAATACAAACATGAATATGCAAGGTGAGATTTTCAAAGGGAAACAACTTGCAGGTTTCTATGGTATTCACTTTAGACAAAACTCTTTAACTGGTGAGATTACAGCTTCTCGCTCTACAAGAGAGATCAAACTCAACGCTGATCTACACTAACTCCCTAATCTCCCTTTTATCTTCTTAGTACTATAATTAGTAGTACTTAAGGAGATAATTATGAATATAGCATCAAATCTTAACTCACTCCAAACAAATCAATCTTTTTTAAATACAACAGCAAAGGATATTCAAAATCCACCGCAAAATCTTGAAAAAAATATAACTAACTTAATCGTTGCAGAGAAGAGTAGTGCCGTAAATATAAACAGCATCAAAACTCAAGATGAGATGATAGGTTCTCTTTTAGATATTAAAGTTTAGTAATACTCTTAAGCTTTTGAAGCATTGTACTATTTTTATCAAAATACTTTAAATTGCTTCCTACTTCTAGTGTACTAAATATTGGTTTGCCTATAATAAATCTGCCCTCTACTTTATCTTGTAGAGTTTTAACACCCCATACATTCTGATAAAAGATAACTTCACCATCTAAAGTACCAACATAAAGACCAATATGTCCATGTTTATATATTAGTGTACGAAAAGGAGTGGCCTCTTTTTTAATGCGTTCAAGTTTCTCCAAGGAGCTTAACCCCTCCATCATAACTACACTACCTGATAAACTCTGCTTATAAGAATTTCTAGGAAGCCAGAGTCCAAAAGGAGCATAAAAGTCTCTTAAAGTCGAGGAACAATCCCTCTCTCCATATAAACCACCCCATCCATATTTGCTTTTAGAAATCTCTTGAAGTATCTTATTTATATTTGTAGCTGTAAATGGTAGTATCCCATTATGTGCTATTGATTTAGGAATTTTTGTTTTAAAATAAACAGCTTTAGACTCTCTATCTTTCCCTATGGTGAGAATAGTATAACTCTCTTTATCCTCTTTAATAAGCGCTAACATCATCCCAATTTGTGAATGAAAAAGAAACTCTCCTTTTTCATTATAGAGAGGAATATTATCTTTAAGAAGAAATACCTGCTCTGCTTTTTGCCATAAGTCACTATACTTTTGTTTTATCACAACAAAATCTTTACTCTTTATCCACCCAAAAGCAAAACTAGACTCAACAAATACCCACTCACGATCTTTTGAATAATGAGAGAGTCTAAGAGGTTTATTTGCTGCAATACTACTGTTTTGTAGATAATCAAAAGGAAAACCCTCTCCCGCTTTTGAGGGGTCTAAGAAGAGAGGTTTTTCCTCAGGCATAGCTCTTAAATCAACATGTCTTAGAGTTACTCCTCTTTGATTTAGCTTTCCAAATGCTTCATAATTAGCATTCTTTAGATTTTTTTCAAAAAAACTTTTTGCTAATGGCTGTAAATTTTCTCCGTAAACTTCTTTATCTCTATAGAGTCTATCTGCCCACATTGCATCTTTAAGAGTAGTTTTCATAGAGTTAGCACTCCATACAGAAAAGTACTTTTTTTCGTATGATAATTCTGTAGTATTTAAGTCATGAAATAGTACATTTTTCGTGTAGAAACTTATCTCTTGTGGTATACGTTGCAATTCATCTATAGTTTCTATCTTATCTTCTACACTATTTTGCTCTACTGCAACACTACTTGAAATGTGACTCTTCTCATGAAGTGTACACCCACTTAACAAAAACAATGTACCTAGTACAATAGATAAATAGTACATCTTATTTTAAACTCCCATGCTAATCAACATCTCCAAAACGACTCACAACACGTCCTACAACTTCAATCTCATGAGGTGACAAAGTTTGTGTAGAGTATATGGAATTATCACTTATAATATCTACATTTCCATCTACTCTCGTTTGTACTCTCTTAATAAAAAGACCCGCTTCTGTTCTAATAGTAAAAATACCGCCACGATGTAAATCAGTTTTACTACGATTGATAAATACTATGTCATTATAGCTAAAAGTGGGCTCCATAGAGTCCCCTGAGACATTAATAGCTTCTATGTTTTTAAGTTCTCTCTCTCCACCAAGCATAAAGACAAACTGTTCTGGAATCTCTAGCTCTTCGATCTCTTCACAAGCATCTTCTGCACCACCTCCAGCACTAGCGTTTACATCATTAAAGTACTTGACCATATAGAACTTATTTGTCGCATCTACTAAACTCTCTGGAGATTGTCCATAGAGAAGCCAGTTTATTGAGATAGTTTTTTTTGCACAAAAATCCAATAACTCTGTAAATGGTATCTTATCTCTTTTTTTCATAGTAGCAAAATTCATTTGACTAATACCTAAAGTATCTGCAACATCTTTATCGAAAACTTTTTTTCTACCAAATTCATTTGAGATAATACTTTTAATCTCTTCAACAATATTTGCAAAACTATTCATAAGTAACCCTTTTCTCTTTTATTAGATAAATTATAAGATAAAAAAAAAGAAATGTCAAAATAATCATTGCATTTTGCAATATTTTTTATATTTTATTACAAAATGAAGTAATATATCTAAAATAAAAACATAGAAAGGGTATGAAATGTCGATTTTTATAAAAAATGCAGAAACTATCTTCGAAAAATTTGAATTAAAAATGGAAAAATGGGCAGAGAAGATATTTTAGAGAGAATTAAGAGTTGTTCTTTTTCTCTTTTGCTTCTCTTTGCTCTCTCTCTTGCTCACGTTGTGCAGATTTAGTTTTATGATATCCACCAAAAATAAATATCATAAAAAGAACAAAGAGAGTAAGCATAATTGTATCTACATAGATATTCATCTCCTATACCTCTTGGGAGAAAGTGTCAAAGTTTTGACGAATTGCATCATAAAGAACAATACCTGTACTTATTGCTAGATTAAGACTTCTTCCATCTTTTGTCATAGGGATAGTGATGTTTCTCTCTTTATATCTGTTGAGTATCTCTTCAGGTATCCCTGCAGTTTCACTTCCAAAAAATATAAAATCATTCTCTTTAAAGTCTGTCTGAAAATATGGTCTATCAGTTTTTGTAGTTGCAAAGTGAGCATTATCTGTTATCACATTTTTTTCAAAGAAATCATCTATAGAGTCCCACACATGTAAGTCAAGTTTATCCCAGTAATCAAGGCCAGCACGACGTACAGCCTTTTCATCTATATCAAAGCCGATGGGTTTAATAAGATGTAGAGATGCACCAGCATTGACACACAAACGCCCTATAGCACCTGTGTTATTAGGAATTTGTGGGTTAACTAGTACTATATTAAAACTCATATTTATCCTCTCCTAAAAAATAACTGTTTTATTTTCATAAACAAATATTTTATCTTCAAGTGCTAACTTTAATGCGCGAGAGAGTACAACTTTCTCAACATCACGACCAGATCTCTGCATATCCTTCCAGCTATATGCATGATTGACATGAATTACCTCTTGTGCAATAATTGGACCTTCATCAAGATTATTATTCACAAAATGTGCTGTTGCACCTATAATTTTAACACCTCTCTCAAATGCTTGTTTATATGGGTTTGCACCTATAAATGCTGGTAAAAAAGAGTGATGTATATTTATTATTTTATCTTGAAAAGTCTCAACAAATGTAGGAGTTAAAATACGCATATATTTTGCCAAAACAATATAGTCAACATCATGATAACTCTCAATACACTCAATTATTTTTGCTTCATGAGCATCACGCTCTAAATTTTCATGAGAGATAGTTACATAAGGAATATCAAATTTTTTAACAAGAGATTCTAATTTATCATAATTAGAGACTACCGCTAAAATATTTGCTTCTAGTTCCCCTGCTTCATGTCGAATAAGAATATCTCCTAAAGCGTGTAACTCTTTTGTTGCCATAATAATGATGTTTTTCTTTTTAGGTTCAATCACCTTTACACTGGAATTTTCAGGTAAAAGCAAGTTAATAGCATCTGTTAAATCTTTCTTATTTACTGCACCTTCTACAACACTACGCATGAAAAATTTATTACTCTGTTTATCTACATATTCACTATTTGAGAGAATATTTAAATCGTATTTGTAGAAAATACTTGAAATTTTATGAACTAATCCCTTCTCATCATTTGCATCTATTAAAACTCTATACTGATTCATCTACTGCCCTTTTTCTAGCATCTGTACACGACTATCTATTGTAGCTAAAGTATACTCTAAGAAGTTAAGTGTCATATCTACTTTGGCTTCTATATTCGCATTATTCGGAGCTTGAAAACCTTCAAAAAGAACAAGTAAACGTTCTCGAATTGAGTTTAAATATATCAACTCACTCTCTATTTTAGGAGCAGTACTAACAGACTCTTTTTTAAAAATATGTTCAGACTCAGGTGTCGCTTCAAAAAAAGTCTCTTTTACTTCTGTATGACTACCCTGACGCTGTTCATCAAGAGATTCACTCCCCTCTTCCATCTCTGCTAATGTAGAGAGAATTACATCTTTTAATTCCATGCTTTTAGTAACCACCTTTCAAACTCATTAAACTCAACTTCACTCTCCATTTTTAAGAAGTAATCTTTCATCTCTTGATTTACTTTTAAAAACTTTTTTCTCATACCAGAGAGTCTTCTTATCGCAATTTTAGCATCACCGTTTGAAGGATCTTTTTTAAGAATATCCTTATAGATATCAAGAGCCTCCTCTTTTAATCCTTGTAGTTCATAGATATTTGCTAACGTAAGTGTTTTCATCTGGCGTTTATCTTACTCTATCTTTCTATATAGTTAGCGATTATAGAACCGATTTCGCTCGTAGAGCATACCTCTTTTGCATCAAATTGTGCAAGATCACCAGTTCTGTAGCCTTCACTCAGTACTTTTTTGATGGCATTATCTATCTTGTCTGCTGCTGCAACTTCACCAAGTGCATAACGAAGCATCATTGAAGCAGAAGAGATTGTTGCGATAGGGTTTGCAATTCCTTGTCCTGCTATATCTGGAGCTGAACCGTGAATAGGCTCATAAACGCCAATCTTCTCACCAACACTTGCTGATGGTAAAAGACCGATAGAACCACAAAGCATAGACGCTTCATCAGAGAGAATATCACCAAAAATATTTCCAGTAAGCATAACGTCAAACTGTTTTGGATTGAGTACAAGTTGCATAGCAGCATTATCAACATACATATGTGTAAGCTCTACATCAGGATACTCAGCTGAAACTTCAGTAACAACATCTCTCCATAATTGAGAAACATCAAGAACATTTGCTTTATCGATAGAGCATACCCTTTTATCACGTTTTTGAGCAATTCTAAAAGCTTGATGAGCGATACGAACGATCTCTTCACGAGTGTAAACCATAGTGTTCCACCCCTTCTCATCAGTACGCCCTTTTGGCTCACCAAAATAGATACCACCAATAAGCTCACGAACTACCATAATATCTACACCCTTAATAATTTCTGGCTTAAGTGAAGAGGCATTGATTAGTTCATCATAAACTACTGCAGGACGAAGGTTAGCATAAACGCCAAGCTCTTTTCTAAAACGTAAAAGTCCACTCTCTGGGCGTTTCTCACGAGGAAGTTCATCCCATTGTGGTCCACCAATAGCTCCAAAAAGAACAGCATCAGAGTTTAAAGATTTAGTGATTGTCTCTTGTGGTAGAGGATCTCCTGTTACATCATAAGCGATTCCACCCATAAGTGCTTCATCATAACTAAATTCAAAATCACAACAAGAAGCAACAGCATCTAAAACTTTTACCGCCTCATCAATAATCTCTGGACCAATTCCATCACCTTTGATAAGTGTTATTTTATAGTTTTTCATTTTAGTTTTTTCCTTCTTTTATCTCATTTTGTGCAAAGTTCATAAGTCCACCTGCATCAATTAACTCTTGCATAAATGCAGGAATTGGAGTAAAACTGTATGTTTTACCTGTTGTGTTATTTGTTACTGTTCCAGCATTCATATCTACTGTTACATCATCACCTTCACTAATCTCTGCTGACTCAGCGAGTTCAAAGATAGGAAGTCCCATATTAAATGCATTTCTATAAAAAATTCTTGCAAATGTAGGAGCGATTATTGCAGCTACTCCAGCAGCTTTTAATGCAATAGGAGCATGTTCGCGAGAACTACCACAACCAAAGTTTTCACCTGCTACTATGATATCACCAGCACTCATTTTGTTTACAAACTCTGGGTCTGCATCTTCCATTACATGTTTTGCTAGTTCTTCAGCAACTGATGTATTTAAGTATCTCGCTGCAATGATTAAGTCGGTGTCGATATCTTTACCAAATGTCCAAACTTTACCATTTATATTTGCTTTTTCCATTATAAAATCCTATATAGTTTTTATTAAATAATTTTGGGATTATATCTAAAATGTTGTTGTAGTTTTATTAAACCAATTTTTGACAGAAGAAAAAGCAATGATATTAAAAAGTATCAATGCTTTTTTAGGGAGTTACTAGCGTTTTAAGTTATTCGTTGTTTGTAGCATTTCATCACTTGTAGTGATTACCTTTGAGTTTGAATCATAAGCACGTTGCCCTGTTATAAGGTCAGTTAATTCTACAACAAGTTCAACATTTGAGAGCTCTACAAAGCCCTGTCTCAGAGTACCTAAACCATCGATTCCTGGCACACCCTCTACTGGCTGTCCTGAACTATCTGTTTCAATATAAAGGTTATCGCCCAAAGAGTGAAGACCTGCAGGATTTATAAAGTTTGTAGTTTGTATAACACCCACTTGTGTTGCTTGTGTTTGACCAGGTTGCACAACAGTTACTGTACCATCTGTTCCTATACTAATATTTGTTGCATCAGGTGGTATAACTATCTCTGGTATCAGT
>Ga0256827_10002664_pt1 | contig 11422 bp, 7 predicted proteins | sample CV84metaG_FD_185977 | JGI IMG/M metagenome (GOLD analysis project Ga0256827, IMG submission 185977) | Hydrothermal vent microbial communities from East Pacific Rise, Pacific Ocean - CV84 | ecosystem: Environmental > Aquatic > Marine > Hydrothermal vents | place: Pacific Ocean: East Pacific Rise... | reverse complement strand
CGTCTTTTTATCAGTTCTTTTTCGAATTTCTCAGCATTTTCTTTTCCTTTTTTAGTGATCTCATCCCATAGCTCGCAACCCTCTACCGGATCGAAACTGTAAATACCTTCGATGCGTTCAGCTTTAGATGCGGCACCTACTAATTTATCGTAGTATTCTTTTGAAGAAACCACAATAAGACGTGCCTCGGAATGAGAAACAATATAATTATATTCTCTGGGACCAATATTGGGGTATAAAGGAATATGCACTACACCTACTTGTGCCATTCCCATATCCAGAAAATTCCATTCAGGCCGGTTATTGGATACCGTAATAATTTTATCACCTTTTTTAAATCCCATCGATATCAGACCATAACTGACCCAGTCGGCCATTTGTTTATAGGTTTTAGTGCTAAAATTATCCCACTTTCCGTGTCGTTTGACAGACAAAGCTATTTCTTTTGGGTATTTCTCTACTAATTGATCTAAAATGTCGAAAGTTCTTTTAATTTCCATTTTTAATTAGGTGTTAGGTTTTGATTTATTTGTTTTTTCCGGTGTATGTAATTTATGAAATTTCTATGATTTTTCCTAAGTTTTTTTGGTCTTTGTTTTAAAAGTCCATGTAAATTGAAACTCGGCTACAATTTCATTTTTTGTATTCCTTCCAATGGATGATGCTTTTACTGTATGTCCTTCTCCATCTTCTTGTGCTTGTTTGATGGCATCGGCAATAGCATCACCATCCTGAGAGGTGAAAATGATTTTTGTGGTAGCTTTTTTCATAAACGAAGCTTCCATATTGAGGACAAGCATAGAAACCGGCACTTGTGAATCTTTCACTGCTGCCATGGCTAATATTCCGGTTGCAAGCTCTGCCGCCATGCTCTGGGTAGCAAAGTAGATGCTGCGAAATGGGTTCTTATTCAGATACTTATTGGGGATACTTACTTGTGCTTTTTCCCGGTCGATATGAATAATACGTAGTCCCGCCAGTAGTGCCATAGGAAGGTTCTGAAGCATAAAATACTTCATTTTCCATTTATTGATGGCCATTTTTCTAATATAATCTCCGTTCATATATTGTTGTTGGTGGTTTATAAAGTTGAGAGAACCTAATTTGTAATTATGAATAATGAATTACGAATTTTTAATTACGAATTACGAATTAGCAACTCTCAACTAATCTAACTTTAAGTACTTTAAACTCTAAGTACTTTAAGTACTAAAACTTATAAACGTTATCTTCAATTAATTTATCTGCTACCATTCTTCTGGCATCTTTTACATTAACATTTTCTGTTTTTGTAAAACGTTTCATGCCCATAAGCATGGCTTTTTGTTCGTCGCCTGTAGCAAATGAGTTCACGGCATCAACACCAGATTTATTGATCTTAAATGCTGCATCGTACATATATACATCGAGCATTGTTTTATAAAGTTCAATATTCTCAGCGCCTTTTTGTTCTAACTTCTCAACTCTAAGTAAAAACGATTCAGCAGCATAAGTATTGATAATCATATCGGCAGCGCCCATTAGAATTTCTTGTTCTTCGGCAAAGTCCATAGCGTACTTCTGAACTGCAGCACCCGACACCATTAAAACGGCTTTTTTGAAATTCACGATAGCTTTTTTCTTAAGCTCATAATAATCGCTGGTGAGGGCTCCAAAATCAGGGATAGCCATGAGTTCTTTAGCTACATTTTTAGCAGGAGTTAATAAATCGAATTCACCTTTCATGGCACGTTTCAAGAGTTCTCCCACAATCACCATACGGTTAATTTCGTTAGTTCCCTCGAAAATACGATTGATTCTGGCATCGCGATAAGCACGTTCTACAGGAGTTTCGGCAGAATAGCCCATACCACCATAAATCTGTACCCCTTCGTCTACCACAAAGTCTAATGCTTCCGATCCGTAGATTTTAGCAATAGAAGCTTCAATAGCATATTGGCGCATGCCTTCGATAGTGGCTTTTCCTTTGTCCATTCCTTCAGCAATATAAGACTGAATAGCGTCTTCGATATTCTGGCTGGCACGATAGGTTAGTGATTCGGCAGCAAAAGTGCGGATAACCATATCGCCCATCTTAGATTTTAGGGCTGCAAAATTGGAAATTGTTTTACCGAATTGTTTACGTTCGTTAGCATAATTAGCTGTCACACCAATAGTAGCTTTACAAGCACCAACGGCAGCACCGCTTAGTTTAATTCTACCAAGATTAAGGATGTTTAAGGCAATCTTAAAGCCTCCATCACGATCACCTAAAAGGTTTTCGGCTGGCACTTTAACATCTTCTAAGTATAATTGTACAGTAGAAGAACCTTTGATACCCATTTTTTCTTCGTCGGGACCTGCTTTAACGCCATCCCAGGCAGCATCTACAATAAAGGCACTTAAGTTTTTATCGTCGTTAATTTTAGCAAAAACGATAAATACATCGGCTACACCACCGTTGGTGATCCAGATCTTTACACCATTTAAAGTATAGTATGTTTCGTCGTCGGAAAGGATGGCTTTGGCTTTACCGGAGTTCGCATCGGAACCTGCATCGGCTTCAGTTAAACAATAAGCGCCAATATATTCGCCACTGGCTAGTTTAGGAAGGTATTTAGCTTTTTGTTCTTCGTTACCATAATAAAGAATAGGTAATGTACCAATGCCGGTATGAGCAGAATAGGCTACAGCAAAGCTATATCCCTTACCCATTTCCTCGGTAGTGAGCATGCTGGTTACAAAGTTTTGTCCAAAGCCTTCGTATTCCTCTGGTACCGCAATACCTAAGAGACCCAATTCTCCGGCTTCTTTCATGAGTTTTGATAATAGTTCTCTGTTATGGTTCTCTAAGTCATCCATTTGAGGAATAACTACCGTTTCTGTAAATTCTTTACAGCTTTGAGCCATCATTCTTTGCTCTTCATTAAATTCTTCAGGAATGAAGACATCCTGTGCTTGCGTTTCTTTTACAAGAAATTCGCCACCTTTTAATATTTGTTTATTTGACATTATTATAAGTTTAAAAGTTTAATATTTAATAGTTTAGCCTGTTTCTCAACAATTCATAATTCGTAATTAACAATTCGTAATTCGTAATTAAAAATTCGTAATTACTTAAAGTTTAGAGAATCTCAAAAATACCTGCTGCACCCTGGCCAGTACCTATACACATAGTTACCATACCATATTTTTTATTGGTACGTTTTAGTTCGTTGAGTAATTGTACTGTCAGCTTTCCACCTGTGGCACCCAAAGGATGGCCTAAGGCAATAGCACCACCATTTACATTTACCTTATCGGTATCTAAGCCCAATTCTCTTATTACAGCTAACGACTGAGTAGCAAAAGCTTCGTTGAGTTCAAAAAGATCGATATCTTCCAGTTTCATATTGGCATGTTTCAATACTTTCGGAATGGCCTTGATAGGTCCTACACCCATGACTTTGGGGTCTACACCGGCTACCTGATAATCTACCAAACGGGCAATAGGAGTGAGGTTATATTCTTTGAGAATTTTCTCGGAAACAACTAAAACAAAAGCAGCTCCATCGCTCATCTGACTAGAGTTACCGGCGGTAGAAGTACCATTGGCAGCAAAGGCAGGCTTAAGCTTTGATAAACCTTTGGCTGTGGTGCCTCTTCGTGGACCTTCGTCTACTTTAAACACACGTTCTTTTTCTTTCATCTTGCCATCAGCAAAATAATTTTCCTTGATGGTGATAGGCACTATTTGATCTTCGAAATAGCCGTTATCAATAGCGTTGATGGCTTTTTGCACACTCTTGGCAGCAAATTCATCTTGTTCTTCGCGACTAATATTATATTCCTGAGCGACCATTTCTGAGGTCAGACCCATGCTTAAATACCATTTTGGATTCTTCATGGCGACATCAGGATTTGGTACTTGACGCCAGCCACCCATAGAAATCATACTCATGCTCTCGGCACCACCGGCTATAATCATATCGGCCATGCCTGATTTAATCTTTGCGGTAGCAATGGCAATAGACTCTAGTCCCGAAGCACAGTATCTGTTAATGGTAGATCCTGGTACTTCGATAGAATCCATGCTCATGAGTGACAGCATACGTCCCATATTAAAGCCCGATTCGGCCTCAGGGAAAGCGTTACCTACTACTATATCATCAATCTTTGTTTTATCTATCTGAGGGAAATCCTTCATTAAATGTTGGATTACCTGTGCAGCTATGTCGTCGGGGCGTGTAAAGCGAAAACTTCCTCGAGGTGCTTTGCCAATGGCCGAACGATAACCGCCTACTATATATGCATTCATTTTTTTAATTTTTTAAAGTTAATAAAGCGATTAGTTTCTAAGGATCTTACCTTTTGTAATAATACTCTGGATACGTTCCAATGTTTTGCGTTGTGTACATAATTCTAAAAATGCACGACGCTCTAGATCCAATAAGTATTGTTCCGACACTTCGGTTAGTGGACTGGAGATAGGACCGCCAGCCATTACATTACCTAGTTTCTCAGCAATTAATTTATCGTGTTCCGACATATAATTACCGGTAGTAAATCCGTCGGCACCTACATAAACCAATCCCAGTGCCTCTTTACCTAATACTTTGATATTATTTCGAGGTGCTGGTTGGGTATATCCTTTTTCGGCTAAGCTTAAAGCCGCTTTTTTAGCTTCGGCTAAATGATGAGCTCTGCTCACAATTACTTCGTCTTTTCCTTCGCGTAAGTAACCTAAATCAAAAGCTTCGTAAGCCGATGTAGATACTTTGGCTTGTCCGATGCTTAAATATCTGTTTAGGAAAGCATTGGTGCGGATATCGCCTTCTTTTAGGCCATCGCCCAAACGTAGCGCAAACTCTTTGGTTCCGCCACCACCGGGGATGAGGCCTACACCAAACTCAACCAAGCCCATATATAATTCGGCATGAGCTACTACTTTATCGGTATGCATACAGAGTTCGCAACCACCACCGAGAGCCATACCGTGAGGTGCTGCTACAACAGGGATAGAGGAATAACGCATGCGCATCATGGTTTTTTGGAACCACTGGATAGCCATGTCTAACTCTTCCCACTCTTGCTCAATAGCCAGCATATAGATCATACCTACATTGGCGCCTGCTGAGAAATGTTCTCCTTCGTTGGAAACAACTAAAGCGCTATAATCTGCTTCGGCCATATCAACAGCTTTGTTCAGGCCTTCTAATACGCCCTGTCCAATAGTATTCATCTTGGTGTGGAACTCAATATTAAGAACACCATCGCCTAAATCGAAAATAGTAACATCATCGTTTTCCCAAACGACATTAGTAGCTCTTAAAATCTCTAAAGAAAGTTTTCCTTTTTGTCCGGGGATTTCTTTATAGGCTTTAGTCTTTATATCGTAGCAATACTTTACGCCATCTTTAATTTGATAGAAAGAAGTAACGCCTGTTTCAAGCATCTCGTAAATCCAGGCAGCAGGTTTCTTATCCATCTCTTCCATGGCTTTCACCGTCTCCACTACATTAACAGCATCCCAGGTTTCAAAAGGACCAAGTTTCCAACCAAAACCAGCATTTAAACCATCGTCTACCTTATAGATGTCATCCGAAATCTCAGGTAATCTGTTGCTTACAAACTGGAACAGGCTGTAAAATGATTTGCGATAGAACTCACCGGCTCTGCCTTTATCACCTAACAGTATAGGCATTCTCTTTTTTAAATCAACGTCTTTGGTTTTTTCGAAAACGCTAAATCGCGGTTTATCGTCTACAGTATATTCTAAGGTCTCAAAATCTAATGTCTTGAATACTTTTTTGCCATCAATAACTTCTTTTTTATAGAAACCTTGTTTGGTTTTTGATCCCAACCATTTATTATCCAACATGGTTTGCAGATAATCAGGAATAGCGAATAGCTCGTTAGCTTCGTCATCAGTAGAATCTTTAATGCCATTAGCTACATGTACCAAAGTATCCAGACCAACAATATCAGCAGTACGGAAAGTGGCCGATTTGGCTCTTCCGATCACAGGACCGGTTAATTTATCTATTTCGGTAATGCTTAAACCTAAGTTTTTCACATTATTAAATAATTCCATGATAGAGAAAGTACCCACTCTGTTAGCAATAAAGGCAGGGGTATCTTTGGCTAAAACGGCTTTTTTACCTAAATATCTGTCAGCATAGTCTGTTAAGAAATTTAATACTTCTGCATCTGTTTTAGAAGTAGGGATGATTTCGAAAAGTTGTAAATAACGAGGTGGGTTAAAGAAGTGCGTTCCACAGAAATTCTTCTGGAAATCCTCACTTCGGCCTTCAATCATTGCTTCAACCGAGATACCCGATGTGTTTGTAGTAACTAATGAACCTGCTTTACGGTATTTGTCAACATTCTCAAAAACTTGTTTTTTAATGTCTAAGCGTTCAATCACTACCTCAATCACCCAATCGTAATCTTTAATCTTTGGTAAATCATCATCAAAATTACCTGTGGTTATTCTTTTGGCAAATTCTTGCTTATAAATAGGTGAAGGTTTTGATTTTAAAGATGCTTTAAGGGCATCATTCACAATGCGGTTTCTAACAACGGCATCGTCTAATGTTAGTCCTTTGGCTTTTTCTTTGTCGTTAAGCTCACGAGGTACAATGTCTATGAGTAAGACTTCAGCACCTATATTAGCAAAATGACAAGCAATACCAGAGCCCATGACTCCAGAGCCTAATACGGCTACTTTTTTTATTCTTCTTTTCATTTTTGAATAGGTATTTTATTAATATTATTAGTAATTCTTAATTTCATTCTCGGCAGTGTCTCTAATAATTTCCGACACCTTATTATATATGGCGATATCATTCTCTGATAATTGAGAAATAACTCTTTCGTTAAAACTCACCACTGTTTTTTTAATCTTGCTACGTAAAACTACCGCCTTAGGTGTGAGAAATATCTTGGTCACCCTTTTGTCTTTCTCACTGACCTTTTTGGTGATGAAGCCGTTTTTTTCCATGCTTTTTAGCAAACGACCCAGGCTGGAACTGCCCATGCCTAAGGCCGGTGCAATTTTTGTAGCCGGGATTCCTTCGCGTGGGACTACTATTAAAACATAACCTACACCTTGTGTGATATTATGTTTATGAGCTAATAAATTATACATTCTCATCATCGAGAATAATGTTGCTCTTACCTGGTAATCTATTGTTAATTCTATACTCATTATTTGTCGTTATTAAAATGCTATGCATGCATTGCAAATTTAATAAAAAATACAATGCATGCACAGTAAATTTCAAAGAATAATTCTGTTAGTTTTGTAACAATTGAATTAACAGGTGTTGGAGGAGGTGTTTTTTTATTAAATTTTGATTAATTAATGGATTTAAAAATAATGTACATTTGTGAACTATGGATATTTAAAGAGTAAATGTGTAGTATAAGGCTTTGTATAGGACATGGAATAAGTATCATTTTGGGCTAACTGACTAAGAAAGAAATATGATGGAAATGAGTTCCGAAAAGAAGAAAATTGAAACGCATACAGTCCCTGATATGCAGGCTCAGGTGCGTCTATCGGATTATTTGCCCCATATATTCCAGACTATTACCACAAAAACGGCTATTAAAAAAGCCATAAAGGCCGGTTTGGTATATTTAAATAATGAACAAGGATATACCGCAGACTATGTGAATGAGGGCGACATCATTGATTTATATAAAGATGAGTCAGAAGATAAAAAGACAAGGATAAATCTGAAATTGGATATTCTGTTTGAGGATGATTATTTGGCCATCATTAATAAGCTGGCAGGCATAGTGGTGAGTGGCAACAGGCATTGGACCATTCAGAATGCCCTACCCAAGAATCTGACATTAAGTACACAATTGGATGCCTTAAAAAGACCCGAACCGGCTCATCGTCTTGATTATCCTACCAGTGGCGTATTGTTGATAGGAAAAACATCAAAATCCTTATTACTCTTAAATCAGATGTTCAGAGAAAAGCAAATCTTTAAGACCTATACGGCCATTGCCATAGGGGAGATGCCTGAGTCGGGAAGTATTAAAATTGATATCGATGGCAAAGCATCGGAAACTATTTATAAAACGTTAAAGTCAGAAGTGTCAGAAAGGTTTGGTTTTTTGAATTTATTGGAATTAATCCCTAAAACAGGCCGTAAGCATCAACTCCGCAAGCATTTATCTTTTCTGGGGCATCCCATTCTGGGCGATTTATTATATGGCGTGGAGGGCAAAATATTAAAAGGCAAAGGTTTATATCTGCATGCCGGTACTTTAGATTTTGAGCACCCAATTACCAAAGAGCATATTGAGGTAAGTGCTGATTTACCTAAGAAGTTTTTGCGGGTTTTTCCAGTCTAATGTTATTAATGTACATTAGCTTGTAGCTGGAGTATGTTTTTCTTTAGAAATAGGCCGATTCTTCTCTCAGTATTTAGACAGAAAATAAATTAAGAGTGCCACTATTCAGCGGAATTGAGTATAAATTTCAATAACAACTTTCATAAATTACAGTAGAACAAATTATTATGCATGCATTGTATTTTTTATTTGCTTCTATTTATATAGAATATAAATTGGATGTGTGATGCTAATTATCTGCGTTATGCAATAATTTTGCGTGCAAAACCAATTAAACAATTCATAATGAAAAAGTTTTTCGAATTTATTCTTATTATAATCATTCCTTGGATTATAATATTTTGGATAATCTTTTCTTTTGATAGTGAAAGAGATAGAGATTATTTTTCAAAGGAAGAAATTGAGGTCAAGCATGATTCTGTTCCTGTTGATCACTCAAAATTTGCCATTCTGCAAAAGGAATTTAAAACAGGGCCCGAAGTTACGGAGGCCTGTTTAAGTTGCCACAATGGTCGCGGTCACGAGTTTACAAAGACCCAGCATTGGAATTGGCATAAAAAAGATCCTATACCAGGAAAAGGGGTTCAGGATTTAGGTAAAAAAAATGTGTTGAACAATTTCTGTATTGGTGTTAACTCTAATGAGAAGCTCTGCTCTATGTGTCATGCGGGCTATGATTATGGTGATAAGGATTTTGATTTTAGTAAGGAAGGCAATGTAGATTGTTTAATCTGCCACGATGCTACAAAGACTTACCACAAATCAAATCCTTGTATGGGACCAAATTTACCTGGCTCCGGAGCTGCTGGTATAGATGTTGATTTAAGCTTTGTGGCTCAACATGTAGGTTCACCTAAGAAAAATAATTGTGGTAGCTGTCACTTTACAGGTGGTGGAGGTAATAACGTAAAACATGGTGATTTAGAGATGGGGCTATTAAATGCGGGTAGAGATTCGCATGGTCCTATTGATGTTCACATGGGATTAGGTGATGATGGTCAGAACATGGAATGTGTGGATTGTCACAAAACTCATGAACATCAAATTAGTGGACAGCTTTATTCTGTATCTTCCTCTAATGAGAATCATGCTACTTGTACCCAATGTCATACAGATAAACCACATACTAATAAGGTTTTGAATGACCATTTCCGTTCTGTAGCGTGTCAAACTTGTCATATTAGTCATTATGCCAAACTTTATCCTACAAAAATCATTTGGGATTGGTCAACAGCTACTAAGTTAAGAGATGGGAAACCAATACTTGATGAAGATCAGCCGGGACATACCTATACATTTGATGGTGTTGAATACGATGATGTAGAGGTTAAATATGATTCACGACACGGAACAGCCGTTTATAAAAAGAATGTTCGTCCCGAATATATTTGGTTCAATGGTACTGCCGATCATCATCTGATAACAGATAAAATTGCAGATACAAGCAAAGCACTTATCATCAATCCATTATTTGGTTCTTATGAGGATAATGTTCACCCCGGTGACCCTGATTATCCTTCAAAAATCTGGCCTGTGAAGATCATGAGAGGAAAACAACCTTTTGATGCTGGAAATATGACTTTGGTTCAGCCTAAATTAGCTGGTAAAGTTGAAGGTGGTCATGCTCTATGGGTAGATTTTGATTGGAATGCTTCTTGTAAAGCCGGTATGGAGTATATGGGTCTTCCTTATAGTGGAAAATACGGCTTTATCGAAACTCAAACCATTTGGCCACTTAACCACGAAGTGTCATCAAGTAAAGAGTCGCTTCAGTGTATCGATTGTCATAATAACTCCGACAGCCGATTGAAAGACCTTGCAGGCTTCTATTTACCCGGCCGTGATCAAAACCCTTGGGTTGATTATATGGGAATCGCCTTTATCTTACTCATCATCGTAGGTGTGAGTATTCATGCATTATTACGAATTACAAGCAATAAAAAAATAAATAATTAAAAAAATCTGGTATGAAAAGAGTATTAATATATAAACGATACGAACGTTTTTGGCACTGGACTCAAGCAGCTTTAATTTTATTGCTTGCGCTAACTGGCTTCGAAGTACATGGTACTTTTGAGTTTATTGGTTACGAAGAATCAGTATTGATACATCGTAATTTAGCCTGGGCATTTATGGTTTTAATTGTGTTTACACAGTTTTGGAATTTTACTACAGGCGAATGGAGACAATATATTCCTTCTACTAAAATGATGAAGGATCAAATAGAATACTATATCACTGGTATCTTTAAACATGCACCTCACCCTACTCGTAAAACAGTTTATAATAAATTTAACCCATTACAACGAATGACCTATTTGGGTTTACGTTTACTAATTATTCCTGTGGTTGTTTTTAGTGGTTTACTGTATATGTATTACGATGCTTTTGTTAGTCAGGGCGTGGTAGGTGATTTAGGTCCGATAGCTTATTTTCACACCATAGGTGCTTTTTTACTGATTGGTTTTGTGATAGCTCATGTATATTTAACTACTACAGGACATAAGCCTTTATCAGCTATTAAAGCCATGCTTAATGGTTGGGAAGAGATGTCAGACGAAGATGCAGAGATTGCTTTAGCAGAGAACTTGAAGGTGGCTTTGGTTGAAAGTCGTAAAAGTATCAGCGGACACGGAAGCATCGAAAAAGAAGGTATGTTTGAGACTGCTTTCGACGATGTGGTGGAGAAACTTGGCATTGATAGTGCTTCTATGAAACTTAGAAAGAAATTACTGAATTCCAATGTGGGTTATTTCCGTATCAATAAAGATGGATTATATGAGGAGGTTAACGATGTTTGGCTCGATTTATATAAATGTGTCAATAAAGGAGATGTGATAGGTTCTCATGTAACACTTAACAGAACTCCCGAGGGCAAAGAACGAATCATGAAACTGGTTAATATGGTACTTAGCGGAAAAACAGTTACCGGTGAACGAGTACAAAGGCTTTGTAAAGACGGAAGTATTGGATATCACACAGTTTCGGCTACACCATATAACGATGATGACGACAATATCGCCGGATTAGAAGGTTTCATTATTGATAATACGCCACAGGTTGAAGCCGAATTGGAGTTAGAGAAGAAGCT
>Ga0256827_10002663_pt1 | contig 11426 bp, 10 predicted proteins | sample CV84metaG_FD_185977 | JGI IMG/M metagenome (GOLD analysis project Ga0256827, IMG submission 185977) | Hydrothermal vent microbial communities from East Pacific Rise, Pacific Ocean - CV84 | ecosystem: Environmental > Aquatic > Marine > Hydrothermal vents | place: Pacific Ocean: East Pacific Rise... | reverse complement strand
CCGAGAAGCTACAATAGATATATCAAACTTAGAAAAAGGAGTGTATTTAGTTGTAATATCTAATGATAAAGGTAAAGTTATTAAGAAATTTATAAAAGAATAAGCATTATTATAGGTATGTTGTAAATTCAAATACCATTATTTAACTAAACTGTGCTTAAATTGGCTCTTGCATTTTTGTGAGGGCCTTTTTCATTTTGTTAATTCAAAATTTAAACCATTAAAAACAAAATTATAATGACATTTTTTTTGCTTTGGTTTTACATTGTAATTGTACTGTTCTTTGTTATTGTTAGCATAATTAATGCAATAACAATCAGTTGTTAAATCATCTGTTGTGTAATCTACTGAAATTATTTTTGTTTCAGGATTATAATTTAACCCTTCTTCTACATTTCTTAAATTGACATTATAATAAAAATCTTGTTCAAAAATCCCATTTTTAAATTTGACTAATAATATGTATGTATCAAAGCAAGTAGAACAATTTTGTACATTTCCTATTAAAACATATTTTGTTCCTTCTTTTGTCTTGATTGAATATATTTTATTAAAGCCATCTCCATCAAAGATTGTGTATGGATTTGTTTTTATTCCTTTTTCAATTTCTTCTTTAGTTGGTAAACTATCTTGATTAATCTCTGTATAATGCATTATTGAAATCCGACTTTGGTATGACCCTCCTGTTTTTTTATCTAACGAAAAATTATAAAGTTTTTTGTCGTCAGAAATAGTAATTAATAAACTAGAATAGTCAGATATGAACTCTTTAATATTAGTTTTGTTGAATTTATCATGAGAGATAATTTGTTTTATATTTTCAATTATCAATGTTTGAAACTCAATAATTAAATTAAATTCAGAAATAGAATCTTTTGAATATCCGTCATCATAATATAAATTAGTTTTAATATCTTTTATTTTTACCTTTGGTAAACCAGAATTTTGTAACGAATAATTTTTATCAGAATTTGGTCTTAATTTAGAATATTGAATAAGGTATTCTTTAGTTTCAGAAACTAATTTGTTAAATGATTTTAGAGATTGTCCATATCCAAAGTTTATTAGAGTACAAAAAGTAAATATGAATATTATTTTTTTGTTTATTATCATTATTTATTTTTTAAATAAATAATTAAAAGGACAAACACTCCTAAACTATAAGAAATAGAAGAAGAAATTGCGGCACCATTAATTCCATATTTAGGAATTAAATAAAAATTTAATAGTACATTTAATATAAGAATAGGAGAGAAACTGTAAATTATAATTTTAATTTTTCCGATACCAGAAAAATAACCGTTTAATACTTTAAAAACTGAGAAAATTATAACTCCTGGCAATAAAATATTTATAACATTAACGCTATCAATAAATCTATCACCAAAAAAAGTTTTAATAAATATATCTGAAACAAAATAAAGAATTATACCAGTAATTAAAGTAAAAATCAGTGTTGATTTAATGGTTTTAGATATGTTTTTATTTTTAGAGTCGTTTGCCGTTTCTGCAAAAGTTATTATTCCAGAAGCACCAGCAAACAACCAAAGCTTTTCTACAATAGAAACGCCTGTGGCATATATTCCTGCTTCTTTAGAACTGAGTAAGTATTTTATTATATACAAATCTACTTTGAAGATTAGTTTCATTAAAAGAAATGCTAAACCAAAAATTAGTCCTTGTTTTACAAGCGATATAACAATAACTTTGTCAAATCTAATTTTAAAGGAAAGTACATTCTTTAGAATGTAAAAACCAAATAATAAACTAATAGTTCCTGCAAAAACTTGGCTGTAAATAGCACCTTTTAACTGTGTATTATTTAAAACTAAGAAAATATATAATCCAACAAAAAGAGCAATAGCTGAAATAATCTTTAATAAATAAAGTTTTTTGTATTTTCTAATACCAATACTTAAACTTTGTTGGTGTATACTTATTAGTTGTGTCGGAATGTATAGGGCTATTCCAAATATTATTGGTCTTAATAAATTGTAGTTATAAGTTTGGTTTAATATCAAAAAAGAAATAATAAACGAAATTACAGATATAAAGATTATTAGTAAAAACAGATTTGCTGTTATTTTGTCAAAATCGAATATTTTTTTGCCTGTATGAAAAATTATTGACCTACGTAAACCGGCCTGAGAAATACCAACAATAATAAAAACTATTGATGTTATAATATAATAATTACCAAGATTTTCAATGCTTAAGTAATGTGCTAAAATAACAGTACTGACAAAGCCTAGTAAGCTTGTCAGTACGTTAGTAATGAATAAACCAATAATATTACGTTCATTCTTTTTTACAATCAAAATATATGATTTATATTATTTTACTCTTTTCCAAGTTTGAGTACGATAAAAGAACCCAATATATCCTCTCACTTGTAGTAAGTCTTTATTATCTTCATCAAGCCAGATTTTACAATCGTATGTTTTTCCATTTTCAGGATCAAAAATAGCATCATCTCCTTCCCATTCGTTTCCATCTTTTTCTAAATGTTTGATAATCTGCATTCCAATAACTTTTTTTCCATTTCTGTAATCATCACCATGAGTACAAATAGGGTCTTGGTCTTCTCCTTTTTCTTTATAAAGTTTTGTAATATTCCCGTATGCCTTACCATCTTTAATAAATATTTTAACTTCAGATTTCGCTTTTCCAGAATCTTCATCAAAAGTTCTCCATGTTCCTGCAATAGTTTGAGCATTCATCATAAATATTGATGAAAAAAATACTAATAAACTAATTGTTAATTTTCTCATATTCTAATTTAATTTAAAGTTTTAATTATTTTACTGAGCCAAGATAAGTTTTTTTATTGATTTAATAGAAAAAAAATAAAAAAATATTGATTTGTTAATTTTTGGTTAAAAAATAAGAATTAAGAAATAAGAATTAAAAATTAAAATGTTACTTTTGTAAGCTTAATTCACATTCTTTTTTAATTAAATTCTATAAAATTGGCTGATACAAAATATATATTCGTTACTGGTGGTGTTACTTCTTCTTTAGGAAAAGGTATTATTTCTGCATCTTTGGCAAAGTTATTACAATCAAGGGGTTATAATGTAACTATTCAGAAATTAGATCCATATATTAATGTTGACCCTGGTACATTAAATCCGTATGAGCATGGCGAGTGTTATGTTACAAATGATGGTGCTGAAACAGATCTCGATTTAGGTCATTATGAGCGTTTTATAAATATAAATACTTCGCAAGCAAATAATGTAACTACAGGACGTATATATCAAACAGTTATTGATAAAGAAAGAAAAGGTGATTTTTTAGGTAAAACTGTTCAAATTATCCCTCATATTACCGATGAAATTAAACGCAGAATTAAGCTTTTGGGAAACAAAGGAGAATATGATGTAATAATTACTGAGATTGGTGGAACTGTTGGTGATATTGAATCTCTACCTTATGTAGAGAGTGTTCGTCAGTTAATTTGGGAATTGGGAAGCAATAATGCATTGGTTGTACATTTAACATTGGTACCATATTTAGCAGCTTCGGGTGAGTTGAAAACCAAACCAACTCAACATTCAGTAAAAATTCTTTTAGAAAATGGTATTCAGCCAGATATATTAGTTCTTAGAACAGAACATCCGCTTACGGCAGATGTAAAGTCGAAAGTAGCACGTTTTTGTAATGTAAATCTGAAGTCTGTTATAGAATCTATTGATGTATCAACAATATACGAAGTTCCTGTATTGATGCAGAAAGAAGGTTTAGACGAGGTAGCATTAGAGAAACTTGAATTGCCGCTTAAAACAGTACCAGAGTTAGATAAATGGAAAAACTTTTTATCAAAATTAAAAAATCCTAAGCACGAAATAAGAATTGGTTTAGTAGGTAAATATGTTGAATTACCTGATGCTTATAAATCAATAGTAGAATCGTTTATTCATGCAGGTTCTGTTAACGAAACAAAGGTTAAATTAGAGTGGATACATTCCGATAAATTAAATGAAAAAAATATTGATAAAGAATTAAAAGACTTATCGGGAATTCTTGTTGCACCAGGTTTTGGACATAGAGGAATTGATGGCAAAATAATGGCAACAAAGTTTGCTCGCGAGAATAATATACCATTTTTAGGTATTTGCTTGGGTATGCAATGTGCTGTAATTGAGTTTGCTCGCAATGTTCTTAAACTTGAAGATGCACATTCATCAGAAATGGACAGAGCAACACCGCACCCTGTTATTGATATAATGGAGCAGCAAAAAAATGTAACAGAAAAAGGAGGAACAATGCGATTAGGTGCATATCCTTGCGATCTTACAAAAGATTCTAATGCATATAGAGCTTATGGTAAAACAGATATTGTTGAACGTCATCGTCATAGATATGAGTTTAATAATAATTATTTAGTAGATTTTAAAGCAGCAGGAATGGTTCCAACAGGAATAAATCCTGATACAGGTTTAGTAGAAATTGTAGAAATTCCTAAACACAGATGGTTTGTTGGAACACAGTTTCATCCAGAATATAGCAGTACTGTTTTAAATCCACATCCTATTTTTGTAGCATTTGTAAAAGCAGCTCTAGAATATTCCGTAGAAAATAAAAAATAAAAACTTAAATATGAAAAAGACAACTGTATTATTTTTATTATCTATAATTAGTTTTTTTTCTTTTTCGCAAGAATTAAAACCAACTGAAACTAAAGCATTGCTGAATTTTATGGTAACCGATATGGACGGTTTCCCTAGAAAAAATGAAACTGTTATTGTTAAGGATGTTATTCACGACAAAGAGTATTCGGCTGTTACTAACGAAGATGGCAGATGTGGAATACTTGTTCCGAAAGGAAATAAATATAAAGTTAAGTATGTTGATTTAACCGAAAAAACAGACTATTCCGATTTTGATGTACCTAATAAATTTGGATTGATGAGCTTTAATATTCAAATAAAGTTTGAGCCATCAAGAAAAATTGAAGTAAAAGGAGTTGAGTTTGAAAAAGGAACATCAAATCTTACAACCGAAGCAAAATTAAGATTAGATACTGTAGCAGATTACTTGAACACAAGAAAAGTTAAGATTGAAATTGCTTGCCATAGCGATAATACTTTAAGTGAGGAAGAAAGTAAACAACTAACACAAAAACAAGCGGATATAATTAAAGAATATTTAATCGCAAAAGGTGTAAAAGCTGATAATATGACTGCAAAAGGTTATGGTAGCTCAGAGCAAATTTCTGATAACAATACTGAAGAAGCTAAAGCAAAAAATAATAGGGTAGAGTTTAGAATTAAAAAACTGTATTTTTAAATTTTATTTTTTTAAATCATTAGTTTTAAAAACCAGTAGTAAATAAATTTCTTGCTCCTTTAATTCCACATTTTTGGTATTTATTGTAAGTCTGAGCAGCTCTTTCTTCTATTTGAGCACCTGTTTCGTTTAAAATCCAACCATCAATTGCAGATTTTAGAGTGTAAGCTTCTGGAGCCATTAAATGCGTGGTCCATAAAATAGGATTAGCTTTAGATTGTTTTACTTCATCACCAAAAAACTCTTTGCTGTAACATGCCAAAATAATAATATCGTGTTTTTTGTTTGGAGTTTCTTTATACTCTATATCAACACTAAATTCCATAAGCCCATCATGACCTGTGTATGCAACTAAATCGGAACCTCCACCAAATTTTAGATTTAAATTATTGTGTTTAATGTTAACAATATTCTGACCATTTGCTGATTTTAATAGGTCCTCTATACAAGTTTGGATATATTCTCCATCGTATGCATCGGCAAGTAAATAAATATCTTTTGTAGCATGTTTAAAGAGTAAACGTTCTAAAATTATTGGATTATTACTTTCAATTTTATCTAAAAGAACCCAATCGCTTGTTTTGTTTTTAAAGAAATTTTTTACTCCGTAACCAGCACCCCAATATAAATTATTTTTTGTGTCCTTCCCATTTCCAATAAGTTCTGGGACAGGCACTATTCCTTGATGTATATTATCGCAAAGTGCAACAAAGACATGGATTGTTCTAGTTTGACTGTGAAGTATATTAGAGAAAATTAAAATGAAAGCTACAAAATATTTAATCATAATGTTTTTTTTAGGTTTTAGAATTATACTTCATTTTACAATAATTGTTCCATAAAAAGAAAAAGCTCCGAAAAGGAGCTTAATCTATTATTAACCAAATGTAAGTACAAATATTGTTATTCTGTTAATCCTTTTAATGTATCTTCAACATTACCAGGAGTACTCATTATTTTTTGGAATTCGCCCATTGTTAGTTCTGGCCAATAAAGAGCAAATCTATATCTACCATGTAGCATTGTAGCTGTTTTTCCAATTACAACAATTTCGTAAGGCATAGCTGCTAAGTGCTTCTCTCCAATTATAGGTAAGAATTTAGCTTCACCAGTTGTTTTATCGTGTAATGCTACTCCAAAAACGGCTACTTTACTTGTTTTGTAAACTAGTTTATACACCATTCTAGTATTACCTTTTTTTGCAGCTAAATTATTTTTAATTGTTTCAACAGCTTTTTCAAAAGAGTCAAATTCTTTTAGTTCTACGGGGTCAGAAAAATAAGGCATACCAAACATATAATGATATTTCTTAAGTTTACTAAACTCAACTTTACCACCAAAATATGTGTATTTAGGGTTTATTTGTTTTAGAACAGCCTTCACACTATTATCTACTTTAGTTAGAATTGCTTTGTGTGTATCATAATTGCTACCCAAATATCCAACAAACATATATTTTGGATTTAGAGCAGTTACTTCAACTTTATCGCCTTTTTTTGTTAAGCCAATCCTTAAATTTGCTGCTAAAATTCCACGGTCTTTTACTTTTAAACAAGTTGATTGAAGGTCTTTATTTGTGAAAGTGATAACAAAAAAGTTTCCTTTGTTTTCTACATAATAACCACCAGTAATTGTAAAACCTTTTGCTTTTAATTTTGTTTTAATAGATTCTTTTACGGTTTTAATATCGCCAGAAACTGTACCACAACTAATAAATGGAGATAACTCTTCAGCATTTATTTTTAAAATAAACATTAAGATTAGTCCAAAAGAAAGAATAATTTTTTTCATATTTAAATAGTTTAATTAATAATATTTTGAATATCTAAATTATTGCATATCTATATTTATAGAAATGATTTTTGTCATCTTTAAATAATGTTTTAAAACACAATGAAAAAATAATTATTATAATTTACAATACTAACTAAATCATTTTATAACTTTGCCTAATTAAAACTTAAAGATAATTATTATGAGAAAGATTTTTCTATTATTCGTTTTGTCAATTTTTACATCTGTTTTGTTTGCTCAAAACTGTGAATCGTATTTTCCGCAAGAAGTAAATAAAAAGTATGAATATAAAGATTACGATAAAAAAGACAAAGAAACAGGAACAACAGTAAAAACTGTAAAAGAAAAAAAAGATATCGCAGGAGGTATTGCTGTTACAATTGAAGAAGTAAGTCAAGCAAAGGGATCGGATTCGACTAATACAATAGAGTATACAATAAAATGTGAGAATGGACAAATGTCTATGGATATGGAATCGATGATGATGAATTCTGAGCAAATGCAAGCTTACGAAGGAATGGAAACTAAAGTTGAAGCTGATGATTTAACAATTCCTGAAAATGCTAAAGCAGGTGATGACTTAGGTGGTGGAAAAGTTACTGCAGAGGTTTATAATCAAGGTGTTAAAATGATGTCGATGACATTTACAATTACTGATAGAAAAGTTGATGCAATAGAAAGTGTAACAACAACTGCAGGAACTTTTGATTGTATAAAAATTACAAGTCATGTAGAATTTCATATGATTATGAATATAAAGATGACTATAACAGAATGGTATGCAAAAGATATTGGAATTGTTAAAAGTGAGGTTTATAGTAAAAAAGGTAAAAAGCAAAGTAGCACTGTTTTAACAAAGATTGAATAATAAATAAATTGTATAATATATTAATGCCTAAGCAATATTGTTTAGGCATTTTTTATTTAGTACTATTTATAAATTATTGTTAGTTTTGTAGAAAACAGATTTAAATAATTTTGTACAAGCATTTAATTAAAATAACACTTATAATAATTCTTTTTGTATTGAGCTTTTCTTGCTCTAACACAAAATATCTTTCAAAAAACGAATCTCTTTTTAAAGAAAATAAATTAGAAATATCTAAAGATAAAGATACTCATTTATCTAAAGATTTGAGAAACGAATTAAACGATGTTCTTTATCCCGAAGCAAATAATAAATTCTTGTGGTTAAATATGTCATTATGGATTTATAACCATACAAAAGAACCGAAAAAAAAAGGAAAAGGATTACGTAATTTTTTAAAATATAAAATAGGAGCAGAGCCTATTATATATAACGAGGAAACGCCAGTTAAAGTCGTTCTTTTATTAGAAAATCGCTTGCAAAATAATGGGTTTTTTAAATATGAAATAGATCAACACACAACAATAAATAAAAAACGATCAACAACATACTATAGTGTACATTTACATAAGCCTTTTGTAATCGACACTGTCGTATTTCAAATAAAAGATAGTGTTTTAAATCAGATAATTAATAATAATATTAATGCTACTTTAATTAATAAAAATGATGTTTATTCCTTGCAAATAGTAAAAGACGAAAGGCAAAGAATAGTAAAAGACTTTAGAAATGAAGGGTATTACTTTTTTAGAAACGATTTTCTTGTATATCATGCAGATACTAATGGGATAGGAAATAGAATTAAATTTTATGTTACGTATAAACCGAATTTAAAAGATTATCAAATTCAAAAATATACTATAGGTAATATTTCTTTGTCAGTAAATAAAAACTTTAAAGACAAAAGTTTTAAAAATAGTGAAGTGTTATTAGTTGATAGCATTAAATATAGAGATTATAACGAAATATTTAAAGCTAAAAAAATGACACAAAATGTTTTTTTTAAACCAAATAACAGTTATTCCGATAGCTTATATAGAAAAACATTAAGCTATTTTTATGGTTACGATATTCTAAGTTCATTAAATATTAATTTTAAAGTTGAAGATACATTAAGCAGACAAATTGATGCAGATATATTATTTACAAAATCTAAAAAGAACTCAATTGTTACAAAGCTTACTGGTGCAACAAAATCTAATGGTTTTTCGGGGCCATCAATGGAAATTACATTTGCTAATAGAAATATATTTAGAGGTGGCGAAAAACTTTCTTTTACCTTTGAAGGAGGAATAGAAAAACAAATAGGAGAGGAAACAAGCTTAGATTATATTTTCAGAACATCAATAAAGGGAGAATTGAAACTTCCTAACCTTACACCAGGGTTTAAAAACTTATCTAACCATAGTATTCGTTTGCCATATTCACTTGTTGATGCTAAAGTAACTTATTTGAAATATCATCCAACCATGGAAATTTGGGAAACTAGTGCTAGTTATGCCTACAAGTGGTTTCCAACTCAAAATAACTCTTGGGATGTACGTCCTGTTACATTTGTTTATCAGAAAGTTTTTGAAAGTGAAGCTATTGATATTGATGATTTAATTGATTTACCTTATGTCCCATTTGGTTTAGAAAACCAATTTTCCTTAGGTATGATGGTTGCATATACTGTTACAAATAAGAATACTTCAAAAACAAAGAATTCATTCTATTTTAAAACAACGGTGGAAACTGCTGGTAATGCAATGTATGGATTGTATAATAATTTTAGTGATAATAAAGAAAAACCATATACGGTTTTTAATCAGCCATTTTCTCAGTTTGCTAGATTAGATATTGATTTTAGGTACTATCGTAAACTAAAAAAATCAAACAGTATTGCTACACGATTTTTGTCTTATTCTGCTATCCCTTATGGTAATTCTATAGATTTGCCGTTTTTTAGAAAATACTTTGCAGGTGGACCAAACAGTTTACGTGGTTTTCAAACAGGTGGCTTGGGTCCGGGAACATATTATAATAAAGATGTAAAACCTGATATTCGTATAAACAATGGAGATATTCGCTTAGAGTTTAACCTAGAATATAGATTTAAAATTGCAGGTAATTTTTATAGCGTTTTATTTATGGATGCAGGAAATGTTTGGCTTGTTAGAGAAGATACATTACGCCCGGGTGGTAAAATTGAGTTTGATAAAATATTGCAAACAAGTTCTGTAAGTATTGGTACTGGTTTGCGTTACGATTTTTCTGTAATAGCAATTCGTTTAGATTTAGGTGTGCCACTTAAATATCCCTACATAAACGAAAGAGGTGATGTGTATGGCGATACTGAAATGATAGATTGGGATAGGTTTAGAAAAACAATGATATTGCATTTCGCTATTGATTATCCATTCTAACTAATAATTTCTTAAATTTGTAAAAAAAGTTTATGCAAAAAAAAATAAATATAGCTATTGATGGTTTTTCGTCTTGCGGAAAAAGTACAATGGCAAAAGATATAGCTAAGGAATTAGAATATTTATATTTAGATACAGGTGCAATGTATAGAACTGTAACACTTTATGCTATCAATAATAATATAATTTCAACAAATCATTTTGATAAAGAAGCATTAATAAAAGAACTAAATAATATTGATATTTCATTTCAGTATAACTCTAAAGATTTAAAATCTGATGTTTTCTTAAACGGCAAAAATGTAGAAAGTGAAATTCGTAGTTTAGAAGTTTCAAACCTAGTAAGCGAAATAAGTCAATTACCCGAGGTGAGAAAAAAGATGGTGAAACAACAACAACAAATTGCTCAAAACAAAGGTGTTGTTATGGACGGTAGAGATATTGGAACAGTTGTTTTAAAAGATGCTGAGCTTAAAATATTTATGATTGCCGATGCAGAAGTAAGAGCAGAGCGCCGTTATAAAGAACTTGTTGAAAAAGGCGATGAAGTTTCGCTAGAAGAAATAATTGAGAATATTAACAAAAGAGATTATCTAGACCAGAACAGAAAAGAAAGCCCATTGAAACAAGCCGATGATGCAGTTGTTTTAGATAATACACTTGTTACACAAGAAGAACAATTTCAAGTAGTTTTAGATTTGGTTAATAAAATAATAAACAATTAATGCAGATAGAAATTGATAATAATGCAGGTTTTTGTTTTGGTGTTAACGATGCAATAAATATTGCAGAAAAGGAGATAGCTAGCAACAAACAGCTTTTTTGTTTAGGCGATATTGTGCATAACGATATTGAGGTGCAGCGTCTAAATGCTAAAGGATTGCATATTATTGATAATCTTAAATTAAAAGAAATTAAAAATGAAACGGTTTTAATTCGTGCACATGGCGAGCCACCAAAAACCTATGAACTTGCAAAACAAAACAATCTAAAACTAATTGACGCAACTTGTCCTATTGTTAAGAAACTACAAGAGCGAATAAAAAAAGCATACAATGAGGGGAGAG
>Ga0256827_10002662_pt1 | contig 11426 bp, 11 predicted proteins | sample CV84metaG_FD_185977 | JGI IMG/M metagenome (GOLD analysis project Ga0256827, IMG submission 185977) | Hydrothermal vent microbial communities from East Pacific Rise, Pacific Ocean - CV84 | ecosystem: Environmental > Aquatic > Marine > Hydrothermal vents | place: Pacific Ocean: East Pacific Rise... | reverse complement strand
TTTAGGATAAATAATAGATACTTGTGCTACCAGTTTCCCTCTTTGTCCTGAGTGAACATCGGTTACACCTTCATTTCTAAAGACAAACTGCTCTTTGTCTTTTGTTCCTACTTTTAAGTCCAGTTCTAACTCTCCATCTAAAGAAGGGATAGTAATTGATGCACCCAAAACAGCTTGAGTAAAGAATACAGGTACTTCTATGTAGATATTTGCACCATCTCTAATAAAGTGTTCATCTTGTTCTACTTCAAAGGTTAAGTATAGATCTCCACGTTGTCCATTTTTGGCTCGGTTTCCATACCCTTGTGCGCGTAGACGGTTTCCTGTATCGACACCTGCTGGAATATTAATTTTAATGGTATCTGGCTCTTCATGGTATCCTCTACCTGAACATGATCCACACTTAGAAGAGACACTTTGTCCTTCGCCATGACACTGTGGACAGGTCTGTGCAAATGACATAAACCCCTGTTTCATAACCACTTGACCTTGACCATTACAGTAGCTACAGGTCTCTAGGTTTCCACCCTCTGCACCTGTTCCATCACAATCATCACATGGAACTTTGTAACGAATATCTATCTTTTTTTCACATCCAAAGACAGCTTCATTAAATTTAAGTGGTAGTTCAATTTCAAAATCTAAGTTGTATTTTTGATTGGGTTGACGACGTTGTCCTGCTCCACCAAAACCACCAAAGCCTCCTGCTCCTCCTCCAAACATAGAGTTAAACATGTCCATAATATCGTCCATATTCTGTTGACCTCCACCAAAGCCTCCACGACCTTGACTCTCTAGACCAGCTTTTCCATATTTGTCATAGATTGCACGTTTCTCTTTGTCTTTTAATACTTCATAGGCTTGACTTAAATATTTAAATGTCTCTTCTGCCTCTTTGTTATCAGGATTTCTATCTGGGTGGTACTTCATGGCAAGTTTACGGTATGCCTTTTTTAGCTCTGCTCCTGTACAGGTTCTGCTAACTTCCAAGGCTTCATAGTAGTCCATCTCTGTCATTTTTTCTCCAAATATGTAAATTGGGCGAATTCTATCATATTTTTGCTATAATCCCCAAAAAAAATAGATGAAAAAAGAGGAGAAGCTTAATGGTAAAACATATTGTAATGTTTAATTTTAAAGATGAAAATAAAAAAGAGAATCTACTTAAAGCAAAAGAGATGCTAGAGGCTCTTTTAGAACGTGTCCCAACACTAAAAAGTATGGAAGTTGGAATAAACTTTGCTCAAGAAGAGAGAGCAATGGATTTAAGTCTCTATTCTGAATTTGAAGATGAAGAGGCTCTTAAAATATACGCCAACCATCCAGCACATTTAGAGGTAGTTGCTTTTATAAAATCGGTTGCTTCTGCTTCAAAAGTGGTTGATTATACTAACTGTTAGGTGTGTTTAAACCTGAACAATAAATTGACCCTATAAATCGGAAGAGTTTCAGATTAACCCCAACTCTTCCGAAATATCCCGAATCAATTTACTTAATGGTCGTTTATGCAAATCATCCTCTTTGTTATAGTTAGAAAACAGATACCTATAAACCTCATCTTGGCTAAATCCAAAGTTTGAGAGTTCATCTATGTAGCTTTGAGGGTAGTAGGCTTTTTTAATTAGGAGTTCTAACACTATATCTTTGTGTTGTTTGTAGAGTTTTTCAAGTTGAAAAATATCTAAATTGGCTCTATTCCCATAAATATCAATCTCAAAATCATCAAAATTATACTGTTCCTCTTTGACATTATCTATAAACTCAACTCTTTTAGGTCTAATAGAAAATCTAAAATCAATAGGCTTAATAGTATATGGATTTGAGATAGGATAAACATAAAATGTATCTTTTGCCTCTTTTGCTCCAAACCCATTACAAGTAGGACATGATGGAATTAGATTGAAATAAGAACAAGCTAAATAGGGATATAAACTTTTAGGATATAAATGGTCTATCTCAGGTTTGATAGAGCCTTTTTTTGATGTGGTAAAAATATAATTACGATTACAATAGGGACAACTTCCCAAATTTATATTGTCTATAAATTGAAGTTTATCTATCTTCTCATATCCATACTCTACAAAGATTCTATATAAAACTTTGTGAAGAGCCTCTTTGGTATATCTTGCTTTTCTTAGATTTTGATTGGCTTCGTATTTTTGAATAATTTTAATAAGCTCATCAGGTTTAGCCAAAAGTAGAGTTTTTAATTTTGATTCATCTTCAAACTCTGCTAATAGTGTTTTAATCTGTTTGGTCACTCTATATTTTTTGTTTTTTATCTTTAGAGTAGATTGATTTTTGACGGCTTTTATTCTTTTGAGTATCTCTATTTTTTGGGTTTCAAAAAAATCATCTAAAATCTTTTGGCTTGGATAAGGAATATTAATCATAATCTTTTCAACTCCTCTTCTATCTGTCTCTTTTGAGCCTCTAACTCTTTTTTTCTTGCCTCTTTTAATGACTCATCTTTGTATTTTGTATAGTACATATCTAATAGTTTTCGTCTTAAAAATGGCTCTCCAATGCTCTCTATTACTTGCTTTACCTGTTCCTCTTTGGTCGAAATCTCTTCTATCGTTTTTATGTTGTTTAAGTAGTCCATAATCTCTTGAATTTTGTTTTTTGCGAATTCTCCCATTAGACCATCTTTCATGAAGAAGCTATCACTTAATAGGGTGTGGATGTTTGCTCCGAAGGTTTGTGTATGATTTAGACCTTTATTATTCTTTCCATCTTTTATAAAAATAATATTCTCTTTCGGTAAATCAGAAATCATAAAAGGAGAATGAGTAGTAAATATAAAATGAAATTTCTGCTTTCTATTTTTAAATATATTTATAAGATAATTCAATAATTTTTTTTGCCAATCAGGATGCATATCATTAGCAGGTTCATCCAACAATATAAGATAACTATCTTTATCCTCTTTTAGAATATCTTCAATAGCAAATCTAATTCTTAATATTGATTTCTCTCCACTACTTAATGCACTATAACTTATTTCATTTTCATAAAAATTAAACTCAAAGTAAGGAGGTAAGTCTAGTAATAGTTTAATATTATCTTTGTTTATTTTTTTATGATTAATTGAAAAAGATATAAAAGAAGGATTATAAGAACCACTTCTTTTATTGTGTATAAATATCTGTTCTACATCTTTGTTATTCTTATTTAAATCCTCTAGAAAAATCCATATTTTTTGAAACTTTTTATATAAATCTTTTTTTAGTTTATAGTTTTTAAGATATTTTAAAATATATTTTTCTAAATTATCTAAATTATCTAAATTATCAATAGAATCAATAGAATCAACTTCCATAAGTGCATGATTTCCACTAGATTTTGTAATAAGTATGCATACATAATAATATATAATAAATTTTAGATGTACTATACTTTGTTTATTATCCTTGATGTCTTTATTAATTTTTTCTAAATTTTTTTTAATCTTCTGCTTACTATCATAAAAACGTATAGTTTTATCTGCTTTATCATTATATGTTTCATCTAGTATAAAATTAATAGGAAAACTTTTCAACTCTACTCTATTTGGAGTAAAATATTTTTCCTTAAAAAATTCATTATGCTTATTATCTACTAAAAATCTAATTAATATATTTTCTTCTTTTTTTAAATTAAAGCAACTCCAATTATCTAAATCATTTTTTGTTTCTAAAAAGAAAAATTTTTCAGAATCAGAAGAGAATATATTTGATTGATAAAGACGATAATCATAATAAAGAGGAAAAATGGTTTGTATTATTTTTCTAAATTTGGTATACTTTTTAGATTCATCATCACTCTGTTGATTAGGTGAAAAAATATAAGGTATTAAAATATATTCATAATCATTAGATTTATTAGCAATTTCACCTTGATATAAAATATATACTTTTTCATTATTTTTTACAATAAAGAGTTTAATAAACTTCTCAAATGAACTAGAGACATTAGCATCCTTTCTAAATAAAATTTTTAAGATATTTTCCAAAATATTTTTTAAAACACTACTCTTCCCACTCCCATTCTTCCCAACAATAGCAGTAACATTAATATTTTCACCAAAAAAATCAGAAATATAATCATTATTTTCATCAATGGTCAACTCTTTTTTAATGTCATCATATTCACAATGAAGCCGAGGCGAAAAATTAAACCCCTGCTCATGTATATTTTTATAATCCTCAACCCACAAATAAACAAGTTCCAAACCATTCCCTTTTTAAATTCTTAAGCCATTATATCAAAAATCCGTAGGGTGCTGTTTTCAACGCACCACCATTAAAATTGGCAAAAAACAGAGCATAGCTGAAAGGGTTAAAAAAGCCTTTCGGCGAAAGTTTTATTTTATGAAAGCTTGGTTTTTTGGTGCGTTTGAAAACAGCACCCTACGATTTTTTTCTCCTAAACAGATAAACTAAAAAATCAAAAATCCCAGAAAATTTAAAATCTGTATCTACATAATGTTCTATCACATAAAAAGCAAAATAATATAGCCTTTAGATAGATTAGTTTTTTTGATTTTAAATCTTTTCTCATCTCTCTCCTCCAATTAAATAGGTTTTTGAGTCCAATTACAGATAGACCTTCTTAAACCAAAAATAATACCACCCTACAGCTATAAACTCTAATCCTATAATGGTTAATCTAGCAACAACAGGGTGTTTTAAAGTATCTATATAGGTTATTTTTTCAGTTTCATTATTCATTGTGCTATTTTACCGTATAGTTCTCTAAAAATTATGAAGGTTATCAATGAATTTAAAAGAGTATCTTATTGAGATACGAGAGGCAAAGTGGTTTTCTAACTTAACAACGGTAATTATTATTATCTATTCATCTATTCTTGGTTTAAAAACCATTAGTGATTTAGAGAGTAGTCATATATTTCTTTTTCATGTTTTAGACTATTTTATTACAATCTATTTTTTAGTAGAGATTATTATTAAGATGTCTGCCGAAAAGCATTTAAAAGATTTTTTTAAAGACCGATGGAATGTTTTTGATTTTATTATTGTTGCTGTAACGCTTATTCCATTAGACAACTCAACCATGGCTGCTGTGGCAAGATTATTTAGAATATTTAGGGTTCTAAGGCTTATTACCTCGCGTCCTGAATTAAAACGTATTATAGATATGCTTATTGGTGCAATTCCCTCTATTATTGATATTGTTCTGCTTATGTTTATAATCTTTTATATTTATGCTATTTTGGGTAATTTTTTGTTTGAAACAGCTCCTAGTGGTTTATGGAAAGATTTTTTAGTGGCAATGTTAACACTATTTCAGATTTTAACTTTTGAAAATTGGTCAGATATTATGTATGAAGCGATGAAGATTCACCCTTGGGCATGGATCTATTTTGTCAGTTTTGTAATTATTGCAGGGTTTGTATTTTTCAATCTTTTTGTGGCTGTTATTATTGGAGAGATGGAGAAGTTGAGTCATGAGGGAGAGCATGAAGAGGAGGTTGAGAAGCTAGATTTAATTTTAGAAGAGTTAAAAGTGTTAAGAAGAGAAGTTCAACATTTAAAAGAAGATAAGTTTAAAGCTAAAGAGTAGAATTACTTAATCTTCTTTTTAAATCTCTATTTTTGATTTTTCATTGCTATCTCAATGATTTTTTCAAGATCACCAATATTTTCTCTTACTTTTAATTGTCCTATTCTGGCACTTGCCACAGCCATTTTAGGCATTAGTTTTGCAGTTTTCTGACCAACAGGTGTTTTATAAAAAGCATTAATTTCATCCAACTCTTTTGCTGTATAGTTCTCTGCATATATTTTTGCTATATCATTTTTAATAGCATCCCATCCTATATTTTGTTCAAAAAATTGTCGCATCTCTTTCTCTACCGATTTTAAAACAGGTCTCTTTTGAATCTGCACATGTAAAAGGTTTTCTACAATCTTTTTGTAGTTGCTTTTCATATCGGTTGTTTCAAATAGCTTATATGCTGACTCTATGGCTTTATTTTCTGCATAAAGTGAGAATGGCATGGCAATAAGTATACCAATAATTAGTAGTTTTTTTAACATTTTTTTCCTTTTAAGTTAAGAAATAATTATAGCTTGATTTCTTTTAAGCATAATAAAATTGAATGAAATTAATTATTTTTAAGTATATTTTTAGAAAGAAAGGATATGTTTCTTAATGATTTATAAGGGGTAAATATTTTTTTCTAGCTTGTTATTAAAGATTATATATAATATAATTTTAAATTAATAATTTTATCTTATATTAAAATATAAAGTATAATAAAACAGGAATTAATAAAATCAAAATCCTTTTTAACATCCCATAATATAGGAGTTCCAAAAGGCTACAGTTGATTAAAAAAAGCTCTAAAAAACACAATTATAACACAAAAATCTTGCTATACTATTTCTAGAAACATAAGGTTATCAAATAGATAAATTAAAAAAAGGAGAATAATACTTATGAAAAAAAATAGAATAGCAAACCTAATACTCTTAACATCTTTGGCATTGTTTACTGCTTGTTCAAACAAAACACCAGATGTGGCAAAACCAAAATTAACCGCTTTAGATATTATGGGTATTGATGTTACTAAACCCGTTTCTCATTGTACTCCTTCTATTGATAGCCTTCCTTTAGCAAGAACCTATCCTGTATTAGAGAGTTATACTGAACCAACTGTTCAAGGGTGTGTTACTGATATTACTCAATTAAGGCAGAGTGAACCAGAAGAGGTAGAGACAGTTGATAAAAATCTTGTAAATAATATAGAGGAGAGTGCTAAACAGCTTTTAGGGATTAAATATGTATGGGGTGGTACAGGTCCTTATAATTATGACTGTTCAGGATTTACTCAAAAGATATATCGTGATGCAGGAATTACTATTCCACGCGTCTCTCGTGACCAAGCAAAAGTGGGAGAGTATGTTTCTTATGAAAATTTAAGAAGAGGGGATATGATTTTCTTTGATACTAAAAAACATCCAAAAGGAAAGGTGACTCATGTGGGAATCTATCTTGGTAATGGTAACTTTATTCATGCCAGTTCAGCTGCAAAAAAGATAGTTATCTTTAATTGGAATGAGAAGAAGTTCTATAAAAAGAGATTTCTATGGGGCAGAAGAGTAATTAAAGATAATACGTATTTTGCGTCATTGTAGTAGAGATTGTGATAAAATAGAGTTATATGATGAATAAAATAGTAGTTACAATCCTTCTTCTTTCGGCAATACTCTTTGCCGATGCTGTTCTGGACACAGGTTATCGACATAAAAGTGCTTTAGATGGTATGCCAAAAAATAGTGTATCTGATATAAAAAATATTAAACAAGATCCAGCTCCATTCTGCTCACAGATTCAAGTGATGAGTAAGAGAGAGCAGAAACAATATGATGATAGATACAATAAAAAGTTTTTTAAACCTTGGTTTAGAAAAAGTATGGGGTTGTCACGAAAAGAGCGAACTTGGCAGTTTACTTTTGCAAAACAGAGAGTCTATACACGTTATAGAAAACGGTTGCCTAAAAAATGGTTTACCTATCAAATTAGAAATTCTAATTTTAAAGCGTATAGTTCGGTTTTAAAACCAGCCATTACTTTGAGACATACCGATTTGAAAATCTATCCAACAAAGCAAGATTTTTATTATGACCCTAAGCGTACAGGTGAAGGATTTCCTTTTGATTATAATCAAAACAGTTCCGTGAATATTAATACTCCTCTATTGGTTTCACACTACTCAAAAGATAAAAGATGGGTTTATATTCGTTGCTCTTATGCTTATGGGTGGTTACCTGTAAAAGATATAGCTTTTGTAACGAAAAGCTTTAAAAAGAAGTTTATGAATCATAATTATGCTGTTAGCATAAAAGATAATCTTTTTATTAAAGATAAAAATTTTAAAACTATTGTAAAGCTTGGAACAATCTTTCCAATAGACAGAAAAAGTAAAAAGTATATGATTGCCTCTAAAAATAGAAAGGGTTATGCTCAAATTAAATTGGTAAGAACTTCTAAAAAGTGGATTGTGGCTAAAAAGCCTATTGCGTTTACAGCCTCTAATGTGGCATTAATCTCTAAACAACTGGTAGGAGAGCCTTATGGTTGGGGTGGAAAGCTAGAGGCAAGAGACTGTTCAAGTTTAACCAAAGATTTTTTTGCACCTTTTGGAATATTTTTACGCAGAAACTCTAAACAGCAGAGTTATGATGGGAAAAGAGTAACCAAAATACGATGGTTGTCTGCAAAAAAGAAAAAAGAGATTATTCTAAGAAAAGCTAAACCTTTTCGCTCTTTACTCTATGTAGGAGGGCATGTTACCCTTTATGTTGGTCAGAAAAAGGGTGAACCAATTATTTTGCACAACTATTGGGGTTCTAGACTTAAGAATCGTAAAAAACGTGTCTATGCAAGAGCCATTATGACCACAACTGAAATAGGAAAAGAGAGAAGAGATATAAGAAAACAGGCGATGTTGCTTAATACTTTTTCTAAAATTATTACTTTTTAAATTATTTATTAATATAATATAATAATAAAAAACTAATTGTTATTTTTTATTATAAAAACATTGATATTCTATTAGAATTACATAAGATATTAAATTTTATTTCTTAAGGAAAAAAAGGGAGTTCTTATGACAAAAAATATAAAAGTGGCATATCAAGGTGTTTCAGGTGCATATTCTCATTTAGCGTGTTTAAACTATTTTGGTTCAGATACTCTTTGTCTTGCAAATAAGACATTTGAAGATGCAATGGAGATGGTAGAGCAAGATATTGCAGATTTTGCTCTGATTCCTATTGAAAATAAGACTGCTGGTCGGGTTGATGAGTTTTATGGATTAATTCCTGATATGAAGCTACAGATAGTAGGTGAACATTATCAAAAGATTGAACATTGTCTTTTGGGTATAAAAGGTACATCTTTAGATGAGCTTGTTTTTGCTTATTCTCATCCCCAAGGTTTGGCTCAGTGTCGAAAAAATCTACAACAGTTAAATATTAATCCTATTGCAGAGTCAGATACAGCAGGTTCTGCAAAGAAAATTTCACAACTTAACGACAAGCGTCTCTGTGCTGTTGCCTCTTCATTGGCAGGTGAGATTTATGGTTTGGATATACTTAAAGAGAATATTCAAGACCAAAAAGATAACTTTACCCGTTTTATTGTTCTCTCTAATCAAAGAAATATGAAAATTGAAGAGACAAAGCCCTATATCACTTCTATAATATTTCAGGTTAAGAATGTATCTTCTGCACTCTATAAGGCTTTGGGTGGCTTTGCTAAAAATGATGTGAATATCTTGAAAATAGAGAGTTATATCCCCCTACAGACACTTAAAGAGAGCCATTTTCATATAGATGTGGATGGTTCAATGGAGTCTACACCTGTAAAAAAGGCTTTGAGTGAACTAAAACAGTATGTTAATAGGCTTAAAATATTGGGAACTTATGAGAAGAATCCTTTGAGGGTCTTTTAATTTGCTATAATTCGCACCATTTTTTATTAAAACTTATTTTTGGTGCAGTTGTAACTGCACCCTACAAGGCGATATGGTATGCAAACTCAAAAATTTATATTAAAACTCTTTCCTGAAATAATGGTAAAAGGCTCATCTGCTAAGCGTCAGATGGTGGGACAACTCTATAACAATCTATTGAAACTTTTAGGCGAAATATCTAAAGATATAAATGTAAAAAAGTTTTCAGATAAGATAGAGGTGGTTACACCCATAGATGTATTGGATAGAGTACGAACAAGACTTCTTAATACATCAGGAATTGAACAGGTTTTAGAAGCATTGCAATTTAATGATATGAAAACATTAGATGCAATAAAAGAGCAGGTCTGTAGTACCGTTGCAGATACTATAGAGGGGAAAACTTTTGTGGTTCGAGCCAAACGAACAGGTACACACCCGTTTAACTCTTCGGAGATTGAACGAACTGTTGGTGGGTATACTCTTGCTCACTCTCATGCAAAAAGTGTTGATTTACATAATCCTGAAGTGACAGTTCGAATTGAACTTATAAACAATCAGCTTAATATTATTACTAAAAAACATAAAGGGTTGAGTGGTTATCCTATTGGAACACAAGGGGATATTCTTTCATTAATGTCTGGGGGGTTTGACTCTACTGTTGCCTCTTATTTAACCATGAAGCGTGGACTTAAGACACACTTTATCTTTTTTAATTTAGGTGGTATAGCCCATGAGATTGGGGTTAAACAGGTCTCTTTTTATCTATGGAACAAGTTTGGTGCTTCTCATCGGGTTAAAATTGTCTCTGTGCCATTTGATGATGTATTAACGGAAATATTCCGTTCTACCCCTGAAACTTATATGGGTGTGACTTTAAAGCGTCTAATGTTAATGGCTTCTGAAAAGGTAGCCAAAGAGATGGAGATAGATGCGTTGGTTACAGGTGAGTCTGTAGCACAGGTATCAAGTCAAACCTTGCGTAACTTAGCTTTGATTGACCAAGCCTCTTCAATGCTTATTTTACGACCACTTGCAACGATGAATAAACCTGATATTATAGATATAGCCAATCAGATTGGAACAAGACGATTTGCAGAGAATATGCCAGAGTATTGTGGTGTTATCTCTAAGAATCCTATTACCCACGGTTCATTTAAACGGATGGAACGAGAGGCAAAACGGTTTGATTATAGTGTACTTGATAGAGCCGTAGAAGAGGCAAAGAGCATCTATGTTGATGAGGTTATCGATGATGTAACTGCTGATGCACCGATTGAAGTGGTTTCCAAACTTACCAAGGATTATGTTGTTATTGATATTAGAGGAGAAGAGCAGGGGATAGAGACCTCTTGTGAAACTTTGAATATACCATTTTATCAGCTTAAAACAGAGTTTAAAAAGCTTCCACAAGATAGAGAGTACCTATTATATTGTGAAAAAGGTGTTATGAGTCAACTTCATGCACAATATTTAAGGGACTCTGAAAAGCGAGAAAATGTAAGGGTTTACCGACCTCTATAGTAAAACTGCAAAACAGTTTGTACAGGTTTTTTCTGTTACCTCTTCATGGGTATTAATATTTTGTTGGGTATAACATGCTGGACTACCTTTAAAACAGGCAAGAGGTTGATTTTTTGTAGAGCAACCTACAAATAGGGTCAATGAAAAAATAGTTAATATTATTAGTGGTGTAGAGGCAGTCATGATAATCCTTGAGTTATGATAAATAAATTATATGAGATAAATATTAATAGTTACCGTATGAATAATGTATGGATAGTTAACGGGTGGGTAGATTGTTAAAAAATAATTTCTTAATAATAGTTATAATACCGTGATTTGTCTCTTTATAAGAACCTTTTGAGTATAATCCACCAACTAATTAGAGGGGTACTTTTTTATGCCAAAACGCACGGACATCAAAACTATTTTACTTATCGGTTCTGGACCAATTGTTATT
>Ga0256827_10002661_pt1 | contig 11428 bp, 15 predicted proteins | sample CV84metaG_FD_185977 | JGI IMG/M metagenome (GOLD analysis project Ga0256827, IMG submission 185977) | Hydrothermal vent microbial communities from East Pacific Rise, Pacific Ocean - CV84 | ecosystem: Environmental > Aquatic > Marine > Hydrothermal vents | place: Pacific Ocean: East Pacific Rise... | reverse complement strand
TGCATATATTAAAAATATTGAGATTTACGTAGTCAGACTACGTAAAATGTGATTAATTTAAGAAAGTTCTTTGTATTGATTGATTAAAATAAGATCATCTGGACTATCATACCTAAGATAAACAACTCGTTTATCTGGGAATAATTGATTTGCTACACTATCTTTATCTGGTCTTAAAACTAAATAAATATCGTTTACTATTTCTGTTTTTTTCTTCTGAATATAGAAACAATCCGCTAATTCTCCACCGATCATAGTTTTTTTGATTTTTTTGCCTTTATATACATTATATGGTTTCATATTTATTTCTTTTTTTATATTAAAAAATTATATTAAAGTTTATTCTAATTCTTTAAAAAGTGAATCTAAATTTATAAATTCATATACCAATTCATCTGAAACATATTCAGAAGTTGATAATGCTCTAATTAAATTATTTAGATTTTCTTTTGATGGATAATAATGACCAGAATCATTATCTATATAGATAATGATTCCATTCTTTATTTTTAATCTACCAGCAAAAAAAAGGTATTCATCTTTATTATTTAATTTATAATGGCCACGTCCTATTCTAAGAACACCTAATTTATCAATGACGAAATCATATAGTTCATCATTATTAAATTCGTTTAATTCAACATAATCAATAATTTTCGCACCAACTTGTGGTACATTTAATTTAATTGAAATTAAATCAATATTAATTATGTTATCTAATAGGTTTATCATTTTCTTTTCACTTTCATCACACCATCTATATATGCGTGTTCGGTTCTATAACCTCTTTCTGTTTTATCGTGTGTGAAATATATTTTACCATTTATTAATAATTTCTGTCCTTTATCATTATAAAGTAGTGTATCATTTTCTGATGTAGTTAAATATATACTGAAGTTTGAAAATCCCCAAGTTTTTATTTTCCACATACAATCCCACGACTCATATTCTATTTTTTCTTCTGTGCAATAAATTATAACATCAGCGGTTGATGTATCTTCAACTTGGATAAATATCATATCTGCATCATTGGGATTAGACATTTCGATCATTGTCTGTGAATAACTTAATGTTGATAAAATTAATAAAATTAATAAAATTGTGTTTTTCATAATGTATATTGTTTTTTAATAATAACTTTTTAATATATATTAAAAATCAAGTGATAAAAATTAACTAATAATTAATTTGATTTTATAGTGATTGTTTACAACAACAATATAATAACCAGTACTCAATCCAATTATTTGATTATTTATAATAGTTGCTTGTATTTTTTGACCAATCATGTTATATATTTCTACTTGATTGACTTCACCAATTATCTCTACATCGCCTTGTGATGGATTTGGAAATAATGATACTATTAAATCATCATCAATATCACAATTAGCAACTAATGTATTTCCACATTTCACTGTTGTTCCATCAAAATCGGTTTGCCATATTTCAATATATGTTGTGTCAGTTAATATTAATGGTAAATTATATTCTAATAATGTATTTGAATTACCATTACCATTTAATGTGAATTCTTCATCAATTATTAATGTACCATGATTATATATAGTACCAATTTTTATTGTATAATAATCATTGTTTGTTTCTGAAGCAGTTGTCCAAGTTAATTGATTAGATGAACAATTATAATCCGATTTTAAAAATTCTACTGGTAAAGTACATTTATGGCAATCAATAGTATCAGAATAATAATGGTTATTGCCATCACCACCACCAGACCAAACAATATTACCTAAGCAATCTATAAGTTCAAATGAATTTTCATATTCCCAAGTCGAACTTGTTATTGTATATGTTATTTCTAAAACATCATCTTGATTTAATGATATTGTTAGTTCACTAAATGAACCATCTGAAATATATAAATCACCAAAATCTCTACCATTTATATCTATATTTTGATATGCGTTTGGTTGTATTATGTCACCAGTCCACCAATCATACGTTTCACCCCAACCATCACCATATGAGTCATAAAATCTTAATGTGTAGTCACACGATTGACTATATGTAAAACTTAAAGTAAGACTTAATATAATTAATATTAATATTTTTTTCATGATTTGTACCTATTTTTGTTGTTTGTGTATTTATACTTATATATATAAATATACATTTATAAGTTTGATTATTGATACTATATTACACTAAAATTAATACGTATTGATGTACTCAAATAATATTATGATTAATATATATATCTATGTGATTAAAAAGATCATAAAAAGCACATAATAAAATAAATATATAAAAGAAAAAAGAAATATGATGCATTATTTTTATTGGGATGAAGAAAAAGAAATGGTTTTGGTTAAACCATTCAAAAATTGGGTAGATAATGAAGGTGAAGGTGATGCGTTATGGAGAACAGCGATAGCATATATCACAACCGGTGATAAAAAATATTATAATGGTATTTTAAAAACATTTAGACTTGTGCCAAAATTTACAAAAAATGGATATGTAGATAGTTATTATTATCAAGCGTGTCGATGTAATCCAGAAATAAGTGAAGATGATGTATCGAGAGATCAAGTTATAATGGCTTGGTCATCATTATATTTAAATGGTGATGAAAGAAAATTAAAAGAATTGGTTCAACATACAAAATATAGATTAAGTAAAAGATACTTAATGACACCAACAATGTGGTTATGGTCAAAAGGATTGATAGGTAATAAATTTCTTGGATATGTTGGTCAATTTTTCTTAATGATAGAATTATCTTTTAGTGTTGTGTGGAATTCACTAATAAAGAAATTAATTGGTTATGAAGATTTTTCTTCAGAAGAATTAGAGTATATGATGAAGGAACAATCACTTACTGAACCTTGGAGAGAAAAAGGTGAAGAATTGAGAAATGAATTTTTAGATAAAAAATGGAAGTTTAAATTATGGAAAGCAAATTTCCCTGGTTATGGTTTACATTTAGCATCTTGGATGAATTATACAAGTAAAGATTCATTATTTAAAGAAATCAATAATTTATTGATAAAAATAGATATGAGTAAACATAATTTATTATTAAAATTATTAACTGGTGGTAAAGTTATTGATGAAGTTATTGAACAAATTAAACCAAGAGAAGAATGGATATGGAGTTCTCGTTTCGATAAAGGAGGTCGAGGTAGAATATTACCAGATGGTGTTTCTGATGATTATAAATTTGATATTGAAATATTAAAAACGATTAAGAAAAGAAATAATTTATAATTCACCAAATTCTGGTTCATCATCATTTAAGCAAATTAATCTAATATCATTATCTAATTCTAATTTACTTTTCATACAAGAAATATATTCATAAAAATCATAAGAACTCATATTAATTAACTCATTAATTAGATCATCATAATCGATATATTCATCAATTAATACTTTTTCAGCATCGTCATTATATAGTATATTTATTTCTTCTATTAAACTATCGATAGCATCATATTTATTATCGAAAGTGTTGATTGGTTCATTATCTATTCTGATTTCCCAATTATTATATTTATCATATTTATTTTCTAAATCATTTTCATCATAATCAAAATCCATGTTTTTAATTTTTTTTTTCTTATATATTTAAATTAATATATAGATTTATGTCAAGAAGATTTATATTAAGAAATGGTTATGTTTTAAAAAGAGGAACAGATTTCTTGTTTAGAGAAACTATATTATGTCCTATTGCTAATTTTAGTGTAGATGATAATTATGCTGAAATTAATGTACCAGTTACATTTACTGATACAACAGTGAATGATCCAACATCGTGGTTGTGGGATTTCGGTGATGGTAATACATCAACGCTTCAAAATCCAGTACATACTTATGATACTGCTGGTTCATATACAGTGACTATGACTGCAACAAATGAATGTGGTTCTGATACAGTTGTTAAAATACAAATGATTTTTGTTCAACAAGCATATTCTGATACTATTAAAATTGAAGTTGTTTTTACTGAAACAACAGAAATCGAATTGAAATTTAATAATAATTATAATTATGATAGTAATATTGATTGGGGTGATGGTAATACAATAAATGTTGATTTTGTTGGTACAGATAATTTAACATCACATACATATTTAACAGGTACTTATATTATTGAAATGGATGGTATTTATGAATCATTAGATTTTAATGTTGAATATTTTCATCCTGATAAGAAAAAAGAAGCGGTTAAAAGAATTCTATCTTGGGGTGATCCATTAATAACAAATCTAAAACGAATATATTTTATGTATAATTCTGCGTTATATGAATTGCCATATGAATCATCAGGTTTGAGATTGATTACTGGTTTTAATCATGCTTTTGGTCTTACAGATTTAACAACACTACCAAATGGTTTATTTGATGATTGTAATAATGTTCATGATATGACTTCTGTGTTTATTAGTTCTAAACTAACACACATACCATCAGATTTATTTGCTAATAATTTTCAAACATCTTCTTTTTTTGGAACATTTGCCCATATGGATACTTTAACAGAAATACCATCTGGATTATTTGATAATTTATTAAATGTTTCACTTTTTATTGCGACATTTGAATTTGATCATAATATTACAGAAATACCATTAGGATTATTTGATGATAATATAAATGTTACAACATTTGAACGAGTATTTAAAGGTGTAGGTATTACAGAAATACCATTAGGATTATTTGATAATAATATTAATGTAACTGATTTTAATTCTGCTTTTAGTGATGCACAAATTACAGAAATACCAGAAGATTTATTTAGATATAATACACTTGTTACTACATTTGAAAATTGTCTTTATGGTACTACAATATCAACTATACCTGATGATTTATTTAAATATAATACTCAAGTGACTAATTTTTCTAGAATTTTTGAGACCTGTCATAATATAACAGAAATACCAATGCATTTATTTGATAATAATACTGCGGTTACGAATTTTAATGAAAGTTTTAGATATTGTAATTCTTTAACGGGAACAACACCACAATTATGGGATACATCAATTTGGAGTCAAGTAACAAATCATGATAATTGTTTTTTTAATACAGGAACATTAGGTTCAAATCAAACAACTATACCTGCTGATTGGGGTGGTAAATTAGTTGCTGATGGTGGTTGTTGTGATTCAAGTTGTAATACTACTCAATGTGATGGTACATAAAAAAAAATAATATGATATGGTAATAAATGACATAAAAACGGGAGATATATTAATGGTGGCTAGTGATAACTGGATAGGAAAAGTAATTAGAAAAGTAACAAAAGCTGAATGGAGTCACACAGGGTTATTTATATGGATTTGGGGTGAACTTTTTGTAATAGAAGCAGAAAATCATGGTATTCAATTAACAAAATTTGCTGATAAAAAATATAATAATGGTAATCCAAGTAATAGAAAACTATTATATTTGAGAAGTAATGATAAACTTATAAGTGAAAAAGAGATCGCAATGATTATGTTACCTTACGTGGGTTCAAAAGATTATGATTATAAAGGTTTAATTGATCAATTAATATATCAATATACTGGTAAATGGGTAGGTAGAAAAGAAAAAGGAGATAATAAATTCTATTGTTCTGAATTTGTTGCTTTTATCTATAATAAAATAAATAAAAAATATTATCCGAAATGGTGGAGTATTTCACCAGGTCAGATATATACAAATGATTTTCGTAAATTGAAAATCACAAAAAATAATTAAAAAAATATGAAAAAAATAATAAGTTTTTTAAAAAATAAATATGTTCTTTTGATATTAGGTGTGATTTTATTATTATCTGGTGTTTTATTAAATAATAATATAATTGTTATGCTTGGTGGTGCTATACTATTACCTTTAATTTCTATATTTTTCTTATTCGCATTTTTATTGAATCCATATTGTCAATATAAAAATGTAAAAATTTTCAAAGGTTTTCATAGACGTTTATTATCTATCCCTTTATGTATAAGATTTTTCAAAAATAAGGGAATTTATATTTCAAAAAATATAAAATTTACAACTTCTTGTGTTACAAATGAAAATCATATAAATAAAATATATGGATTTACTGTTAGTAATTTATTTGAAAATGGTATACATGAAAATAGTTTTAGATTTGGATGGTTGAGTATGAATAATGAAATTAAATTGATGGCTTATTATTATGTTGATGGTGTAAGAAGTTGGCAAGAAATAAGAAAAATAGAAATTGGTGAGTCATATAGTATGACTTTATATAGAACTGATGAATTTGTTAGTTTTAAAGTATATAATATAAAAGAAAATAAAGATAATAGAAAAATAAATGAAATCAAAATACCATTTAAAAACGATAAAAAATATGGTAAATTATGTCATTTATATTATGGTGGTGAAACAAGAGCACCACACACAATAAGTTTAAAGTTATTTTAAATAAAAAACTCTTTTTTAGAGAGTTTTTTATTTAAATCCTATTTTATTTTCTTCTTGTTCTAAATCATCAACAATAGTTTGATTATGTCCTTCATAAATTTCAGCTAAACTCATAGGTTTAGATGCAGTTTTATCTAAATTTAAACTTTCAATTAATTTTTGAGCATTAATTTTTGATAATTTTCCAAATTTATAATCTACTTGTAATCGACCAGCCCTTGTTAATGCTTTATCAATCATTTTCTTATTTGTATTAAATGTTGCGATAATTTGAACTTCCATTGAATCGTTTAATAATCCATCAGTCATATTTAATATATTTGAAACAGCTTGGCTTCGATTATCAATTGTGTTTGCTAATACATTCTCACTATCTTCTAATATCAATATTGTATCTTTAAATTGAGATATGAATGTAATTAATTCTGGATCAGCTATTTGTGTCATCATATAAGTAGGAACATATATTAAAGTTTTCTTTTCTAATTCAGAAATTAATTTTCTAATTAATGCTGTTTTTCCTGTACCTGGTGAACCATGTAATAAAAATAATCCTTGTTTGGTATTGGATAATTTATTAATCATATCATCATATATTGGAATGAATTTTTTACCATAATTTAATTCTAAATCAATTTCCATGTCTTTAACATAAGATGCTTTTAATTGAAAACCATATTGTGATGTTTGAATGGTAAAGAATTGATTTTTATTTGATGGTAAATATGAGCATTTTATCATACTATCTACCTTTTCCTCCATATTTTTGAATGATATAGTACTATTGTCGTAGTAAATCATTAATGAACTTATTTTATTTTCTTTATCTTCTTCTGTTGCGAAATTGTGATAATCAGAATCATCATAACCTCTAATTTCATCATAAAAGGATATGAAAAAATAATCAACATCATTCATAAATATTTTTATCAAATATTTGAATGATTTATGTGTTTTTTGTTTTTCATCTACTTCAATTTCACTATGAACTATCATATTAATTTCATTTATAGTATATTTTGATTTCAAAAATGACCAGAAAGATTTAGAATATAATTCTTGTCTTATTTGATATGTATTCGCAGGTTTACCAAACTCTAATGAAATTAATTCATAATCTGAATCTTGTATTTCTTTAATATTGATTAGATTATTAAAATCGCTTGAACTGAAATTAAATATATTATTTCCCATATATTGTCGTTGTTTTTTGTTTTTTATATCGTAATAGTGATTTTTAGTTTTTATTTTTAATATATAAGTAAAAACAATATTATAAATAATGAGTGTATTTGATAAAATCGTATCAGTGGATTTCCCACAAGAGCAATATATTCCGAGAGAAACAAAAAAAAATCAAATTTATTTGCATCATACAGTATCACCATCTAACTCAGTTAAAGGTGATATAGCAAGTTGGCTTAGAACTAAGTCAAGAATAGCGACATGCATTATTATAGGTGATGATGGTACAATATTTCAGATGTTTTCAAGTAAATATTGGGGTTATCATTTAGGTATTAAAGCGAGTGTATTTAAAAAACATAATTTATCTTATAATTTGTTAGATGATAATTCAATTGGTATAGAAATTGATTCTGCTGGTGGTTTAACTAAAAAAGACGGAGAATGGTATGATACATATAATCATAAAATAAGTAATGATAAAGTTATAGAATATCCTGATGGTTTTAGAGGGTATAATGCTTTTCAGCGTTATACTGATGCTCAAATTGAATCAGTAAGAGAATTACTATTATTATGGAATAAACGCTATGGTATACCTTTGGATTACAATGAAGATATGTTTGATGTTAGTGAAAAAGCATTATCTGGTCAACCAGGTATTTGGTCACATACATCTGTTAGATCTGATAAATCTGATATACATCCACAATCAGAATTAATAGAAATGTTAAAAAATTTAACTAATTAAAAAAAAGAAAAATATTATGAAAGTGAAAAAATTTAATGAAAATTGGCAAGAGAACGCATTCAATAGAAAAACAGAATATGTAAATTTATTAGATGATGTATTAGAAACTTACAAAGAACAAAGTAAAAAATGGGAAAATGATGATAAGTGGCATTATACAGCAGAAATGTATGATTTATTGGAATCATTAATTGAAAATCTTGAAAGATTGGATGAAGATTTATCAAGCGAATATATGATCAAATTAGAAAATATTAATGAAAAACAATAAATAATTATGAAAATAAAAAAAATAACTATTAAGAAAAATAAGAAATGAGAATTAAGAAATTTAATGAAATGGTAATTGAAAATGTTGGAAATAATATTGATCAAGATGTGTTAATACATAAAGTATTAGGAATTGAACATAAAATGGATCCTGATAATATTATTTTAACGACATATTTAATAGAAAATGACATAATTACTAATTATGATAAAATTATGGATAATTTTCATGATTTAATGTGGGATGAAAATAATTCTGCTGAATTAAAAAAAGATAATTTAAATGATTTATATGACTTATTACTTAAATTAATTGAAAAAGGTGCTAATATAAATTATATTGAAAAAACATCAGGGTATAGTTTATTAAATTATTTTTCAGATATAGATGATTCGTTATTAAAATGGAATTTTATATCTTTATTATTATATAATGGATTTGAATTAAATGATAATATAATAAGAAAAATGGATGATTTTGAAAATAAGAAATCAACTTTACATTACATTAAAAATGAATTTCCAAATATTTGGAGTAAAGCACAAGCAAGTATTTTTAATTTATAAAAAATAATTTTAAAAAATGAGAACAATGAATAACTTTCATCAACATATATTTGAAAATTACTTAGAAAATATTGAAATACCATCAGATATTGCTCTTGAATTAGATATATTAGAATCTATTGTTACAGATAGTGATTCTTTATTAAAATCAATCGAAGCAAAAGAAGTTGATTTATTTTACACATTCAAATTAAATGAAGAAGAAATAGTATTAACTGATATTCAATCATTATATGATAATAAGAAATTTAATGAAGAATTAGAAAAACAAGGATATAAGAAAAATGATATTATATTATCTGATGATGTAGAAACTTTTATTGAAAATACAATTAAAATTAATTTCTTTTCTATATTTAAAAAAGAACAATCTGAATTAGAACAACCAAAATATATTATTTATCAAAGTAAAGGTAGTGAATCTGAATGGGATGAAGTAAAATGTTATACTGTTAATGGTGATATTTATAATGAGTTAGAAAATAAAACTATTGTATTATCAAAAAATGGTGATGAATATACTTATTCTACATCTAATTCTGGTGTTAATTGGCAATTACAAAAGAACAATAATCATAAAGATACAAAAACATTTAAAGATGAAATGGAAAATTCTGATATAAAAGACCTATTATCTAATGATGATATATCAATAACTATTATAGCATAAATTATGAAAAATTATATAAATTATAAAAAAATATTGGAAAATGCTCAGTTATTAAAAGCATTGGAAAAAACAGATAAAGAATTTGATCAAGAATTTTTTGATAATTATATTTGTCTTGATCGAGAATCTTTAAAAAAATATAAATTAGATACATCATATAGTACGCCATACATATTATTAGAAATGGAAGTTGATTGGTTAGATGATTTTTTGGATATTGGTTATGAGGATATTATGTTTTTTCTAAATGTTACATCACATTATCCATCATATGAATATTATATTAATGAAAATGAAATAGAATATGAATTTAATGATGAGAACACTGAATTAGTAGAAAATATATTAGATATATTTAATGATGAAAAAAAGAAAGATTATTCTGATTTTAATTGGATTTGTGAGTTAGTTAAAACAACATCAGGCATGGTATCTAAAATATTTGATGATGTGAGATTTATTAATGAACAACGAGTAATAAATGAAGGAAATAAAATTTATAGAAAATTACCTTTTGAGTTTGGTTCTTGTAGTGAAGAAGGTGTTGATATAGAAATTAAGATTTCCAATATAGATACCACAATATTTGATTTATTAGAAAGTAGTAAAAGTGATGTGGCTGAGATCAATAATTTTGAATATGATTCGGAGATAGATGATAAAGATTATGAAAATTTACAATATAATATAAAAGAAAATCTGAAAGATATTTATAAATATATGAAAGAAAATAAAGATGAATATTTAAATATTTTATTTAATGAAGAACAATTACAAACAATATCTATTACTGGAATGAAAAATGATATTTCTAAAAAATGTTTGACATTTGAATTTCAAGAACGCTTTATAAATAAAGATAATAATAAAGTAAAAAATTACAAATATCTCGAAAAACTGAAGATAATTAATATAGAAATAATAGAAAAATTCAAATATTTAGTAACCGCAAATGATTTCAATTTATAAACTTTTTCTTCTATAATGCTTATATAATCTCAACTCTATTGAATTAAAAATACTTTTTAAGCAAAACGAATTAACAAACCAAAGAATAAACTTTTTATTTTACACAGGATATAAACAATGAGTATTTGAACTAATGATAATACTTTTAACTTAAACAAAAAATAATATGATTGAAAACGACAGTAACTTTTGGGAAGACCTAGAAAACGATGAAAACCAGATATTAAAATTTAATGAAGAAGGTGATTATGGTACTAAACATTTTTCCACAGAAGAGATTATGTTTTTAGAAACCTTTCAACAACTACCAGTAGTTGCAGAGGTGAGTATTGGTGATGTTGTAACAGGAAACATACAATATATCGATAATACTCAAATAGTAATAAACATTAACTATAAAGATAGTGTTTATGTAGATGTAAAATCTCCGGATTTGAAATTAATATCTAATTTCAATACTGGTGATGAAATCAATGTTATGATTACATCTTTATCAGAAAAACCTTTTGAGATTAAAGGTTCAATTACAGAGTTAATCAAAATCGATGTAGCAAACAAATTAAGAGATTTCTACAAAGACAAAACACCACTTGAAGCAACAG
>Ga0256827_10002659_pt1 | contig 11431 bp, 11 predicted proteins | sample CV84metaG_FD_185977 | JGI IMG/M metagenome (GOLD analysis project Ga0256827, IMG submission 185977) | Hydrothermal vent microbial communities from East Pacific Rise, Pacific Ocean - CV84 | ecosystem: Environmental > Aquatic > Marine > Hydrothermal vents | place: Pacific Ocean: East Pacific Rise... | reverse complement strand
TCTCTCTATGGCAAGTAAGCCAATTAGTATTGATGTCTCTAATAAAAAGTGGGAGGTTTTTAATTGGTTTTCCTATTTTAATTATGATAATGGAATGATTAATTGTCGATTTGATAAAACGTTAAAACCTTATCTATTAACTATTGCTAAACGATTTATTATAAGTGAGCTGAAAGCTCTTTTAGCCATGCGTTCAAGTTACTCGAAAAGGATTTATCTGCTTTTAAAAGAGTACTCAAAAATAGGAAAAAGAACATTTAAAGTTGAAGAGTTACAAGAGATATTAGAAGTTCCAAACAGTCACAAAACACATTATAATAAATTTAAAACAAGTGTACTTAAAAAAGCCGAAACCGACATAAATAAATTCTCAGACATAGAGGTAAAACTTTTCGAGAAAAAACGACTAAGAAAGATAGTAGAGGTAACCTATACCATTAAAAAGAACCATACCGATTTAAAGGCGTTCATCTCTTATATTCGAGAGTTGTATGTGAACGAAATTCTTATTTTTACCAAAGAGAATAGACCTTTGAAGTGTAGTGAAAAGGGGTTGTTGTATTACTCTGATACCAATGAGTCTATTAATAAAAAAGAGGCTCAAAAATTGTGGGAGTATCTGCATGAGAATAGAGAGAATCTTTATGTTTTTAAACAGAGTCATCAAGAGATGGAGAGAACACTTTACCTTGCTTCTATGGAAAACTTTAAACTCTATCTAAAAGAGAATTTTGCTCATAAAGAGATAGTTAAGTTAAAAAGTAAAGAGAGCAACCAACCAATTCAAGTATCTATTTTTCCTAATGGAAACCTTTATAATATGAGTGGAGAGCCTCTGCCTCAAATAGATGAGGTTTGGCGTGTTTTGTATCGGTTGGCTAAGAGTGGAGGGTTGGTTTTAGAGGTTGAGGTTTAAAGTTGCCCAACTACTCCATCTTTGGTTAATAGAACAGAAGTTCCGAAATAGTGGTTAAGGGTTGACTCATTAAAAAAGGCTTTTGAGTTATCAAAAAAGTCTATTTTACCCTCTTTCATAAACATAATATCATAACCCAATCTGTAGGCTAAGTTTAAATCATGAGTAATGATGATTTTGCTTTGGAAAATATCGCTCTTTAGTAGTGAAAAGACATCACGGCTCTTTTTGGGGTCAAGATTGGCAGTAGGCTCGTCAAAGATTGTTATTTTGGCATTGTGAAGTACAGCTGTAGCAATCATTGTAAGTTGCTGTTCTCCTGAACTTAGTTGTTGGCAGTGTTTATTTTTTAAATGCTCTATCTCTAAAAGTTTGAGCATATTTTTAGACTTTAATAGTGTATATAGACGACTTAGGTTTAGATACTCGTTTAGGGTAATATACTCATCAAAAATCTCTAGTTTAGCAGGAATGTAGTTTATCTGTTTTGTTCTCTCTTTTGCTTTGAGCAGAGATATCGGTTTACCATTTATTAGAGTAGGAGAGGGGGTGATTCCACAAAGCAGTTTTGCTAGGGTTGATTTTCCTGCCCCGTTAGAGCCTAAAATAATAAGGCTCTGTTTGGGTTTTAATTGAAAATGGATATTTCTTAAAATAGAACTACTATAATTTTTTAGTTGTAACATTTGCATCTCTAGCAGTAATCGGAGGAAAAGATTTTTTTTGACTGTTGTTTATTTTTTCCTTCTCTTTTTCTTTCTCTTTGGCTTGAACTTTTTTTGTGGTTTCTGTAACACTATTTTTTACTGCCTCTACATTAATTGCTGATCTGGTAGGGGTTTGAGGTCTATTTAGATTCTGTTGCATCGCCTTTAATGCTCGGTTAATTTCAATAAGTCCATAGGCTTCATTACACTGTTTATCATAAGTTAACATATCTTTCTGTAGTTGGCTTATAGGGTACTCTTTTATAGAGAGTCTCTCTTTGCTCTTTATCTTTTTTACATATCGTTCTCTATTAATCTCTACACCTCTTTGAATCTCTGGAGAGAGAGCTTTTTTGTACTCTTCTTGATTTTCTAAATTGGTACTACTGTTTCCTGATAACATAGTTTTGGCTGTATTGGTAATATATCCAAGTCCAAAGACACTGCTAACGGTATCAAAGATATTCATATAGAGCTGATTTTGTGATATATCTTCTTTTGGTTTACTTACAGGTGTTGAGAGGTAGTCTCTACATTGAATATCTGATTTAAGAATAAATTCAGTTATATAGCTATTTCTACCAACTTTATCTGTTTTACTGTTTAGCTCATTAATAAAAGTTTTTGGGTTGGTTTTAAAGATAAGTGCTTTTTGTCCTGATGGGGTGTTTAGGTAGTTGGGTAACATGGGGTTGTTGACACAGCCTGTCAAAAATATTAATGTTATGGTTTTTGCTAAAACTAATTTTCCTCTGTTCATTATAATAACTCCCTTTTTGTTTTATATTAATAATGATTATACTTCATTGTTAATATAAAATTAATGAAAGTGGCTCTTTTTTTGAGCCATAGAGGTTTATAATAACTCTTTATGATAACGTTTTTTATACCCTTTTTTGATTTTTTGAGCCAATTGGTGTACTGCCATAGCATAGTAAGAGTTGTGGTTATATCTTGTAATTACATAGAAATTTTTTCCTCCATACCAGAGTTCATCCCATCCATGTTTTTCTAGTTTTATTAGACTCACTTTTCCATGATAGTTAAAATCTTCTCTTGGTTCTATACCTTTCAAATTTTTACGATAATAGGTGTGAGTATACCCTGTTGGAAGAGCATCAAAGCGATCTCCTTTATATTTAACCCTTACAGCTACATCTTCATTTTTTCTCCAGTGATGTCTTCTAAAGTAGTAGGCGATACTTCCAATAGCATCAACCACATTATTCATCTGTTTCTTTCTATCTTTATTAAAGTCTACAGCAAAAGATTTATATGTACTTGGAATAAATTGAGCCAATCCAATTGCTCCTGATGATGAACCTCTAATATCTTTTGGGTCTATCTTCTCTCGTGCAGAGAGTCGAAGGAGTGCTTTTAACTGTTTTCTATAGAATTTTGCTCGTTTATCATTTTTATCAAAAGAGAGATGAGTTAAACGGTCAAAAACAAAGTAGTCTCCACGCATACTTCCATAATTACTCTCTATTCCAATAATTGCTGTTATATATTCAGGAGGAATACCATAGCGTTTATAGGCACGTTTAAGGGTTTTTTTGAACTTATTCATAAAGTAAATACCACCACCTACACGCTTTTTAAATTGAAAATTATAGATGTCCCAACTTCCCATAGAACGACAGCGACCACCACCACAAAATAAGCCCTGTCGTAATCTTGGTACTCGACTTCTTTTCCGAATATTTTTAAACCATTTTTCTAGGGTCTCTTTCTTAAAACCATATCTATACTGCATTGTGTGCATAAACTTTTTAACTTGTGGTTTCTGAGTATAATCTGTAGCTGTTAAAGGTGTAATAGCTACAGAGAAGAGTAGTAGATATAGTAAAAGTTTTTTCATATCATAGACCCATCTTCCCTGGATTTAATATATTGTTGGGGTCAAAAGATTTTTTTATATCTTTAAAAAGCTGTAGCTCTTGTTTATTAAAGGCAATTCCCATAAATGGAGCTTTGCTTGTACCTATGCCATGCTCTCCACTGAGTGTTCCCCCCATATCAACAACCAGTTTAAAAATCTCTTCAATACATTTATGTCCTTCGTCAATTTGAGAGATGTCAATCATAACATTAACATGAATATTTCCATCTCCTGCATGACCAAAACATGGAACTTTAAATCCATATTTATCTCCAATCGCATAAATCTCTTTTAAGGCTTTTGGTAACATAGAACGAGGTACAGATATATCTTCATTAAGCTTTTTATTGCCAAAGATAGTAATAGATTGAGATGCATTTTTTCGTGCATACCACAACTCTTTTTCTTCAGCTTCATCTTGAGCTATTTTAAACTCAACAGCTCCATTCTCTTTAAATGATTTCTCTAATGTTTCAAGTTGAAAGGCAACCTCTTCTGGTACATTTCCATCTACATCTCCTACCAAAACACCACCAGCCTCTTTTGGTAAATCAACACCAAGTTTCTCAATAAGAGCCTCTATAACCAATTTATCTAAGAACTCCATAGCTACAGGGTTTGCACCAGCTGATAGTGATTTAAATACTGCATTCATAGCATTATCTACACTTGGAAAGATTCCCATATAGGTCTTTTTATATTTTGGTTTTGGAATAAGCTTTAGGGTTAACTCTGTTAAGACAGCCAGTGTTCCCTCACTTGCAATTAAGATACCTGCTGTGTTGTAACCAGCCACATCTTTAATTGTTCGTTTTCCTGCTCTAATAATATCTCCATTTGTTCGAACAGCACGAAGAGCCATAACATAATCTTTTGTAATTCCATACTTCGCTGCACGCATTCCACCCGCATTTTCACTAACATTCCCACCTAAAGTAGAGTACTCTTCGCTAGCAGGGTCTGGTGGGTAAAATAGTCCACGCTCTTCTACATGTTTCTGCAAATCCATATTAATTACACCTGGTTGAACTACAGCTACCATATTTTCAGTGTCAACCTCTAAGATTTTGTTCATATGTTTTTCCATAGCAAGAATAATTCCACCATTTGCAGGTAATGCACCACCTGTAAAGCCACTTCCTGCTCCACGAGCTGTAATAACAATAAGGTTGTCATTACAATATTTTAAAATTTTACTAACATCCTCTTCACTTCGTGGAAAGATAACTGCGTCAGGTTCAAAGTGGGTTCGTGTGGCATCATAGCTATATGCTATCATATGTGCTTTATCGTCGTATATATTCTCTTTTCCTACAATATTAATAAAGGAATTTAAGTGTTTAGAATCTATCATTTTTTCTCTTTTTTATTTTAATTCATCTATTGCTATATAGTAATCTTGTAGCTTTTCATCAGACCATCCAAAAGTAGAAATATCCATCTGTTCAAAACGTGAAAAGAATGGTTTCATTGGTTTTTTAGCTGTTGATTTAATTGCTTGTTGTCCTAAAAATTTTTTGCTAATAGGATCAAGAATAAGTAGACTATTTTTAGAAGCAATCAATACTAATCCTATCTGATTGGCTCTAGAAAATTTTTGTAAACTATCTAGTGAGATTGCTGGGTTCTCTTCTTTCATAAATTCAAGTGCATAAGCATCAGGGTGAATCCATATTTTGTTAAAAGTTTTTGTGATATTTGCATAGCTTTTTGCATCTGGAGCAATTAGAAGAGCATTGTTATAAAAACCACCTAAAATAACTTTATCATTTACTTTTGCTTCTGTTTTAACTGTAGGTATGTTTTTATGTAAAATAGCTTTATAAGGTAAGATGTTTGCTCTTCCTTCTTTTGTTGTAACTACAGAGTAAGTAATAGCAGAGAGTCCATTTCCATAATCATGGACAATAACACCTGAGACCCCTTGAGGGACACTATTAGCAAGTTGAATGCTATTTCCATTAATAGATTTGATAGTTGTTTGGATGGGTTCTGGTAGGCTGTTTGCCATAAGGCTGTAGGTTGTGAGGAGCAACAGTACAAGTTTTTTCATTCATATTCCTTAAGAAGCAGATTTATTTTAAATCTGCTGATTATGGTTATGATTATACTTGTTAAAGATTAATCTTAAATTATAATAGTTGGGTTAAACTCCATCGACTCTAAGAAGCTTTGTCTTTCCAATCATAAGGTCAATGGTCATAGCCATACGTTTGAATACAGATTCTTGTCTATATTCTAGTCCATGTTTTTTACAAATATCTTTAACTAGAGGTTGAGTTTTTTGGTAAAAACTTAATGGCATATCAGGGAATAGGTGGTGTTCAACTTGATAGTTTAGAAAACCATGTGCATAATCAATCCAGTCTGAACCTGTATTATAGTTTACAGAACCCATAATTTGACGAAGATAGAACTCTCCATGACCTTTATATGGTTTGTTAAACATATAAATATCTTCTGCCGAGTGATTAGGTACAATAACTAAGAAAGAGTGTAGATTTGCAAAAAATTCAGCAATCAAAACAATAATTAAAGCATTAAAAACAGCAGTTGTTCCTAGAGGAATAAATAGAGCAGGAATAACAATAAACTTAATTGCTCCATATGGTAGGTAGTAGTTCCACCAAAGTTCAAATCCAAATGGTGTACGAGGATCATAGTCATAATCAAGAATCTCTTTTTTATTCTCTTCTTTTAGTTTTTTATTTTGTAAAATTCTTAAAGTATTTGGTGCATAGTAGGTAAATTTCCATGTTCCAGCAAAAACATAAACAAAAACACGTCTAAGCCACATAGGTGTTTTAGATTGAATCAACCACTGCATATTTCGTTCTACATTATCAGGGTCATCAGTCTCTCCTAGATGGTAGTGGTGCATAATATTATGTTCATATGACCATGCATCAGGTGTTATCCAGTCAAGCCAATCAAGGTGTCTTCTCGCACCTTTTGCAAAAAACTTTTTGGTATATTTTGCAGGAATATTAGGAACTTTATCATATGCTCCATGTAAAATAGGGTGGGTTACATTAGCCCATCTTCCAACATTTCCTGTACTTATCAATATTGCAGAAACAAGTGCAACAGACCAAAAAACAAGACCACTTAATCCACCAAGAATAAGTTCTGCTAAAGATAGAGCAAATATTAAAAAATAACCTGAAAAGGTAAACATTCTTCCCCATCTCTCCATTTTTAGAAGATGTTCAAAATCTTCTTGTGTTGGATCTCCTATAGAGGCTTTTGCCTCTTCTATATCTTTTTTAAGTTGCTCTTTGTCAATTTGGTCATATGGTGTATATTGATGACTTTGTGATTCTAGCCTTGACATACTACTCCCTTTTTTTGTTTTGTGTCTATTATATATAAAGAATGATAATAAGCTTTATAATCTATATTGATATATCTTTTTTTATAAGGGTTAAGTTACATTTTGCATCGCTTCAAACCAATTACGGTTAAAATGTTTTTTAATATAGGTTTCGGAGTGAGGAATAAAACAGCCTGCACAGTTTTGATGAATACTATTTTCTGATCTGTATTGAGTCCCATCTTTGGATTTAATACTACAATATGAGAATAGTGTTTGCTCTTTTATGACCTTGAATCCACTGTCATTAAAACGAAAATTAGGGCAGGCACAAAAGTAGCAGTTTAGCTCTTGGTTATCATGACATTTTTTGTTCTCTTTATATAGAGGACAGAAGTTTGGTTCATGTTTTACCATATTATCAAATCTAAAATATTGAATTAGTTCATCATCTGTAAAATGTTTTAACTTTTCTACAATTTGTTTATGTTTTTTTCCATGTTCTTGAAACCATGAGAGATAGGACATTTTGCCTCTTTTCTTTTTGTATAAGTTTATCTAATCTTATATTGTATAGAAATTACCAGTTTAATCTCTTTATGTTAAAATAATATTAAAATTAAATCAATACAAAGGAATTTAATATTATGAAAAGGTTTTTGCAATATATTCTATTAACTATTTTATTTCAAATTTTTATAGGATGTGGAGGTTCTTCTTCAGATAGTTCCTCTACACCTGTCAATAAGATTAAACTAACTCTTATTAAGAGTACTTATTTTGAAGATGAAAATATTACATTATTATTTAAAGATGTGACAAAAGAGAAAAATAATTGGATTGCTATCTATCCAAAAGGTAGTGAAAATAGTTATAAAAATATTCTTAGAAGGGAGGATATTAATGGAACTATTCAGAATGGAAAGATCTCTTTTGAAGGGTTAGCAGAAGGCAAATATGAGATAAGAGCTTTTTGGGAAGACTCTTTAGAGCCAAAAGCTTCAGTTCTATTTGAGGTTATTTTACCATATACCATTTATGAAGATGCCGAAGATAATATCTCTTCTAATTGGGTTCAGGTATTGGGTCACTATAAACCAATAAGAGTTGAGAATGGTTATAAGAGTAAAGGTGCATTAGTATTAACTCCAGAGTGGATTAGTAATGTTTCTAATATTGCAGAGTATCATTTAGATATGAATAATAGTACTCAAAAGATTTTAGAGATGGATATGGGTGGATTAAGTACATATCGTCTTCCAAATCTTCCAAATGTTGGTTATATTCAACACTATAAGGTAGGAGTTTATGTTCAAACTCTAAATGGTAGACGAGCTATGACATGGGACTCTTTTTTTAATCATGGTCATGTTGAACCTTTTTCTGATGATTATGGTAATGGCAACATCTGGCTCTCTTACCCCTCTCCTGTAGAGCATGTTAGAGGTTATGATGTTGGTTTAGCCATTGATAAATGGGTACATTTTAGAGTTAATGTTGAAAAAGAGTTACAAAAGTTAGAACCAGAGAACAGAGTTCTCTCTATTAATACCTTTTTAGCAACAGGTGGTTTTATTGATAATTTAAAACTATCTTCATACTAACATAAGTGCAACAAGTAGAAATAGAGATATCTCTACCCCTTCAAGGGTTGCACCCAAAACATCTCCATTGACAAATCCTATTTTTAATTTGATAGCATAAGAGAAGATAAGAGCCAAAAGAGACCCCTCTATTAAAAATAGTATAAACTCAAAGCTTAAGAGTGAACCAATAATAGTAAAGAGAATAAATGAAGAGATGAGGTAAAGATTAGATAGAGACTCTTTTAATTTTGTTGCAAAAGATGATTTAAAATTATGAACAGTAAATAGTATCAATAGTGATAAACGAGAGATAATTAAAATGGTAATAAACTCAAAAAATAGATTATGCATCAGAAGAAAAGCGATACCACTCACTTTTAAAAGCATAACTGCAACAGCATATAATACACCCATTGCTCCAACTGTTGGTTCTTTAATAATTTTATAGGCATCTTTTCCTGAATGAGAAGCGTAAATAGCATCTGCCACATCCATTACAGCTTCTGTATGAATAAACCCATAAAGTATCATATATACTACAGCAGAAAGAACAGCTCCATACCATCCTAAAGAGGATAAAAGAGTAAACAGTATAACAGTTATAGTCCCTAATATTAGCCCTACTAATGGAAGAGTAAAGAGCATTGCTCTTAATACCTCTGGTTTTGATAAATTGTCATCAGCTTTAAAGCCTATTGGTAAAATTGAGAAGTGTGAAAAGGCAAATTTAAAGCCTAAGTAGAAATTTTTGATAATCTATCCTTTAATATTTTTAATTTATCTATATTTTTAACAGCAACTCTCACAAATTTATCATTTAAAAAGTGAAAGTTGCTACAATCTCTAACCATTATTTTAGAAGATGCAACTTTAGCCTGAAACTCTTTGGCTGTAATATTTTTAAGCTTTACCAACACAAAATTTACTGTTGAATTATAAATCTTTTCAATAAAATCAGACTCTTTTAATAATGCTATTAAATACTCTTTTGCTTCACTGTTTATCTGATTTGATTTTTGAATAAAGCTCTTATCTCTTAATGCAGATTGTAGATATTGGCTATCAAACTCCGATATTTTCCAAAGAGGCTCTTTTGCTTTCAGCTCTTTAATACTCTTTTTATTTGAAAATATAGCCCCAATACGCATTCCTGCCGAGCTATAAAATTTGGTCATTGATTTTAAGATATAGAGTCTGTTATAACTATTTAGATATTTAACTGTTGACTCATAGGGTGTAAAATCCAAAAAAGATTCATCTATTAAAATAGTACACCTTTTTTCTATCCATATTTGCATCAATTTGTCAATATTATAAAACTTGCCATCAGGGGTAGAGGGGTTTACAAATATAACCAAAGAGTTCTCTTTAATATCTTGTTCAATATTTTTAAAACGGTTAATAAGCTCAATCTTATACCCATAAGTTTTAGCAGAGTTTGCATATTCACCATAGAGTGGAGCATATAGTGTACAGTGTTTTAAATTTAACTCTCTAAAAATAGTATGAATAGCAACTGTTGCCCCATTAAAAAGCTCTATATTAGAAGAGGAGATACCGTATTTTGTAGCAATAGCTTGATATAACTTCTCATAATTCGGATAGGCAGATATATCTAAACTATTAAAATCTATATCAATAGTAGGTTTAACAAAATTAATATTAGAAGATAAGTCAATAACCTCATCTACTTTACACTCAACCTCTTGGGCAAAGGCTGTTATATTGCCACCATGTCTCTCCATACCACTACTCCTAAAACGAAAAGAAGAAGTATATCTAAACGCCATTGAAAAGAGAGGCTTTTTAAAATATCCTCTTTTGTTATCTCTGCTTTTCCATCTCCAAAGTGGGCTTTCTTTTTAAGCTTTCCAAAATAGACTGTATCACCACCAAGTTTTACCCCAATAGCCAAAGCCATAGCCGAGATAGGATGCCCTGCATTTGGGCTATCATGTTTTTTACCATATCTATAAAAGTTTAAAAGTGCTTTTGGGCTTAACATAAGCATAGATATTAAAAGAGCAGTAATCCGAGCAGGAATATAGTTTACTATATCATCTAAAATAGCCGAAAACTTTCCAAATTTTTCATAACGTTCATTTCTATACCCAACCATAGAGTCAAGAGTATTAATAGCCTTATAGATAAAAGCCCCCTCTAATCCAAATAGAAGCATATAAAAAAGAGGAGCAACAACCCCATCACTCATATTTTCAGCATAAGTTTCAACTCCTGCTTTATTAATATCTGAACTGCTTAACTCTTTTGTATCTCGGCTTACTAGATATTTTATGTGATGAGGGTTTCTAATAAGGTCTTTAACCGAAGCATAGAGCATATTAGAGGCAATCGTAGTAGAGCCAATAACCCCAAAAATAAACATCCGTAGGTCGGGATGCCCCCATCCCGACAAAACAAATATCATCATATAAATAATAATATAGGTAATAAAAATCAAAGAGAGCGTCAATACAGCCCCCATAAATACAGAATCCCTATAAAACCTATTCTCGAACCATTTAATATAATCCCCCATAATAACCACAGGGTGTCTTATAAAAGAGAACTCCCCGAAAATTTTGTCGATGAGGTAGGCTAAAAGGGTTATTTCAAGATACACTATCAATAACTCTCTCTACATCTAATCGACTCTTCATTTTTACAACAAAGTCATCAACCGTTCTCTTTTTATACTCATCAAAAGCTCCATCATTAAAAAGCCCATGAACAAATGTACCTTTTATATTATCTTTCTCATAATAAAGAGGGTACTTTTTACTAACTCCATGATGAATCTCAAATCCATCAACCTCTTTTCCAAATAGTCTATATCTATCTCTTTTAACTATCTTCTCTTTATAGAATATAATATTATCATCAATCAATCCCAACCCCTCAACGCTTGTTGGCTCTTGGGCTTCTATAGCTTGTGGGTCGTGAATATGGTTAAACATCATCTGATACCCTCCACAGATTCCTAAAATCTCGGTTTTGGTGCTTTTTAGCTGTGCAAAGAGTCCAGAT
>Ga0256827_10002658_pt1 | contig 11434 bp, 8 predicted proteins | sample CV84metaG_FD_185977 | JGI IMG/M metagenome (GOLD analysis project Ga0256827, IMG submission 185977) | Hydrothermal vent microbial communities from East Pacific Rise, Pacific Ocean - CV84 | ecosystem: Environmental > Aquatic > Marine > Hydrothermal vents | place: Pacific Ocean: East Pacific Rise... | reverse complement strand
TCAGAAGATATATTACCACAAGTACCTGTTATATCACAATTATAGTCGCCATAATCCGCAGATGCAACATTTGTTATAGATAAAGTATTTGTAGTTGCGCCAGAAATGTTACCGCCATCAACTAGTGCTGAACTGTTTTTATTCCATTGGTAAGCAAGACCTGTACCAGAAGCAACAACAGTAAAGCTAACATTGTCGCCTGCATTTGCGTCAACACTTATAGGTTGAGTTGTAATAGAAGGTGTTGTTCCAACACTTAATGTTGCTGTGTTAGATGTAACATTACCACAATCTCCTGAAACAATACAAGTGTAACTGCCGGCATTAGCAGAAGTTGCACCATTTATAGTATATGTGTCAGTGTTTGCACCAGAAATATTATTTCCATCTAATTGCCATTGATAAGAAATATTTGTACCGGTTGCACCTGTTGTAAATGTAGCATTTTCACCATCACAAATATCAATATTTGTAGGTTGTGTATTTATAACTGTAGCTGCATCAACAGTAACTGTAGCAGAACTAGATGTAATGCTTCCACAAGGACCTGTTACAATACAAGTATAATCACCTGCATCAGATGTTTCAGCAGTAGTTGTGTATGTTGCAGAAGTAGCACCTGAAATGTTACTATCGTTTAATTGCCATTGATATGTTAAACTTCCTCCAGTAGCTGAAACGCTAAGAGATAAGTTATCGCCTTCACAATATACATTTCCTGTAGGCTGAGTATTTATCACAGTAGCATCGCTTACAGTCAATGAAGCTGTGTTTGATGTTACGTTACCACAATCACCAGTTATAACACATGTATAATCACCTGAATTACCAAATGTTGCTCCATTTATAGTATAAATATCAGTAGTTGCACCAGAAATATTATTACCGTTAAATTGCCATTGGTAAGAAATATTTGTACCTGTTGCTGATGTTGTAAATGTAGCATTTTCATTTTCACAAATATCAACATTTGCAGGTTGTGTATTTATTGTTGTAGCTGCATTAACAGTAACAGTTGCTGTACTAGAAGTTAAATTCCCGCAATCTCCACTTACAACACAAGTATAGTTACCGGCATCGGTAGTTGAAGCCGTAGTTGTATAAGTTGCAGTTGTAGCACCGGAAATATCATTTCCGTCTAATTGCCATTGGTAAGTTAAGTTACCTCCTGTAGCAAAAATATTTAATGATAAATTATCTCCTTCACAATATGTATTTCCTGTTGGTTGAGACGTAATTACAGTTGCATCACTAACTGTAAGAGTAGCTGTATTGGAAGTAGTATTTCCACAACCGTTAACCATATAACAAGTGTAATCTCCTGCATTTGTTGATGTAACACTATTTACTGTGTAAGTATTTGATGTAGCACCAGAAATATTGCTTCCGTTAAATTGCCATTGATATGTAATAGTTGCATCACCTGTTGCAGTAATATTAAATGTAACATTATCTCCATTACATACTGTTTGGCTTGTTGGCTGGCTTGTTACAGTGGGAGCAATACATGTATTAGATGTAATTTCAAGATCATCAATCCACATCATAAAGTAATCAGGTGTAACATCATGAATTGCTATATATATATTTTGATTGTTATAAGCAGATAAATCATAAGATAACTGTGTCCATGTATCAGGTGCGTCAATATTACTTGCTATTGCAGTAAAACTTCCAATAGTATTATCGGTTGTAGAAACCAAAATTTCAAATACACCTAAACCGTAATCTGTTTTTGGTGTCAATGCCCATAATGAAAAATTTGAGTTATCTCCAAGTTGCAATTGAGGTGAAATAAACCAATGGTCAGTAGTACTACCATCATTAGGACAAACAGACATACCGCAACGAGAGCCTCCGTGAGCATCGTCACCTTGAGCAGAAGCTGTCCAGCCCGAAGCTACTGGGTTCATAGCCATCCAAGCATATGCCGTACCTTCACCTGTCCAATCAGCATCACTACTGCTATATGTAGTTACTCCATTTCCATCAACGGTTGTCCATGGCGTAAAATCGGTTGTGTAATCTGTACTTGATTCAAAATCCCAAGTAAAAGGGAAAGTAGAAACAGGACCAGATGGTGTTGTAGCACTCGCAGTTACTCCGGGAGAGTATGTATTTGTTGCTTGATAAGACCAAGCTTTATAATAATATGTAGTGTTTTCATTTAATCCTAAGTGGTTAAACGAAGTGTTTGAGTTGTATGATAAAACTGTTCCTCCACCAGGTATTGTTTGTCCTGCTGAATATGTTGTACCATCAGCAGGTGTACCAAAAGTACCATCGCTTGACCACGCAAGTAAAACATTATCGTTATTTGAGTTTAATGCCCAAGTTAAATCAATTTCATCAGATGCAACAGCAGTTGCTGTTAAGTTAAGAGGGTCTCCTAATTCTTGAAATTTAAAAGCTAAAATACGTGTGCTTTTTGTACTTGTACTACTTTGCATATATTCTGATGAAAACCAAAATGTATTGTCATCATAAGGGTCAACACTCATTTGTGAGTAGTCGCCCCATCTGTTATAACTTGCTTGGTATGTTCCTCCATCAACCGCAGTTGTTTCTGTTATATCAAAATTACCAGATGCAGTTGCATTTTCTGCTGCAGATTGACCAGTGAATCTAATACCTGGATATATATTGTTATTATCATCAACAATAGAATAAGCTAAACCAATTTCATGATTTCCATTCATTGCTATACTTCCCATCCATCGGCTTGCTCCATCGGGTGAATATGTTCCACTTTGGCGAATACTCCAGCCACTTCCTGTATTTTCTAGTTCATACCAACGAACACCTGCATGGTCTGTACCATCAACATCAACAGTATGACAAGCAACAGCTGTTTGTGTTGAACCAAAATTTCTATATTGTACTCTATACATTAATATTTGAGGAATAGCATCTAGTTCTTGACTTGTTCCTGGTTGTGCTATATTATCCCAACCACTACCAAAGTTACTATCAAAAGCAGGCACTGCTATTTGTTGAGTTCTCGCAAAAGTCGAGTTGTTTGTATTTGACCAATCAACATCCATTTCATAAACCCATAATTCATCACTTCCACCTGATATTGCTCCATCTACAATTGTCATAAATTGTCCGGGAGTACCCACAGGAGCAAAATCGCCATCATTATCTAAAGGCATTATACAATGAAAGCCATCTTGAGTTGAAGGACGATTTGGATTATCAAATGCTACCATTTGAGGAGAACTTCCTCCAGCTAACATTACATCTCGTTCAAAAGCATAAACGTCAGTTCCCCCAGAAGTATTTGTTGCCATATAGTAACCATCTCTCCATACGCCAAATTTCATATAATCAGGTGTGTCTGCAACTTCAAACGACCAACGATACCACGAACCAGTTGGGTCGTTTGTTTCGGAAACAGCAATAAGCATATATTTAGTTGACCCAAGTGAGAATTCTGCAGCTAACCACCTATCTGCTTGTTCATCGTATAAAATTATTGGATCGCCATCATTTCTATCTGCTCCTGTTACACCGCTAAATAGGGTGTTATATGCAGTGGGTCCGGAAACTAAAGCTTCAGTACTTCTGTTGTATATTGCAAACGAAGTATTATAGGATTGAAAGAAATATCCAGGACCTACAGAGCCATTACAATCAGGTGGGAATGAACTACTTGTTTGTCCATTGTAATTATGCTCTATAATTGCAGCAGCGCGCGTATTATTATAATTACGTTGTAACGCAGGGTCAATACCGTTAGGTAGTGGATCGTAAAAAGGATACGAACGCTCACTTAACTCTTCATTTCTTTCGAAATTTTCTTCTGAATTATCACTCAATACTCCTAATTCAGATATTGTTGGCATATCTCTTACTGGTATTGAAATATCAGAATAAACAGGTGTAGCAACAAACTCAGGATAAACTGATTGTGCTATTAAATCTGCATTGTAAAAAAATACAGATAACATTAGTAATGTAAAGATTTTTCTCATTTGAATATTATTTTATTTATGATTACAAGTTAGTTAATAATTTGTGAAATTTAAAATATTTATACTAACAGTAGAGGTAGGTTTATTGTGTTATGTTTAATTAATTTTCTGTTTTACTGGTCTATAATATGTTAGCAAAAAGCATTTATTATTTTATTAAATGCCTTGTAAAAGTTAAGTAACACCTATTTAATTTCAAAACTACCGACATTTAAATATACTATTAGTAATATTTAAAGTTATTATTTATTCATATTAAACATTCTGTTTTTTAAAGTTAAATATTTTTATGTAACTAATTTACAAAAAGATAGTATAAAAGGGGACAAATTAAACAAAACAACAAATGTTACTCAAAGGTACATCATCTTATAAAATATATACAGATGGACAATGGTTCTGGGAAAATGATTTTAGGATAGCTAAAAAGATATACGAAAAGTATATTAAACAGAAGAAGAAAGTAAAGTTAATTCTAGAGCAGTGGGAAGGGGAAATAGGTGGAGATGGTGAATTTAGTGAAGATATTTTATTCGAATCAAAATGAATCGCTTCGTAGTAAACAAACGAAATAACGTGAGTTAGATGTAATAATATTTCAAAGAAGCAATGTTAATATTTAACTAAACATTACTTACTTTCACAATGTTTATTTTTTATATTACGTAAAAGCGTTCTTCTAAACTCACGCTCCGATTCATAAAATAAAGCTGTTTTTTTTATTCCTATGGCATTTTTAAATTTATCATTATACTCAATTCTCAGCTTATCAACCTTTAAGTCAATATTTAAAGATTTATCTAACCCTTTCTCTATATCACTTTCGCTCATTGTATCAAAACCTTTATGAAATTTTATCATTAAAGTTCTTTTTTGTTTATGTAAATCTGATTTCTTCTCCTGCATTTCGTTATAAACTGGCCAAAATTTTTGAGCTTCATCAACCGAAAGATCTAATTTCTTAGTTATAAAAGCTACTTTTTCAGCCTCCATTTTTTCTTTGTGCTTACTAAATTTATCGCACTGCTGTGAGTATGACAAGTTAAAAAACAATACTGCAACTAAAACTAATATATATTTATTTAATTCCTTCATAGTGATAAAGTTTAAAAATCTAAGTTATCAATTATTTCGTCTTCGGTCAATTCTTCCTCCAAATAATCTATTTCGTCATTTGTATATACCTCTTCAGTAGTTATATTTTCGTCTTCGTACGATTCATACAACATATCATCAGAAATATCATCAATATTACACTCCAAATATGCCAATGCATCTGAATTTGTAATTTGCTCTGCGGTTTGATTAAAATAAGCGAAAACGCCCCACGAAATTACTAAAACGCTAATAAAAATTGCTGCCATCGACAAAATTGGTTTTAATAAAAATATTTTAGTTTTAACTTCCTGTTCGTCTTTTACCTTTTCTGCCATTTTATTGGCAAAACTGTTAAAATATCCGTCAGGTACTTTAAAACCGTTTTTATTTTTTATGTTGTTAAATTCGTCCATACTATTTAGTTTGACTATGTTAGTTATAAAAGGTTTAATCCTCTTTTAAAAATTCTTTAATTTTATTTACTGCGTGATGATACGATGCTTTTAAACCGCCTACCGAAGTTTCTAAAACCTCAGATATTTGCTCGTATTTCATCTCATCGAAATATTTCATATTAAAAACCAACCTCTGTTTTTCAGGTAATTTCGAAAGTGCCAACTGAAACTTTTTTTCAAACTCACTTCCTTCAAAATACACATCATCTTCCAATAAGTTTATTACATTATTTTCGTCGGTATTTGAGTACGATATATTTTGTCGTGATTTGTCTTTTTTTATGAAAGTTAGTGCTTCATTTGTAGCAATACGATACAGCCAAGTATAAAGCATTGAATTGTTATTAAATTTTTCTAAACCTCGCCAAGCTTTCATAAATGTGTTTTGTAAAACATCATCAGCATTATCGTGTGTAATCACTATTTTTCTTATATGCCAATACAGTTTTTCTTGATATTTTCTAACCAATATATTAAAAGCCTTCTCCTTATCGGTCTGATATAGTTCAAATATTTGACTGTCGGAAAAATCTTTCATGTGCTTTTTTAATGTGCTAACTTTTGTTAGACTTTTATTTTGTTGAATGGTTTAATTCTTTATCTATGGCTCTACCTTGCCTACCGGCAGGCAGGTTGTTAAAGTGTTATATTGTTACCAGATTCTTCACTACGTTCAGAATGACAATTCCTTTTAGTTTTTTGCATCTACAATTGGCCCAATGTTCATACTGAGTGTAACGAAGTGTCTACAATTTACAAAAATTTACCAACTAAATACTCAGCAATCTGAACTGCATTTGTGGCAGCTCCTTTTCTAATATTATCGGCTGTTATCCATAAATTTATTGCATTATCGTGCGATAAATCGGGGCGAATACGACCAACAAAAACCTCATCTTTATCGTAAGATGTTATTGGCATTGGATAAATATTTTCAGCGATATTATCTTGTAAAACTACGCCATCTGTATCAGCTAAAATCTGCTTTACTTCGTTAATATTATATTGCTTATCAAACTCAATATTTACCGCCTCAGAGTGTCCCCCAACAACTGGTACACGCACCGCTGTTGCCGAAATACGGATTGACTCATCATTTAAAATTTTGCGAGTTTCATTTACCAATTTCATTTCCTCTTTTGTATAGGCATTTTCGGTAAAATCGTCGCAATGCGGTAAGCAGTTTCTATCTATCTGATATGGATAAACCATATCTCCTTTAACTCCTGCACGCTCGTTTTCCATTTGCTTAACAGCCTTTACTCCTGTTCCCGTAATAGACTGATACGTAGAAATTATTAGACGTTTTATTACATATTTTTTATGCAATGGCGCTAAAACCATCAACATCTGAATTGTTGAACAATTTGGGTTTGCAATTATTTTATCTGTTACACTTAGCTCGTTTGCATTTACCTCCGGAATTATAAGTTTTTTGGTATTATCCATTCGCCAAGCAGAGGAATTATCTACAACAAAAGTGCCTTTATCAGCAAATTTTTGGGCATAGTCTAACGAAACACTGCTCCCTGCTGAAAATATTGCAATATCAGGAATTAAATTTATAGCCTCATCAATACTTACAACTGTTATATTGTTACCCTTAAATTTAACTACCGAACCTACATTTTTTGAACTTGCAACAGGTATTATCTGCGAAACAGGAAATCCTCTTTCCTCTAATACTTGTAACATTTTTGTTCCTACAAGTCCGGTTGCTCCAATTATTGCTATTTTCATTTCTTTTAATATCAAGTAAAAAATAAAAAGTAGAAAGTAAGCAATTTGTTACTTTCTACTTTTTACTTGCGACTACAATGCACTCAAAAACTTTTCTGCATCTAGGGCTGCTTTACAACCAGAACCTGCCGCAGTAATTGCTTGCTTATATGTGCTATCCATAACATCGCCACAAGCAAAAACACCATCAATATTAGTTTTTGATGTGCCTGCTATTGTATTAATATAGCCCTCAGAATCGGTATCGATCCACTCGCTAAATAGTTGTGATTGAGGTGAATGACCAATGGCTACAAAGAAACCATCAATTTTTAATTTAACTTCTTTTCCTTTATTATCAAGAGTTACACCCTCAACACCCATACCTCCGGTAATTTCTTTGGTAACGTGCTCGTATAAAATTTCAATATTTTCAGTTTTTTCAACTCTTTCAATCATTGCCTTACTTGCACGCATATAATCTTTACGGATAATTAAATATACCTTATTACAAAGACCAGAAAGATAATGAGCTTCCTCAGCAGCTGTATCGCCACCACCAACTACTGCAACATCTTTTCCTTTATAGAAAAAACCATCGCAAGTAGCACAAGCCGATACTCCTGAACCTTTAAATTTCTCTTCCGATTCTAAGCCAAGATATTTTGCGGTAGCACCTGTTGCAATAATTAAAGCCTCAGCCTCAATTAATTTTGTTCCATCAATAGTTACCTTAAACGGACGTTGCGACAAATCTACATCTGATGCAATTCCCCAACGAGAATCTGTACCAAAACGCTCTGCTTGTGCTTTTAAATCTTCCATCATTACAGGACCTGTAACTCCCTCAGGATAACCAGGGAAGTTCTCAACCTCAGTGGTTGTAGTAAGTTGTCCACCAGGCTCTAAACCTTGATACATTACAGGACTTAAATTAGCTCGTGCAGCATAAATTGCTGCTGTATATCCCGCAGGACCTGAACCAATTATTAATACTTTTACTTTTTCTGCGTCACCTGTTATCTCTTTCTTTCCTTCGGGCTCGCCTATGTTGCCCATTGTTTGAAATAATGCCATACTCTTCTATTGTTAAAGTGTTCTATTGTTAAATTGTTCTATTGTTAATTGTTTTAAAAAAGCACTTGCAAAGATAACAGTATTTTGAATATGTCTAAATTAAAAGTTGTTAAATATAAACATATAAATAATTAATTGTTACTTAAATACTTTTTGTATTGTATGCTCATTTCCTGCAACAAATACTAATTCATCTTCAATCAATTTCTCATCTGGATTTGTAATAATTTTATATTTAGAGTTTGATTTTTTCATTAATATTAGTATTTCATATTTTTGGCGAAAATTTAATTCTTTAATTGATTTGTTTGCAAATTTCTTTGGAATTTTTAATTCTACTACAACATTATTTTCATCAACAGGCAAAGATTCTATCATAAAAGGATAGGCTATTTTTTTCACTAATGTTTTTGCCATAGAAACTTCTGGCTGAATAACTTCATCAGCACCTATTTTCAACAAAATATCTTTTTGAATTTTTGTATTTGCCTTTGCAATAATATATTTAACATCAAGTTTTTTCAAATATGTAACTGTCAGAATTAAATTTTCAAGAGAATTACTCATTCCTAAAATTACTTTATCAAATTTATTTATATCTAATTTTTTCAAGACCTCCTCATCAGTAACATCAGCTTCAACAGCAACCGTTACTTTGTCTTTTATTTGATTTATAAGTTGAGGTTTTTTATCAACAGCCAAAACATGGAAATCAGCATCGTACAGGTCAATTGCTAATTCATAACCAAATGTTCCTAAACCAAGAACTGCTATATCTTTATTTTTTATATTCATAAAATATATTTTTAAAAATTAAAAATCTTAATAAATAGATTCTTCAGGGTATTTAATTTTTGTTTCTTGATGTTTTCTAAAAGTTAACATAGCCAAAGAGACTGGACCAACCCGTCCAACAAACATAATTATTATAAGTATTAGTTTTCCATACACACCAACTTCGGCACTAACACCAAGAGAAAGCCCAACTGTACCCAATGCTGAAACAACCTCAAACATCGTGTTTAAAAAACCGTACGAAGTATGAAACATTAAAAATAATGTTCCTATAAATATTACCATAAAATAAGTTGTTAGTACCGCAAAAGATTTTAAAACAACTTCGTTAGATATTCTTCTATTAAATATTACAATTTCTGTTTTGCCTTTTAAAATTTTAAAAAGCGAAACAATTACAATAAAAAAAGTTGTTGTTTTTATACCTCCACCTGTTGAACCTGGTGAGGCTCCTATAAACATAAGCAAAGTCATAAAAAACAAACTTAAATAGTGCATTTTAGTTAAATCTATTGTATTAAAACCGGCTGTTCTTGTTGTTACTGATTGAAACAAACTATCAGTAATAGAAACATTTCCATTTTCAAATAAAAAAATAAGTATAGCTCCAATAAATATAAGTCCAACAGAACTAATTAAAACTATTTTTGTATGTAAACTATATCGCTTATTAGACTTTCGTTTTTGTATTATCTCGTAAATAACATGATAACCAAGTCCCCCAATTATTATAAGCATCATTACTGTATATTTAATAATAACATTCATATCAATCATACTATCATCAAATGTTGAAAACCCCGCATTACAAAACGCTGATACAGAATGAAAAACTCCCTGATGAATTGCATCAAACAAACTAAAACCCTGTATATAAAACCCTATTGTTAACAATATTGCACCTATAAATTCACTAATAAATGTAATAATTAAAATAAACTTTAAGATATGATCTATTTCATGCAATGAAGCATTTGCGTGCGTATTAAAAAAAGAATGTTTGTGCTTTAAACTTGTTTTACCTTTTAATGCCAAAATAAATGACGAACTTAAAGTCATTATTCCTATCGCCCCTAATTGCATTAATATTAGTAATACCAATTCTCCTACCCAATTAAAACCTGATGTGCTAATTGTACTTAATCCAGTTACACAAACAGCTGATGTAGAAACAAAAAGAGTATCTACAAAATGCATTGTTCCATCATATGTTACTATTGGTAAATTTAATAATAATGTTCCTATACCAATAAGTATAATAAATGATGCAATAAGATATTGCCAAGGATTAATATGAATATGTTCTTTTAAATTCAATTGTTATATAAAAAATTCAAAATTACAATAATTAAGTAAAATATCTCTTTTATTTTTTGTTTAAGTATTGAAATAATAATTCATACAATAAATATTAATTATAAAATTTACTAACTATTTAGAATCAATACAAATTAAGCAAGGTAAACAATTGGAAAAATACCACAAAGTAAGCAATACAGCTATGTATTAGAGAGTCTGTTTATAAATTCATGATAAAAATCATAATAAAAGATATATGTATCTTAAATTATTATTTGTATTTTCGTGAAATACTATCGCTAAGTAGTATTTAAAATAAAAAACATTGAATTAATAAATATAATTCCATTTTGTATGAGTTTAAGCAGAAGAGATTTTATTAAAAGTTCAGCAGTAGCAACAGTTGCTGCTGCTGTGGGTATGAGCTTACCCAAAAACTTAAAAGCTGCTCCTAAAAAAGCAGAAGGAGAGTGGCGTTGGGATAAGGCTGTGTGCCGTTTCTGTGGAACAGGATGTGGTATTATGGTAGCAACTAAAAACGATAGAATTGTTGCCGTAAAAGGAGACCCCGCTGCACCTGTTAATCGCGGACTAAACTGTATTAAAGGTTACTTTAATGCAAAAATTATGTATGGTGAAGACCGTTTAAAAACACCTCTTATGCGTGTTGATGCATCGGGTAATTTCGATAAAAACGGAAAATTCAAACCCGTTAGTTGGAAAAAGGCTTTCGATGAAATGGAAAAGCAAATCAAGAAATCGCTAAAAGAATTAGGCCCAACAGGTATAGGAATTTTTGGTTCAGGACAATACACAGTTCAAGAAGGTTATGCTGCTGTTAAATTAATGAAAGCAGGTTTCCGTTCTAATAATATCGACCCAAATGCACGTCACTGTATGGCATCGGCTGTAGCCGGATTTATCCAAACTTTTGGTATTGATGAACCGGCAGGTTGCTACGACGATATTGAATTAACCGATACAGTTATTACTTGGGGTTCAAATATGGCAGAA
>Ga0256827_10002657_pt1 | contig 11435 bp, 12 predicted proteins | sample CV84metaG_FD_185977 | JGI IMG/M metagenome (GOLD analysis project Ga0256827, IMG submission 185977) | Hydrothermal vent microbial communities from East Pacific Rise, Pacific Ocean - CV84 | ecosystem: Environmental > Aquatic > Marine > Hydrothermal vents | place: Pacific Ocean: East Pacific Rise... | reverse complement strand
ATATTGTTGTTTCCACGGCTGATATCGGAAGCCAATACTTTTAAAAGTACCACAACCTCTTTTTTCTTCCGGGTAGGCCACTGTGTCGCAAAGTAACTCAGTGCCAGCCTGTTCCTGGTTGTGGAGAGCAGCAGATTTCTTGTCAAAGGGCAAAAAACATATCCGCCATAGATATAATAGGTCGGCATCGTATCATAACGTATCGTTTTCACCAGAAGAATATCATCTGCCGTATGGGTCAGATTTGCATCTACCTGGATCTTGTCACCATTTCGGATAACATCGAGTTTGACTGTCTGATACATTTGGTATTTGTCCACAAAGTAGTTGAAATTGGTATATTCATGCGGCCGAAAAGCGATCGTACCGTCATTCTCTATTTTATGGCCGTCAATTGCCGTCAGGATATCACCTTTTTTGACTACACCTTTAAGCGAAGCGTTATATACAATATCGGCAACCAGTTTGCCTGTCTCATTTTCATCGAGATGATAATAGTGTCTCAATGCAGGATTTTCCATCTTCTGCGTTGTAAGCCCCAGATCGGCAAACCCGTCACATTTCCCGTCTTCTATGTCTTTGAGAAAATGCTGTACCATCATCACCGGAACCAGGTAGCCTATGTTTTGTGATTTGGTAATCACCTGCATTACCACACCGATAATTTTCCCGTTTGAAAGTGCAGGGCCGCCGCTGTTCCCCGGATTGACAGCTGCATCGACCTGAATAGCAAGAAACTGTTCCCCGCTATGCGCATAACGGTGATGTTCTATGCGGGAAACCACCCCAATGGTTGCAGAGAGTGTACTTCCGCCCATCGGGTACCCATAGACAACGATCTTCTGCTCAATATTGGGCAGTGCCCCAAACTGCAGCGGTACCACGCCTTTAAAAAAAGCTTCATCTTTCACTTCAAGCAGTGCGAGGTCAGCCTGATGCGATACAAACAGTACGTTGGCAATATAACGTTTTCTCTGTCCGTAGCGCTGTACTTCGATGAATGTCTGGTTTGCTACAACATGGGCGTTTGTCAAGATCCGGTTTCCCTCAATGATGGCACCCGAACCTGTCGAGCTCCGCATGGAAGAGTTCCACGGCTCCTGATAGTTCAAGACTTTTGAAACGGTATAAATTTTGACAATCGCCTGTCTGCTGATATCTTCTTCCTGTTGCTGCGTATTGGCAGTTAACGCACAGAAACCCAGTAAAAAAACCAAAATATATTTTATCAATTTATTTCCTTTGCAAGATAGCTTTCCGCATCAACAGCATTGATCCCTCTTTTAAGCGCCTCTTTTGCCATAAGCCCTGCTTCCTGCTCGCTGACCAGTACTTTTTTTTCATTGTAAAGTTTTGCCGAACAGACACCGCAGCTTGGACTTCGGTCTTTTCCGATAAACAGGTCTATATCGGGATGGCTGTCAAAAAAGTCTGTGGCATATTTTTCTACAGGGGCAGAGAGATCTCTGCCTGTTTCATTGGAGACGGCCCTGATACCCTCCTCTTTCCGGATCAAATCCATTGTAGGACGGGGTGTACCAAATGCATCATCTTCCGGACAGAAAGGGATCAGTTCATACCCTTTCAATTTTTCAAGAAGAGGAGCATTGCAGTTGTCTGTACCGTCATAACGGCAGGCATTGCCCAACAGGCAGGCAGAAATGGCAATTTTTTTCATCTTAGCATATGACTACAGACTTGATCTCTGTAAACTCTTCCAGTGCAAACTTCGGCCCTTCCCTTCCTACTCCGGAAAGTTTGGACCCCCCGTAAGGCTGCACATCGAAACGCAGTGTAGGAATATCGTTGATCACTACACCGCCGCATTCTGCATCGTCGATGAACGCTTTGGTCATTTTCAGATCATTGGTAAAAATGGAAAATTGCAGGCCGTAGGGTGAATCATTCATTTTTTTGATGGCTGTTTCATAGTCAGGTACGGAGACCAGAGAAACAATAGGGGCAAAGACCTCTTCACAGATGATCTTCATCTCATCTGTTACATCTGCCATAACAGTAGGAGGGAAGAGCCCCTCTTGCGTCTCCTCTCCTCCCACGATCACTCTGGCACCTTCCGCTTTGGCCGATGCTATCCAGTTTTTGGCTCTCTCTTTGGACTCACTGTCAATCAGCGGCCCCATGAAGGTATCGTCCTCGTAAGGAGAACCTACTTTGAGTTTCTCCGTCTCCCTGGCAATGAGGGTTGCAAACTCTCCGTATACTTCCGCATTGACATAGATACGCTGTAATGAAATACAGACTTGCCCCGAGTTATAAAATGCCCCAAAAGCACAGCGCATTGCCGCTGTTTCAAGGTCGGCACTTTTGTCGATGTAGGTTGCAGCATTCCCGCCCAGTTCAAGACTCACCTTTTTAATCCCTGCCTGGGACATGATGATATGGCCCACAGGTACGGAGCCGGTAAAACTGATGACTCTCGGAATAGCACTTTTTACCAGTGTCGAACCTACTTCCGCATCACCGTAGACCACAGAGAGGGCATCTTTAACCGCATACTTTGAGCTCACAAAGAGTTTGGCCAGCATATAGGCTGTCATCGGTGCTTCAGGTGTCGGTTTGAGTACCACAGTGTTCCCTGCTCCCAGTGCCGGGGCGATCTTGTGGGCAACAAGGTTCAATGGAAAATTGAAAGGGGTGATACAGGCAACCACCCCTACCGGTTCCCGCCTGTAATACGCCATGGTTCTCTTTCCGCTTGGCATAATATCTGTCGGGATCGTTTCTCCCGAAAGCGAGGAGAGTTCAAGAACAGTCAGTTTGATCGTCTCAATACACCTTTCCACTTCGATGCGCGAAAAGGCAATGGGTTTTGCCACCTCTTTTGTCAGCATCAGGGCAAAAACCTCTTTCTCTTTTTCAAGTCTTGATGCGACATCTTCCAGCCATAAGATACGTTGGGAAAGCGATGTATCCGATGCCGCTTTTGCTGCAGCTTTGGCAATGTTCAGTGCACGCAGTGTATCGTCAGCATCACAGGACTGTGCAATACTTACTACCATACCGTCATAGGGGCTGCAACGCTCCGTCTTCTCTGCTTTTGTCTCTTCCTTGGAACCAAAAAAGATCTTTGCTTCTACCGCTTCTTCATCAAACATAATTTCACCTCTGTTCTAAATTGTTTTGATTATAGCAAAAAAAAATGTAGGATCGATAAATATTGCAGTGGGAAAACCGCATCGTAAAGGGGTTATTTTTTTTGTGTAGGATTCTGACACGAAGCGCTGTCGCAGTAACGCTTTTTCAGAACAAACTTGAAAATGAGATCTTTGGTCATCAATGCCAGGCAGTAGACCCAGAGAAGATCCATGATCATGTTGGGCTTGTATTCAAGCCCGTAAAGCAGCAGCGGCCAACCGATAAGAATGACATACTTCATATAATAAAAGAAAAGGATGCCTACACCGTAAATCTCTTTAAAAAAACCGGTCATCAAAAGTGCTTCATACGTTATTCAGCATTAAAATTCGGTGTACCGTCAGGCATACTCGCTTCACCGTTTCGTTTGGCTTCCTGCTCCGCTTCATAGGCATTCATCTGCATACGCACTTCATTGATCTGCTCAGGAGTTACCCCCTCGTCACTGGACCAGAGGACTTCTACCGCTTCTCCGTACTCTTTGCCCATCTCTTCTATCTTCTCTGCATACTCATAGACATCCAAACAAAAAATAGGTTCGGCATCTTCTTTCATCGTATCGGTAAGCTCTATGTACCATCTTCCAAGCGGACTGGTTTTAATGACTGATTCAATTACACCTGACATCTCTTAAAATCCTAAATCTTTATTTTTCAAATCACCGTTATACACCACATCTCTTACATCAACATCTGTCTCATTCAATATGGCAGGAACTGCATCTTCCGCTTCGAGTTTTTTGATCTCTTCATCAAGCTGATCCTCCTGATATGTCATCATCATATCTGCTGTAATTACATGGGGAAGCTGCTGTATTTTGACAAGTTTCTTAATCTCCTCTTCTACCCCTTTGCCTTCTACGGTTACAATGATCTTTCCTTTTTCTTTGTCATGAAGATGGTAATCGACATAATCCGACTTTTTGAAAAAATCTACCAACTCATCAATATATTTCGGTAACGCCTGCACTACTATGCTTGATATATTCATACTGTATTCTCCTATTTTTGATTTAAATCCCATACCATTACGGTATTGTCGTCACTGGCTGAAAAGAGCCTGTTTTCATCTTTGAAAATAATTACGTTAAGTGTACTCTTTTGCCCTTTAAGTAACGCCATTTTTGTTTTGGTAGAAGTGTTATAGATGGAAATATCATTTTTTTCATCCATGGCAAAAGCTGCTTTTTGTGCAGAAGGGCTCAATGCCGTCGCATAAATAAGAAAATGCCCTTTGATATAGCTTCCTTTTCCCGTAGCAACATCATAAAGAGAAGCTCTCTGGTCCTGTCCTGCACCTGAGACCATACCATTCTTGAAATCAACTTTATAGACATTGTCAAGATTCTGCCCTTTAAGCTCTTTTAGAATTTTTCCGCTCTGCACATCTACAACACTCAAGATACCGCTTTCACAGGAAAAAACAGCCTCTGTTTTATCTTCATTGAGTGCAAAATCAGAAAATTTTGATTCACTCAACTGCACCCGGTAACGCTCTTTTTTCGTTGTAACATCAAAAAGTGCCACTTCATTGCTCAAATATCCAAGCAGAATATGTGTCTCATCTACAAATCGTGCCTTGATAATCGCTTTTTTGTCATCTGCAGACAACAGCTGCTTCAACTTTGCATCATACAGATAGAGGTTGGAGTAGCCCCCTTTGCCACTGTCACTCAACAGAAGGTACTTCTCCCCGATCATATCGGCACTCATCACCCTTGCCGGCATAATGTCACCCATAAAATCTTTCACATCGGGAATCGATATCTCTTTAATTTTCTGGCGATTGGCTGTATTGTATACTTCAATATGCCCCATATCGGTCGCCACAAGCAAACGGTCTTTTACGAGGACCATATCTTTGGTTGTTCCATTGACCTCAATACTTTGTACGGGTGTAAATACCGGTGTAGACCAGAGCGCTGCACTCAACAGGCAAAACAGGAAGTACTGCTTCATACAAGCTCCTCAATATGCTCCAAAACCAATACAGTGATCTCATCTTCCTCCAGGGATGACTTGACACCATAAAGGTCTTCTTCCGAAATAACAAAGTTTTCAAAGGCATCATGGTCTCCAAGCCTGTCTGCCAAACGGCTCATCTTCTCTTCCCCCAGTGCTTTCTGTACAGGTTCGGCAATATAGATTACAAAATTGTACTCTTCAAAATCAAACTCATACTCTTCAGAGTCATAATCTTCATAATTTTCATCTACATTAAGAAGATGACGCAGCGCTACATCTTTATCTTCCAGCTTCTCAAACAGTTTTGGATATTTCTCTTCTAAATTCATACTTTGGTTTCCTCGTTTTTTAATGCAAATACTTCATAACTGATCGCCTGCGTAGGACATCTTGAGAGACAAAAACCGCATGCGGTACATTTGTCATCATCGATGACCGGATTGAACATCCCGTTGAACAAAATGGCATCATCAATACAGGGTTCCTTACAGGAGTGGCAAATAACACCATGGTGTGCCACACATGCTTCTGTCGATATTCTGAACACGGCATTGAGCCAGCTTGCAGCCTCTTCATTTTTCAAAGAGAGTACATCGGCTTCACATACTTCGGCACATGCATCGCAAAAGGTACATCCATTTTGCTTAAAAGTAAGCGTCGGCGTACCATCCTCCGCTATAAAAATGATCTTTTCATCACAAGAAGCAACACAAGCTTTACTTTCACAGCCTGGACACTCACTCTGAAAAAGAGATTCACTACTTCCATAAGGAGGCCTCACCAAAAGAGGAGACTCCTCTCTGGTTTGACGCAGTGGTTTGGTAAAAGATTTAAAAAAATCTCTTCTGTCTGCCACTATTTAACACCATCATCCATCATATTGACAAGATTTGAATGTGTTTTAAACTCATCTGTCAATCCGTCAGATTTAAAGGTGTTTGCAACTGCTGTCTGTACATTTGCCTGTGGCGCATGGCACTGTGAACAGTTGAATCTTCCCTGATAGAGGTGGTCAAGTTTTTTAACTTTGGCAAGTTTGATATCACCGACATTACCCATATCACCTTTTGCAATACCGACCTTTTTACCCTCTTTAACCAATTCGCCGTTTTTTAACACGGTAGTCGGTCTGTAGTTGGTAAAGTGAGACGGAGGAATTGGTGTTGCACCTACTCCTTTTGCTACATCTGGCATGTGACAGCCAAGACACTGGTTGTTTTTTTGCGTAATAGGCAGCAATCCCTCTACTGAGTGAGGGATCATTGGCGGTGCATTGACATATGCTCTTTCAAACTTCGGTGCCGCACCCGGAGCCGGTCTGTCAAACTTTGAAGTTACCGGTTTTACATCTTCTGTAAAAAGTGTGGTTTTTCTAAGGCCAAGTACCTCTTCACCCACTACTTTTTTATTGCCAAGGTCTTCTTTGCTGATTCTTTTCGGATCAGCTACTTTTGCATTGATGTCGATCACTTTTGCTGCAGCAGGAGCGGCTGCAGGAGCAGCTGCCGCTGCCGGTGCTGCATCACCACCCTTGATAGAAGCAGCTATTGCTTCGATATCGGCATCAGACAGAGACGCAACCTGGCCTTTCATGATACCTTTCATTGCTCCGCCGTATGTACCGGCTTTGTAACCTTTAAGCGCCGCTACGATATCTGCTTTGCTCATCTCTTTTACAACTTTAGATTTACCCATTGCATGTTTTTCAAAACCTGCACCATGACATCCTGCACATGCCGCTGTACTTGCACCGTAAAGTGCTGAGGCAGCCAACAATGAACCTAGAGCCATTACCTTTATAACTTTTGTCATTTCTTCTCCTTTGTTGATTTACTGTTTGTAAAACTTCTAATTCCAAATCCCAATGCATCATCATCACAGACATCAATACAGCGACCGCAATTGGTACACTCTCCGTCTGTGACCGAAATACTCTCTTTATTGATCATATACAAGACCTGATTTTCAGGACATACCACTTTACATTTCATACAGGCAGTACAAGCTTCATGGTCATGTTTTACCCTGACAAGACTTGCTTTACCGATGAGTGAATAGGTAGCGCCCAAAGGACACAGATGCCCGCACCAGCCGTTCTTGACCCCAAAAAGGTCAAACAGGAAGATCGCGATTACCACGGAGATCCCTGCACCAAAACCAAAGATAATACCTCTTTGCATAATGGTAATAGGGCTCAACGCTTCAAACGCGGCAATGCCGACAATCGCCGAAACGATCAAACCAAGCACCATGATCCAGTAGCGTGCCCTTCTTTTAAGGAAACGGTAGTTTACCTCTTCCTTGTCCAAATTGAGTTTGCGTCTGAGCCAGTTGGCCAGATCTGTCACCATATTGATGGGACATACCCAGCTGCAAAAAGCCCTTCCGCCCACTACCATATAGAAAATAGTAATGATCAATGCACCCAAAAGCACATCGGCACCCAGCACAAAACCGGTTGCCAAAACCTGCAACGTCGTATAGGGATCAGCCAACGGGATCACACCAAAAAGCAGGGAAGAGCCGAAAGTACCTTTCAGGATATTCCATCCGTAGGCATTCGCACCAAAATAGAGTACCAAAAGCCCGATCTGCGTTACCCTTCTAAGAAGTAGATATTTTAAATTTTTCATCAATACTCTATCTCCCTGTTCAAATAATCTGCCGGTGCTTTTTCACTCCGCTTTGTATGCGTTTCGATCTCTTCGACTTTTCTGTCTCCTACTCTCTGCTGGTCTTTTTTATCCCAGCCTTTCACATAGTGGCTTCCTGCCCTTCCCATTGAATGTTCTCTAGGAAGTACAAAGATCGCCGGTTTTTCAGTGACACATGCTTTTTCACAAAGCCCGCATCCCGTACAGATATCAGAGTGCACCACAGGAAGCAAAAATGCATGTTTTCCTGTACGTTCATTCTTCATATACTCCAACGAGATCGCTTCATCCAATAAAGGACAGGCTCTGTAACAGGCATCACACTGTAATCCCCAAAAAGCAATGCAGGACTCCTTGTGCACTACTGCAAGCCCCATCGTTGCCTTATTGATATCAAGCTCTTTTTTCTCATTGAGAAGGCTTGGCATATCTAAAGCCCCTGACGGGCATACAGGTACACAGGGGATATCGTCACACATATAACACGGAACATCCCTTGGCGTAAAAAATGGTGTACCGATCAACCGGTGGTCACCGCCTTTCGCCATTTGTAAAGTCCCGGGGCGCTGTGCTCCTGTCTCTTTGTCAACATTGCTGTCACGATTGACACACGCTTCCGCACACATTCCACACTTGATACACGCATCGAGGAATTCCTCTTCAGGCAGTGCACCCGGTGGTCTGAGTACCAGCGGTGATGCTTTTGCTTCGTCAGAATAGCCACTCCACAACAATCCACCAAGAGCCGTTAAGCCAACGCTTTGAAGGGTCGTTGCCATGAACTTTCGTCTGTTGTTGTCGGAGTTTGCCATCTAGTTACGCCTTTGTGATCTTAACTGCACATTTTTTGTAGTCTGTCTGCTTTGACATTGGACATGTCGCATCAAGACATACTTTGTTAATGAATACTTTTTCATCGAACCAAGGTACAAATACCAATCCTTGAGGCGGTCTGTTACGACCTCTTGTCTCAACTCTGGCTTTTACTTTACCTCTTCTTGATTCAACCCATACAAGTTCACCGCGTTTCACACCTTTTGCTTTTGCATCAAGCGGACTCATGTAACAAAGTGCTTCAGGAACCGCACGGAAGAGTTCAGGAACTCTCATCGTCATTGTTCCAGAGTGCCAGTGTTCAAGTACACGCCCTGTACACAACCATGTATCATAAGTTTCATCCGGCATTTCCGGTGGATCCATATATGGTCTTGCAAAGATCTTCGCTTTATTTGGAAGTGCAAATTTACCAAGTTTCTTCTTCGGTCCTTTCAAGTCACCCTGAAGGATTTTTTTCGCCAATGGGCCATAGAAGGCATGCGTAGATTTTGAACCTGCTTTTTTAGCTGCTTTTGCCGCATACGGATCGTATTTGACGTTAAATCTCCACTGTGTCTCTTTACCGTCAACAACAGGCCATTTCAATCCTCTTACCTTATGGTAAACATTAAACGGAGCAAGGTCATGTCCGTGTCCTCTACCAAAGCTTGCATACTCTTCAAAGAGATACTCATGGATCATGAAGCCATACCCTTTAAAGACTTTTCCGTCTGAACCTTTGACATTTCTGCTGTCACCGAGACACTCAGAGTTATCATACCCTTTTTGAGGGAATTTGGATGTATCTACTTTATAAGATTTCGCTTTTTTGTTTGCAAAAAGAATATCGTACATCGTTGTCTTTTCGCTATATCCCATTTTCTTCGCATCTGCAATGACATTTGGAAGCTTTTTCTTATTTCTGAGTGTATAGCCGCCCCAGAGGTCTTTCACTGTAAATCTCTTGGAGAATTCAACCCACTGCCATGTATCGGACATTGCATGTCCTACAGGAAGTACCTGCTGTCTCCAGTGTTGCGTACGTCTTTCAGCGTTTCCGTATGCTCCCCACTTCTCATAGATCATTGCCGATGGAAGAACCAGGTCGGAAACCATTGCCGAGATACCAGGGTATCCGTCTGAAGTCACAATGAAGTTATCCATCTCTCTTGCTGCTTTGATCCAGTGAGATGCTGATGCAGAATCCTGATAGGCATTACATACATTCACCCATGCAAACTTCACAACACCATCTTCGATATCTCTGTGGATCTTCATAATGTGCTGGTTACCTACAGGGTTCAGTGTACCTTGCGGAATACCCCATACTTTTTCAGCATGTGCTCTGTGTTTAGGGTTTTTCACCATCATATCGGCAGGAAGTCTGTGACAGAATGTACCCACTTCTCTTGCTGTACCACACGCAGAAGGCTGTCCGGTCAATGAGAAGGCACCGTTTCCTGGAAGCGCTTGCTTATTTAACAGGAAGTGTACGTTGTAAGAGAGTGTATTTACCCAAGTACCACGTGTATGCTGGTTCATACCCATTGTCCAGAAAGAAACAACTTTTCTTCCTTTTTCAATATAGAGGTCTGCCAACATTTTAAGTTTTTTCTTAAAGCTGTCAATAGACTCGTTCGGATCACCTTTTGCAATTTTTGCAACATAGTCAAGCGTAAACGGCTCAAGTGATTTTTTATATTCGTCAAAAGAGATTTTCCAGTGCTTGAGAGTACCGGCTGTATTTTTCATTACATCACCCTCTTTGTACCCGTAAGGTGCCAATGCAGGTGCCTCTTTCGCAGAAACTTTTTTGGACATCTCTTTATTGATTGTTTCCATTTCAAGTTTAGTATACTTACCGTCTTTCAGTGACTTTTCACCCGCTCTTCTCATACCGTAACCGATATTGACAGGGCCCGCTGTAAAGACAATGTTCTGTTTGACGAAATCCCAGTCAATTGCTTCTGGATGATTGTAAACAATTTCATGTGCAATATAGTTCCATAGTGCAAGGTCTGTACTTGGAGAGAAGATAATGTTAAAGTCTCCAAGGTCACATGTTCTGTGTGTATAGGTCTGGATATTGACTACTTTTACATGCTCAGGATCAGAAAGTTTTCTGTCTGTAACTCTCGACCAGAGGATCGGGTGCATTTCTGCCATGTTTGATCCCCAGGTAACGATAGTATCTGTAATTTCAATATCGTCATAACAACCTGCAGGCTCATCGATACCGAATGTCTGATAGAAACCGACAACCGCAGATGCCATACAGTGACGTGCATTCGGGTCGATCGCATTCGATCTGAATCCGGCTTTCATCATTTTCTGTGCTGCATACCCTTCCATAACTGTATACTGCCCTGATGCAAATACCGCTACACCTTCAGGACCGCTTGCCTTCAATGCTTTTTTCGCATATTTTTCCATCTCATCGAATGCTCTTTTCCATGAAACAGGTCTGAATTTACCGTGTTTGTCAAATTCACCCTTGTCATTCATTCTGAGAAGCGGTGTTTTCAATCTGTCCGCACCATACATAATCTTCGCATTGAAGTAACCCTTAATACAGTTAAGTCCTCTGTTTACCGGAGCTGCCGGGTCACCCTTCACCGCTACAATTCTTCCCTCTTTGGTTGCAAGCATGATCCCACATCCTGTACCACAGAAACGACAAGCTGCCTTATCCCATCTCCAATCTTTCTGTGCGTCAGATGCTGCCGCGTTCAGACTGGATGGAACAGCAATTCCCACAGCGCTGGCTGCAGATGCTGCCGCTGCACTCTTTAGAAATTCTCTTCTATTCAAAGCCATATTACTTCCTCCATAAATTGATTTTTGG
>Ga0256827_10002656_pt1 | contig 11436 bp, 10 predicted proteins | sample CV84metaG_FD_185977 | JGI IMG/M metagenome (GOLD analysis project Ga0256827, IMG submission 185977) | Hydrothermal vent microbial communities from East Pacific Rise, Pacific Ocean - CV84 | ecosystem: Environmental > Aquatic > Marine > Hydrothermal vents | place: Pacific Ocean: East Pacific Rise... | reverse complement strand
CAATGGCAAAAGGAGCTAATGCTCCCACCATTGAGACAGAAATACCTAAAATGGTAAAAATACCACCACCAACCATACCACCAACTGCAATGGCTAATAATTCTTTAAATCCTAAGTTTTTTTTCATACATCTTCCCTCATTAAACTATTTTACCATTATACATAAATAACCGTAAGCACCATTTACAGTTCATTCATAAAACTTTGTTATAATCTAACAAACGTAAAAAGGACATAAAAGTAAAATGCAACACTACGGAATAGAGATTTTCAATGAGCTAGATCAGAACTTTGAACAACAATTTCTGCAATATGGGAAAATTATCTCTTTTAAAAAAAAAGAGACACCATTCTTAGATGGTGAACTCTCTAAATATTTCTACATTGTCCTTAAAGGTAAAATCAAAAGTTTTCAAATGAATTTAGAAAATTCAAAAGAACAGACTCTTTTTGTTTATCGTGGTGGAGATATGTTTGACACTTTAGTTCTACTTGACGGAAAACCTCATGATGTTCTTTACGAAGTACTAGAAACTACCGATGTTTTAGAACTCCCCATTGAAAAAGTACGTGAATGGCTCAAAACAAATGAGCAGTTTAATCGACACTTCTTTCCCTATATCGCTTCTCAAATGCGTCATGCAGAGGAGTTAGCCTCTGACTTGTCTCTCTACTCTACTTCTGAACGTCTCTCTAAGCTACTTTTACAAAATATGAACCCAAATGATGACCACTATTATCAGCTACTTCAAAATCTCTCTAAAACAGAAATTGCAAAACTACTAGGTACAGTAAGAAATGTTGTGGAGCGTCATTTAAAAGAGTTAGAGGCTGATGAGATTATTGAAAATCAACGTAAAAATATCTATGTAAAAGATGTTAAAAAACTACTTGAAAACTCAGAACAGTTACTTTTAAATTAAAAATAGAATCTCCTTAAATAAATTATCTATAACTAATTCTCTACTAACCTCGTTCTGCTACAATAGTTAATAATACAACATCTTATGATTGGGAAATAGAGGATGATAGGAAAACTAATACTTGCAACCATATTAACAGGACTCATTACAGGACTCTTCATTACTTTTTATGAACTCCTTATTATTTTTATGACCTATTTTATTTTTATGGGTGACCCTTTAAAAACCATTCCTACTCTGCCTACTTGGTATCTCTATTTTGTACCTACTGTTGCTATTTTCATGGTTAACTATTTAGCTTCTAAAGATAATAATATTAGAGAGTATGGTGTTAGTGAAATTGCTGATTCTATTACTGAAAATAAGATGATTTTAAAAGTAAAAACACTTTTTTTAAAAGTTATTGCCTCTGCACTTTCACTATCAAGTGGTTTTACTGTAGGAACTGAAGGTCCTAGTGCTAGTATTGGTGCCATGATTGCATACCAAATACATAAGTTTTTTAAACTCCCTAAAATGCTTATTAAAATGATGATTTCTGTTGGAGCTAGTGCTGGTGTCGCTGCCATATTTGTCTCTCCATTAACAGGTATAGCCTTTGCTATTGAAAATATTGCTTATCAATTTATTAAACAATATGTAACCTATCTCATTTTAGCTTCAGTTATTGCATTTGCTATTACTGCAAACTTTTTAGAACCAATCACTTTTTTTCATTCTGCTGGACGAATACTAAATAATGACTATATTATTGCCAATCTATTTTTTGTACCTTTTATTACAGCTTTTATCTATTTTTATCTATTTTTGAAAAAAAAAGTCTTACACTTTATAGATATTGAACTATTTAAAAATTTCCACAAATACCGTAACCATATCTTTGCTCTTCTAGGTGGAAGTGTTATTGGTACCATTTTACTTATTGAACCTCAAGCTGCTTTTTCAGGTAAAGAGATGGTAGTAAAACTGATGAATCAAGAAAATCACATACCTGTATTTCTAATTTTCACCATTATCTTTCTACGAATTATTGGTACTACTGTTGCCATCTACTCTAACGCTGTGGGAGGAGTCTTTTTACCTCTTATGAGTATTGGAGCATTAATTGGTTATGGTTTTGGAGAACTCTTAACACACTATTATATTTTTGATATTGAACCATTCTATTTCGCTGCTATTGGTGCTTCCATTTTTATGGGTGTTATTATGAAACTACCTTTAACAGCTGTCATTTTATCATTAGAGACAACTTTTGATTATAATGTTGTCATTGCTTCTGGCATTAGCCTTGTACTCGTTGAGTACTTCTCAAACATCTACTTTACTATTAAGAAGAACTACGTTAACAAAGCAGATAAAATCGAACGAAGTAGTTAACTTCTTAAAAATTTGAAAAATGCTACTAAAGTGGCATTTTTTTCTACTTCCTCTACTCTATAATTCTCTCATATTTAAGCCATTAGGTTTAAAAAATAATTTATAAGGATTTTAAATATGCCAGTAAAACAATACACACCATTTAATGACATTCGAAAAGGTTTTGACATTGTTAATGCTATTATTAACTCTGTTGAAGAGCAAACAAGTGAACCAGAAAATGAAAATGTGGTAGATTTTATACCAAAAATCAATACGCGTGAGACAGAAGATACCTACTCTATTGAGGTTGAACTTCCAGGTGTATTAAAAGAGAATGTAAACATTCAAGTAGATGCAGATGTGCTTACAATTTCAGGTGAAAGAATTATTAAAGAGGGTATTAAAGAAGAAGAGTATCGTAAAGTAGAGAGTAACTATGGTAACTTCTCAAGAGCCTTTACCTTACCAAAAAGAGTAGATACCTCAAAGATTGAAGCGACGTTTGAATTAGGAATTTTAGAAGTAAGTATTCCTAAAAAAGAGTTGGTTGATACCAGTACAAGAATTGAAATAAAATAATAAAAAAATAAGGAGCTTAAAAATGAAAAAACAACTATTAAAAACCCTACTTTTAGCTACCTTACCAATGGTAGCTATTCAAGCAGACAACAACTTATCTGCTAGCCCTTTTGCTAATGACCCAATCTTTCAACATTTTCAAAAGATGCAAGAGGATATGAATAAAATTTTTGAAGAGTTTAATACTAATGCCTTTTCAAATATGAAAATTGATCCAAACTTTACAAAAGGATTCTCCTTTTCACCTAATACAGATTTAAAAGATAACGGGGATGAATATGAACTAAAAATGGACATTCCAGGAATGGACAATAAAAATATTAAAATTGATGTTCAAGACAACTATCTCAGTGTCACTGCTAAAAATGAAGAGAGCAAAGAGAAAAAAGAAAATGGAAAAATTATTCATCAAGAGCGTCATGTGGGCATGGTACAACGTGGTATGACCCTACCTAAAGATGCCGATGCCAATAAGTATAAAAGTGTCTATAAAAATGGTGTTTTAACCATTACCATACCTAAAAAAAAGTAAGATAAAAATAACCACTAATAAGGAGAAAAGAGATGGAACAATTTAAAACCTATGCCCTAATGACAGCCCTTACCCTCCTTTTTATTTGGTTTGGAGGACTAATTGCTGGTCAAATGGGTATGATTATTGCTTTTATGGCTGCCATAGGTATGAACTTTTATGCCTATTTTTACAGCCATGAGCAGGTGCTTAAACACTATCATGCCATACCTGTTAACCGTAACCAAGCCCGTGGACTTTACGAGATTGTCGAAAGATTAACACAAAAAGCAAAACTTCCAATGCCACAGTTGTACATTATTCCAGATCATGTCCCTAATGCTTTTGCAACAGGACGAGACTATGATCATGCTGTTGTGGCTGTTACCGAAGGTCTACTTGAACTCTTAGATGAGCAAGAAGTTGAAGCTGTTATTGCCCATGAGTTGAGTCACATTAAACACTATGATATGCTCATTGGAACCATAACGGCTAGTATCTCTGGTGCCATTGCCATGTTGGCCAACTTTGGAATGTTCTTTGGTGGAAACAACGAAGAGCGTCCAAACCCAATTGTCATGATAGCACTTATGTTCATAATGCCTATGGCTGCAACAGTCATTCAAATGACGGTAAGTAGAAACAGAGAGTTTATGGCAGACGAAGGTGCTGCAAAAATGACAGGTCACCCTGAGTGGTTACAGAGTGCCTTAACAAAATTAGATAACTATGCAAGAGGAATGGTAATGCACGATGCAGAACCACAAACAGCACATATGTTTATTATTAACCCCTTTACAGGGAAAGATTTTTCCATGAAGCAGCTCTTTAGTACTCACCCAAGTACACAAGATAGAGTCGCTAAACTAGAGGCGTTAAAATAGATATTCTTTAAACCTCAGGTTTTAAAAAAGGATATAACATGAAACACCAATACAACCGAGTAGTCGTTCTTTTGAACGACTTTGAAAAAATTGACACACTACTAGAACGTGCCATTGACTTCTCTAAAGAGCATAACACCATTTTAGAGATACTCTATGTTCATGAAGAGCCACTTTTTGACATACCAGACTACTTTCTTTCCGATGAGAAAATTAATGAAAATAAGATTGATCCAATAAAAATTAAAGAGAAAATTCAAAGCCACTTAGATACATATAACTTAACAGAATCACATGCAATTTTAGTCTATCTTGATGACACAGTTGACCGTCTCTTAACACACTTAAGCGATGCAGAACATACTCTTATTGTGACAACATACAATGAAGCATTAACGACTCAACTTATTTCAAAAACTCCCTACAGCTACTGGATTATAAAAAATAACAATACAGATACCTATGCCAACATGGTTTTTCCTAGCGATTTAAGTGATGAGTCTAAAAAAGTTATTGGGCTTACCCAACACATTTTTAGCTCTAGTAGATTACACCTACTCTACGACTACAGATATATTTTAGATACTTTAGCCATTAGAGAAGACTATCTTAACGTTACACCTGTAACCATTGAGATAGACACAGAGCTAAATGAGCAGAAAAAAGCCGAAGAGAAAGAGCGTTTTAATGACTATAAAAAAGAGTTTAATATAGAGGGAACTTTTTTAGAAGGAGAAGATTTACTAGAAGATGATTTGGCTAAATTTATAAAAGATAATTTTGACCTAACCATTATCTACAGAAGAGATGAAGAACTTTTCAGTTCCCCTTCTCTTATTTTGTCTCTCATGAAAAAAGTTTCATCTGACTTTTTTGTTATATAGTAAGAAGAAGAGGCTATTTATCTCTTCTTCTACTTAGTATCTTTAGCCATTCCAAAAGATGATTAAAATCAATTTATAATTTTAATTTTAGAGCTATATTACATCTAAAAATAAAAAAGGATTTTAGATGTTGAAAAAAAAAGATAGACTCAATATATGGCAAAAGCTCTATATGTTACTCTTGTTTACCTCCCTATTTGCAATAGGAGTAAACGCTACAGAGATTAATACCTCTATTGTTACAGATGATGATGACGTTGAACAAAGAGCCAGTGGGAGAATGGCACATGGAAGTAGTGACCTTGAGATGATTGAGGATTCGGGGGAACAGACCATTGGTTTACGTTTTGTAAATTTAGATATACCACAAGGAGCTACCATTACTTCTGCATATATCCAATTTACTGTTGATGAAACAGATTCAGAAGATACTCTTTTGAATATTCATGCTCAAAGTGTTGGAGATGCACCTGCTTTTTCTACTGAAGATGACGATCTTACATCAAGAGAACAGACAACAAACTCTGTTTCGTGGAGTGTTCCTGTATGGGACACCACTAAAGTAAGTGGAGAAGAGCAAAGAACACCTGACTTAAAAGAGATGGTTCAAGAAGTTGTAAATCTTAGTACATGGAACAATAACCATAGCATGGTTTTTATTATTGATGGTTCTGGAAAAAGAGTTGCTGACTCTTATGAAGGTGGTGCTAGTAGAGCAGCCAAACTTCATATTGAGTATGCAACAGATGACAATGATGATGATCAAAATGCAACGGACAATAATACTACAGAGAAGATGAAAGTTCTAATTCCTCTTTATATTTACCCAGAAGAAGATAGTTGGCAAGGGGTAATTGATGCTAAAAATGATAACCCAGATATTGAAATTATTGCTATTGTAAACCCTTCTAATGGACATTTTGATAGTGAAGATGATGGCTATAAACTCCATATTCCAACACTTGTTGATGCAGGAATTAAAGTTGTAGGGTATGTCTATACTGAATATGGTGAAAGAGATATAGATGAAGTCAAAAATGATATGGATCACTGGAAAGAGTTTTATCAAGAAGATGGAGTTACAGGTATCTTTTTTGATGAGACTTCAAGTAGCCAAGATGAGGTCTCTTTCTACAAAGAGTTAAGCTCTTACGCTAACTCTTTAGACTTTGAAACTACCATTTTAAATAGTGGTATAACCATTGACAATGAATACTTTACACAAAATGTTGCCGATATTATCGTAACCTATGAAGAGAGTTACGATAACTGGAAAGAGCATTTCCAAACGGGTGAAGTTGGCTACAACCATCCAGATGAAAATACAGAAATTGCAATTCTTCTTCATACTACTTCAACCATTGACGATATGAAAGAGGTTGTAGAAGCATCACAAAAAGATGGTTTTGCTTATCTCTATGTTACTACAGATGGTGGTTCAAACCCTTGGGATAGTATTCCTAGTTATTTTGACCCTGAAGTAAAAGAGCTACTCAAATATACAGTTGCTGATAATACTCAAGATGAAGAGAATGAGACAACAACAAAAACGATTACTTTTAGCATCTCATCTGGAAATGATGATGTAGAAGAGCAAGGTGATGGTTCAATCTATTCTGACAGTAGTGACCTTGAACTAGTACACGAAGGAGATGATCAAATTATTGGTCTACGTTTTAGAGAGATTAATATTCCACAAGGTGCTACTATTCGCTCTGCATATATTCAGTTTAATGTAGATGAAAGTGACCCTACTGAGAGTACACTTCTTAATATTTATGCTCAAAATAGTGACAATGCACCTGCCTTTAGCTCTAATACTTCTGATGTAAGTTCTCGTACAAAAACTGTTGCTACAACTTCATGGGACGTACCTGTTTGGGAAAATACAAACGAACATGGAGAGAAACAAAAAACACCTGATTTAAAAGATTTAGTGCAAGAGGTTATTTCACGTCAAAGTTGGGAAGAAGATGGATCTATAGTCTTTATTATTGAGGGTTCAGGAAAACGTGTTGCTGACTCTTATGAAGGTGGTGCAGATAAAGCAGCAAAACTTGTTATTAAGTATGAAGTAGACCACAACTCTAACAAGACAACTTTTGTAGAAAATAGCCATGCCAATATTCTCAACCCTGATAGAGGTCTATACTCTGCTGATTATGCACTCAATGAAGAGACTGACTATAATATCTTTGAAGATCCATACAACGATGGATATAGAATGGTTTTTGCTCCTATTAATCTTTACGATTACACAGAGACAGCAACCCTACCCTCTTCTTTAATTGATACTATTAATGGTCATCTAAATGATGCTGAAGCAAAAGGGGTAAAACTAATTTTACGATTTAAATACCGACCAGATGCAAGTTCAGAATATCATGACCCAGATCTTGACATTATAATGGGACATATGGATCAACTTCGTGATACTTTACAAAACCACAAAGAGATTATCTCTGTTATTCAAGCTGGAAGCATTGGTGCATGGGGAGAATGGAATAGATTTACCGATGAGTTTGCAGATAGTGACAACAACTACAAAGATAACCGAAAAGCTATCATTAGTAAACTCTCCGATATTTTCCCTGAAAAATATATTCAAATTAGAACGCCTATGCACAAAGAGTTACTCTATGGAACTTCTACTGAATATGGAGATGAAGGAACTGAAGGGATGATTACTAAAGAGATTGCCTATAGTGACGATATTCGTGCAAAAATTGGACATCATAATGATTGTATTATGGTTGATGATACCAACTATGGAACCTATGACTCTAACAATATTGAATTTTGGAAAGATTATGTTGCAAACGATAGCAAATATACTGTTACTGGTGGAGAGACTTGTGGCATAGAAAGTGACTATGAAGAGCTTACAGACTGTTCACATGCTATACCTGAATTTAAAAGATTACACTACTCTTACCTTAACAACGTCTACCATGAAGATGTACTGCAAAAATGGAAAGACCAAGGGTGTTATCAAGAGATTAAAGAGAATTTAGGATACCGTCTTGTAGCTAAAGAGTTAACCATTCAAAAAAGTGAAGATAACACTACTCTAGATCTAAACCTTACACTTAGAAACAAAGGTTTTGCTTCTCCATATGTTAAAGCCAATGTTGCATTTATACTTAAAAATGACAACAACAGCTACAGATTTAATCAACCATCAATTGATATTAGAAAATTCTATGCCCAAGAGAGCCAAAGTATTGTATCAAGTCTTGATTTAGAAGATATTGCTAAGGGTGAGTACAAACTCTATTTACAAATAGGAGAAGGCTTCTCTGCCATTCAACTCTCTAACAGTAAAAATAGTGATGGAGAGACAATGTGGAATGAGACACTTAAAGTAAATATGCTTAAATCAGCTATTCAACTTTAAAACTACAGAGGCGATACTATCTCGCCTTCTGTGCCATCTTAATGTAGATGTGTAAAATCTCCAACGCTGCAGGTGTTACTCCTGAAATTTCAGAGGCATTAAAAAGCGTTGGAGGGTTAATCATCTCTAACTTTTCAACAATCTCATTTGAAAGACCAGATACCTTATTAAAAGCAAACCCTTGTGGAATTTTTACTTTCAACATATCTTTCATCTTATCTACTTGGTTCTGTTGCTTCTCAATATATCGACTATATTTCGCTTCAATTAAAAGTTGTTCAATCACCTCATCAGAGTACTTTTCAAACGCAGGCACAAGAGCTACAATTTTTTCTGTAGTCATTGAGGCACGAGCAAGTAAATCTAAAAGCATTACTTTGTCGTTAATTTTCTCTTCACCTAAACTTGTAAGCTGTTCAATAAACGCTTTATTTGGTGTAACAAAATTCTCTTTTAAGTACGCCAATGCTTCTAAAATCTCTTTCTCTTTTTTAGTGATTTGAGTTAAATACTCCTCATCTAAAAGCCCTAACGCTGCTCCATACTTATAGAGTCTTCTGTCTGCATTATCTTCACGTAGAAGCAATCTGTACTCTGAACGACTAGTAAACATTCGGTACGGCTCTTTAGTACCCTTGGTTACTAAGTCGTCAATAAGCACACCAATGTAGGCTTCATGTCTTCCTAAAATCAACGGTTCTTTCTTCTGAACAGAGAGTGCAGCGTTAATTCCAGCCATAAGCCCTTGAGCTGCTGCCTCTTCGTACCCAGTAGTACCATTAATCTGACCTGCACAGTAGAGTCCATCTACTTTTTTTGTCTCTAGTGTATGTTTTAGCTCTGTTGGTTGCACATAATCATACTCAATAGCATATCCATAACGAACAATCTTTGCATTTTCCATCCCCTCTACAGAACGAATCATGTCAAGCTGAACATCAGTAGGAAGTGAGGTACTCATACCGTTAATGTAGTACTCATTGGCTTCAAGCGTTTGAGGCTCCACAAAAATTTGGTGACGAGGTCGGTCACGAAAACGGTTGATTTTGTCTTCAATACTAGGACAGTAACGAGGACCCATACCCTCAATTTGTCCTGAGAACATAGGAGCTCTGTAGAAATTAGACTCAATAATATTATGAGTATCTTCATTAGTATAAGTCACATGACACGGTAACTGAGTTGGGTTAAAAGTCTCACGATTTGTTCTAAACGAAAATGGAATTGGATTCTCATCTCCACCTTGAACTTCCATGATATCTAGGTTTATGCTTGAACCATCTATTCTGGCACAAGTTCCTGTCTTTAGTCGTCCAATCTCAATGCCCAAACCTTTTAAGTACTCAGCCAACTCCACAGAAGCAAACTCGCCTTGACGACCTGCAACTTGTTTTTTGTCTCCAATGTGAATGAGTCCATTTAAAAAAGTCCCTGCTGTAATGATGACCTTAGAAGCCATGTACTTGTTTCCAAGTTGTGTCTCAACACCCTTTACCACACCATCTTCAATAATCAACGCATCAACAATCTCTTGTTTAACATCTAAGTTTGCTGTATTTAAAAGTACATCACGCATATAGATACGGTATCTGTCCATGTCAATTTGAGCTCTACTTCCACGTACGGCTGGTCCTTTTGAACCGTTCAAGATTCTAAACTGAATTCCTGTAGCATCGGTTGCTAGTCCCATCTCACCACCAATGGCATCTAACTCTTTTACCAAGTGACCTTTTGCAAGTCCTCCAATGGCTGGGTTACAAGAACTAGCCCCAATTTGCTCTGCCAAAATGGTAACCAAAAGGGTCTTAACACCCATACGTGCAGGTGCTAAACTAGCCTCAATCCCTGCATGACCACCACCAATTACTATTACATCATAATTCATTTTCAAACTCTTTTCGCTATAATTAACGCAATTATATCAAAGTAAATTGATGGTTCAGATAGTGTTATATTTTTTAGATATAATAAAAGAAAACAAAGGAGAGAACAGATGATAAATATACAATTAGATAATCCTCTTATTGAACAATATATTAAAATTATGGGTAAAGAAAAATTAGAAAAAATGTTTCTCTCTTTTTTAGATATGAAAAGTAAATTTGATACATCTTCTATAACTACTATAGAAACAATAATTTCAACCAATCAACGCATATCTAAGGAAATCAATTCTTCAAGAATCAATATTAACAGTAATTTACATAATCAAATTTTAGCATTAAAACCATCAAAAACAAAAAGTAAAATGCATTTTATCAGAGAAGAAATAAGTAGTCGTATCAATAAAAACCTTAGCAGTCAATCAATTCGAGATGAATATTACAAATCCAAAGGATACCTGTGAATCTAAAGGTATTTATAGATACCAATGTATTTTTGGATAGTTATCTCAAACGAGATAAAGGAGTTTCTAAATCTATTTTTGATTTTTTAGAAATACGAGATATTGATATTCATTTAAATGATATTTCTATTATAAATATTGCATATATTATCAAAAAGCACTTTTCAAAAGAAGAGATAAAAGAAAAAATTAATTTAATCATAGAAACATATAATATTGTTCCTGCTGACCAAAAGATTATTACTTTGGCAAACAACTCATGTTTCACAGACTTTGAAGATGGAGTACAATACTTTTGTGCGAGAGAAATTAATGCTGACCTAATTATTAGCAATAACAAAAAAGATTTCAAATCTTCAAAAATTGACATACTAACTCCTCTTGAATTTTCACTACTCTATATAAATAACTAAAAATAGGAAGACCATGTTCACAGGACTAATCAGAGAAATTGCCACTGTTAAAAACTACGCTAACAACATCTTAACCATTGCGTCAAAACACAAAGCTGGATTAGGTGACAGCATTGCCATTAACGGTGTTTGTTTGACC
>Ga0256827_10002655_pt1 | contig 11437 bp, 18 predicted proteins | sample CV84metaG_FD_185977 | JGI IMG/M metagenome (GOLD analysis project Ga0256827, IMG submission 185977) | Hydrothermal vent microbial communities from East Pacific Rise, Pacific Ocean - CV84 | ecosystem: Environmental > Aquatic > Marine > Hydrothermal vents | place: Pacific Ocean: East Pacific Rise... | reverse complement strand
AACTTACTTCAAAAACCCCATCACTTTTTCATCTACTACTTTAGAACTAGCTACGAGTTCATCAAGGGATTTACGTAGTTCTTTATACTGCTTATCATGTTTTCGGTCTATCTCTATGAGTTGTTTGGAAGGTATCGCATTTTGCGATACCATGATTTTAACTTCATCTTCAATAAGTTGAAACATAAAATCATCAGGAAATCTTTTACTATTTCTTTTTACTTGTTCACGTAATCGTATAGCTTTAACATGATAAAGTTCTGCCAAATCCCTATCTAACATCACCTGCTTACCACGTAAGGTAAATATATGAGAGCTTATCTCACCTTGCACTACTAATTCATCCATGACATACTCCTAGCTAAGTTAAAAGTATTATAATCTATAAAGTAGTCAAAGCATAAAAATATTGCATATTGTAATATTTTGAATTTATGTTAAAGTATTAATCTTCAATATACCTCAAAATATCAATATTATTTCACTTCTTTTTACTACGACTATAATAAGAGACTATACTTGCTTTCTCTATGGTATGACTATTTATCATGTATCCAACTAAAGCACTATCGCTTTTAGCATTTACATCTAATTTTTCAGTATCTAAGGCATAAATGGTAAACATATACCTATGCGCACTGTCACCTTCTGGTGGACAAGCACCTCCAAATGAGGAACTTCCATAGTCAGTCATAGTCTCTACGGTACCTTTAGGTAAAGATTTTTGCGCAGAAGCATTGGTGTTAATAGTAGATGTTTTAGCAGGAATGTTGACTATCATCCAGTGCCACCATCCAGAACCTGTAGGAGCATCAGGATCATACACAGTAATGGCAAAACTCTTAGTATCTTTGGGTGCATTTTTCCAATGTAATTCTGGTGATTTATTTTCTCCACTACATCCAAAGCCATTGAACTCTTGTACTTTTGTAAGTTGTCCTTCTATGTCATTGCTTTCTAAAGTAAAGTTACCTGCCATGATTGTCGTTGCTGTCAAAATTGAAAGTGCTACTAATTTCATTTTTTATCCTTTGTTATTTTTAAATAGTATAACACTATAAAAAATAAAAATGTATATGAAACGTTTTAAATTTTATTGGTTTTGTTCTCTATATGCTTTAGGGGTCATACCATAAGCTTTTTTAAACTGTACGCCAAACCATGAAAGCGTACTATATCCACATGTTGTGGCAATAGATCCAATATTCTTGTCACTATTTCTAAGAAGTAAGGCTGCTTTTTCTAATCGTTTATTGTCTAGCCAAACTTTAGGCTGCATATGTGTTGATTGTTTTATTTTGTTACGTAATTCTTGTTTACTCACCCTCGCAATCTTACACATATCGTCAATATTTTCTATAAGATCAAGGTTTGATTCTAATATATGCAAGACTCTATCTTTAGCCAAAAGACTTATGGCTCTAAGCCAAGAAACAAATAGAGGTTTATCTTTGGTTAGGAGATGTAACAATATCTCTTCGGTTTTTAATTTTATGATTTCATTTTGTTGTTCTAAATTTTTATGAATATAAAGTTTAAAAGAAGAGACCAAGGCATGAAGTAACTTTCCTGATGAAAAAAAGACAAAATTATTTGTATTTTCTATATCCACATCTATCTTATATTTAGCAATAAAATCCATAATAAATGCATCTTCAAAGTAAACCAATAATGCTTCATAAGGTCCCTGCTCTCCAACAATCTCACTCATATAGTAGTTACCTTGGGTTAACAACAGTATATCACCTGCGCGTAGTGTAGTGTCATACGCTTGTGATATGATAGTTTTACTTCCACTTGTTATGAGTACCATAGCATGTGTGGTATTGCGTATAGAGATATGTTTTGATCCAGTATGATTAGTATATACAAAACTAAAAAGTGAATCTGAACTAATCACTGTGTTAGGTTTCTCTTCTAAAAAGTAGTTAGGTACAAGATATGTCATTATATTTTCCAAATTAAAATAAATTATTTATTCTATTTATTAAGATAGTCTAATATAGTGTACCTTTCTTTTGTCTTATAGTATGTCTACAGCTATTTAATCCAAAAATAACATACAAACCCTAATATCATCATAACTCACCTCACCACCCAAAGCCTCATAGATAGGCTTCAGACGTAGCTGTCCATCTTCAGAGAAGTTCTCTTTGTTCTTTTTAGTCATGAGCTTCAGTACGGCATCATCTACCTTAGAAAAGAGCTCATTTTTAGGTTTATATTTATTAATATTTATTTCTTTATCTTCTGCTATGATGTGTGCTAAGTGCTGTACTATCGTCCCCTTACCTAGTCCTCTATTAATGGCTAGTTTTACAAGAGTATCTGACTTCTCTATAAGGTTTTTGGTTTTGGTATACGTAGAGGTAACATAAGCAGAGTGTGAGGGTTTGCCCTCTTTGATGTTTTGGCGTTCTTCTTCTATCTTCTCTTTGTTTACCACACCACCTAAGGCTAAGATGTGCTTTTCATACTCTGAGTCTAAGTGTGCAGCACTTAAACCTTCTATGGCATCAGAAGCTTTTTGTGATGCCTGCTTGATGCGCCCATCGACATGCAAGATGAGTGGGTCTACACGCAATGCCATAGGGTTTAGCCCCATGAGCCGTAAGCCCTCTATGTTCTTTATACGTGAGAGTGCCACATACCCTTGCCCCGTCTCAAAGGTTTTGCTTAGGTCTATCTCTGCAGCATCTAGGGTCATCCCTTGAGATTTATGTATGGTGATTGCCCATGCGAGGCGTAGAGGTACTTGTGACACGGTGGCTGTGACCTTACCACTGTCATTTTCTAGTGACCACTCTTCCTGCTCTAGCTTTATCTTCTTGCCTGAAGTTGTGATGATGATAGGCATGTTGTCTATGGGGCTAAAGCTCTGCACCACACCTGTCGTACCATTGACATAGCCCTCTTCTGCGTTGTTTTTGATGCAGATGACCACCGCACCCTTTTTAAGTACCAGCTCCTCTAAAACCAATGAAGATTTAAATATCTTCTCTATGTTCTTTTCTGAGCCTTTATGCTCACAGACGAAGTGCTTGGCTGGAGCGTCAAGTTTATCTAACTCTTGTTGGTTGATGCGGTCTACATCTACGTTGTGGGTGTAGAGTCTGGTAGGTGTATCTGTAGAGAGCTTGGCTTCATGTCTGCTCTCTAGTAGTGACTCTGAGCTCTCAGAGATACTCCCTGCTCGTATGTCGTCAAGTATGCCTATGAGTCGTTCATCATCTTGTCTAAACTTCTCTTCTAGGTAGCACGTCTGCAAGCCCAACGCTCTCCAAGCATCTGCCTGCCATGCAAAGCGTTTGTCTTTAGGTATCTTACTCACAGGTGGGAGCTGAAAGAAGTCACCAGAGATGACCACTTGTACCCCACCAAAAGGCGCATCTGTCCCTTTAAACCCACGCAACACCAAGTCCATAGCCGAAAACAGCTCAGGCGAGACCATAGAGATCTCATCGATGATGAGGAGCTTTAGCTTCTTAAAGCGTGTCTGTAGGTACTTCTTGTCCAGCAAAAAGTCTACATAGCCCTCGTCTATGTTCTCACGTATGCCCAAAGCAAAAAAAGAATGTATCGTCTGCCCACCCAAATGTGAAGCCGCTATACCCGTAGGAGCCACCACAGTCGGGTAGACCCTACGCTCTTTTAAGTACTGCGTATAGAGATTAAGTAGGTACGTCTTACCCGTACCAGCTGAGCCTGTGATGAAGATATTTTTACCTGATTTTAGTAGGTTTAGTGCTGTGTTTTGTTTCATGGGTGGTATTATAGCTTAGCTAGTTGGAAAATCATCATTATTTTGTTATAATAATTACATGAGCCATATAGACGAAGTGAAAGAAATATTAAATACATTAAGAGTAGCTATGAGTATCAATTTTGGTATTTTAGTCATACTTATTGGAAGTCTAATTAAAAGATATGATGCACAAAAAATTGACTATCTTTTTTGGGTTGGCACCATTTTCGTCTTTGTTTTACTATTAACTATCGTATTAATTATTCGTAAAATATCTTCAAAAACAAAACAAATAAAGGATTTATAATGGATTTAGCACTTGTCGCTATTACTGCCATGGCAGTAGGCACACTTTTTGTACTGTGGTATGCGGTAGAAAAATTGTCTGAAGAATAAAATTATAAACAAAACAATACACATGACACATATCAAAAATGATAAAAAGACTTTAAATGGTATATCTGTATTTCAAAATACAAGAGTCCCAATACAAAATCTATCTGCCCACCCAAATGTGAAGCTGCTATACCTGTAGGAGCCACCACAGTCGGGTATACCCTACGCTCTTTTAAGTACTGCGTATAGAGGTTAAGCAAATACGTCTTACCCCGTACCCTGCCGACCCCGTGATGAAGACGTTTTTACCTGATTTCAGTAGGTTTAGTGCTGTGGGTGTTTGCAAAGAATTTGAGTTAAATTAGTTTGATAATATTTTTTGAGCTTGTGCTTTAATATGTGGTAAATCATATCTGATAGTATCTTCTATAATATGGTCATCTACACTATCATAATCATGTGCTATATAATTACGTACAGCACTGATACCACGTAAATCTCTATCTGAAAAGTTTGCCAGTATTTTAAAGGCGTTGTCATCTTTAAGCTTAGTAAATTGCTCAGCTATTTTCATAATATGCATACGAATGGCTGGTTTGATAATCTTATTTTCTATAGCTTGAGTAAGCTTGATATCAGAGTCATCTAAAATAAATTCTATATCTTCTATGCTTTTAACAATATTTTCTATACGTTCAAGTGATTTAGACATGCACCATATCCTCTTGTACTTTTTGTTTAAATTTTTCGTTATTACTATTTAAGGATATAAGGTCAACTTTCAAGTGAAGAAGTTTTTGTAACTCTTCTTTTATCTCTTCAATGCGTAATATCTTTGCAAATCCACCTTTGAATTTTTGGTCAAATCTACTATAGTCTACACTATACGCTATATCTACATCAGAAAATTTATCGGCATTACCATGAGCATAGGAGCCAAATATACCCACTATTTCAAAGCCTTCATTCTGATATATATTTTTTATCTCACGTATTTGTGAGGTAATATTTTGTAGTGTTTGTTTCATGAAATGATTATATCATAATATGATTTTAGTCTATGACAATTGACAAAGGTGTAAATATAGTATATACTTAATAATATATATTTATTCAAAGGAGTCTATGATGACTACAGCAAAATTATTTCAAAATGGTCAAAGTCAGGCAGTGCGTTTGCCTAAAGAGTTTAGATTTGACAATCTCAAAGAAGTTTTTATCAAGAAAGTAAACGGCATGGTAGTACTCATACCCAAATCAGACAAAAGTGTCTGGGGCAAAATGTACGACAATCTCGATGAGTTTTCTAATGATTTCATGCCAACACGTACACAGCCGACCCAAGAGCGTGAGGAGTTGTTTTGAAAAGACTCATGTTAGATACGAATATCTGTATCTATATCATTAAAAACAAACCTCAAAGTGTCAAAGAGAAGTTTGAGTCTTTTGAGGTAGGTGAACTCTGTATCTCTAGCATCACCGTCTCAGAACTCATGTATGGTGCATACAAAAGCCAACATACGGCTAAAAATCTCCAAGCATTAGAGCATTTTCTCATGCCCTTTGACATAGTAAACTATGACTACAGTGCTGCCCTAGTCTACGGCAAGATACGAGCAGACCTAGAGAAGAAAGGACAAGTCATTGGTAATATGGATATGCAGATAGCAGGACATGCATTGTCTCTAAATATGACAGTGGTTACAAATAATACAAAAGAGTTTGAGAGAGTGGTTGGACTTGATTTGGATAATTGGATTTAGAGGTTATTTTATCTTGTCGTGAAATATGTTATAATAATTTAAATTCAAGCCAAGGAGTGTATATGTCAAGTATTGAAAACGATAAAGAGATATTAGGTGGTACATCTATATTTGCAGGTACCAGAGTGCCTGTACGAAATCTTTTTGACTATCTTGTAGCTGGAGAGACTATTACAGACTTTTTAGAAGACTTTCCTACTGTTTCGTTTGAGGAAATTAAAGAATATTATAAAAATAATAGGAGCTAGTTATGCATACTATACAGCTACAACTAGAAGACAGCCTCTATAATAAAATGAAAAATAACGGCATAGATATCAATGCACAGTTCCAAGAGTATTTACTAGATTTCATCAATGATGGCTACCCAACTATAGACACAGACGAAGCAACACAAAGAGTAAGTAATGCCCTCACCGACTACGAAACAAATGGTTTAAAAAACTTTGAAGCATCAGATGATAGCTTTTGGGACAATACAGAAAGTAGACTACAAGAGAGACAGACTAAGGCTTAGAAATTGAAAATAGTTCATAAAAAAGAATTTTCAAATGCCTTAGATAATATATTGGATTACATCACAGAAGATAGTCTAAACCGTGCTTTAGCATTTAACAGAGAACTTCAAAAAAGTATAAATACTCTATCCGACATGCCCTATAAATACAGGAAATCTTACTATCACAATCATGATGAGGTAAGAGATATGATTTTCAAGGGGTATACTATCCCCTATAAAGTAGATAAAGCTAACAATCTTATTGTTATACTTGATATTTTTAAATGGATGAATAAATAATGATGAAAGCCATTGACGAATGAGCAAAATATGATAACTACAAAATAAAAGATGAGTATGACTTTTCTGATGACATCAGAGGGATACACCCTACGCTCTTTTAGGTACTGCGTATAGAGAGGTTAAGCAAATACCTCTTACCTGTACCTGCCGACCCCGTGATAAAGACGTTTTTGCCTGATTTTAGTAGGTTGAGTGCTGTGTTTTGTTTCATGGGTGGTATTATTTCTTTTTCACAGTTTGAGAATATCCCCAGCCCCAAAGATTAACTAAATCAAAATCATTTTGAGATTTATCTTTTATTCCTAAGTCTTCTCTCATATGTTTAATTAAATTCCCTAACATTTTAGCCTCGCCCTCAACTGTACGATTAAGGTTAGTTGCCCTAATTTCATCTTGAAATTTTTTTAAAGCTTGAATAACCTTAGTATTTGAGAATAGGTATAAATTATTAGATGCTCGTGCAAACCTTTTACCTCCATCTGAATTATCTTCACATTCAAGGTTATCAGTTAATGATGCTATAAATTCTATATAAAAATTTAATTTTTCCTTTCGTAATTCTGCTTCACGTTCTTTTCCCTTTGTCAAATAGTATGTTAAAGAGGCGATGAGTATACTACCTATTATAGGTAACAATTTACTTATTGTTTCAGTAGTAAAAATATCCATAATATTATTTCCTTAGATTCTTGTTTTTATACTTTAACAGGAAGGTTTTAGTTTCCATCAAGTACTGTATTTATATATTGTTAAGAAGTATACGGAAAATGTCTTAATATCTATAAAAATATGTCAATATGCCATATTTTCAAACATTCCCAAATATATTCATTATAATCCATACGTAACCTTTTAGGTTATAGGGTAGTGTTCTTCTCTTTTTTATAGATAGGTGGGCTTGAAGCAGTTTGACTGTTTGTTGTCTTGGCAATGCTAAGACGGTTGGGTTATCTTATGAGAAAGGGTATGCTATGGAATATATTTCCGTACTTGCACTTGTAGTTTCAATGGTAAAAGTCACGCTTATGTGGTTTAACTACAGAAACTGTAAGAAAAGTAAGTATAAAAAAAGCCAAAAGAACACAGATTAAGAAATTAATCTCACAAGGTATAGAGAGCGACAACTCTCTATACTTCTGTGTACCCTTTCCACAATTTTACAAAAATAACCTTATATTCAAATAAATACCTATACACCCCACCTTCAATAAACAAAGAGTATCATACCCCCATGCAAAACACAAACAAAAACCTACAAATAGCCCTCCTCATGGTAGCCATGCTTAGCATCATGTCTGGTATAACCATTGTCTCATCAGATGAGAGTTTAAATAAATAATAATTTCCTCGTTCCCATCGCTCCTGCGTGGGAATGCATACTCCAATTCAATACAAAAAATAAACTCAATTATATACAAAATTAAAGTATGAATTCCCACCGAGGACGAATGGGAACTAGACTAATAAATACCTATACAGTCCAGTTTCAATCAAATAGGAGTATCATACCTCCATGCAAAACACAAAACAAAAACCTACAAATAGCCCTTCTCATGGTTGCCACGCTTGGCATCATGTCTGGCATTACCATCGTCTCTTCGTTGCCACTCATTAGCCATACCTTCTTAGACATCCCTCACATCGAATTTCTCTCTAAGTTGATGTTGACGATTCCGTCTATCATCATTGCACTGTTTTCACCCATTGCAGGGCATATCATAGACAAGTGGGGACGGCTGAAGCCTTTGTATGTGGGCATCGCACTGTTTATAGTCGGTGGGAGTTCTGGGTTTTACTTGCATGACTTTTATGTCATACTCGTGGGGCGTGGGGTGCTTGGGTTTGGGGTGGCACTCATAATGACATCTTCTACGGCTCTCATAGGCGACTACTTTAGCGAAGAGGTACGGCATAAGTTTATGTCTAAACAGGGCATGACCACGGCTCTAGGTGGCATAGTATTTATCACTTTAGGAGGAATACTAGCTCAGCTGCATTGGTCGTACCCCTTTGCCATCTATCTCATTCCTTTACTTTTTATACCATTTTTACTCAAGTCACTCTATGAGCCAGAAAAACACAAACATGTACCTAATCTAGAAGTAGAGCCCAAACTCCTACCCGTTTACTTCACAGCCTTTTTTGTGATGGTGCTGTTTTATATGCTACCCACACAGTTTCCCTACCTCATAGTAAATACCCTTGGTGGAAAAGCCCAAACGGTGGGCTTCGTCATTGCTACGGCTATGACCTTCAATGCCCTCACCTCTATGCAGTATGCCAAGATAAAAGGCAAATGGACAATTTGCTTCGCCGCTACTCTTTGAGCCTATAGTATCTGCCTATGGCATCAGATGTTATTTTTAATGGTGTCTGTGTTGGCGTTGGGTATTGCCTTTGTGTTATTTGTGAAGAGTCGTTAAATAGTAAACAAACATTTTAGCTATACTAGAAGTATGAGGAGCTACTATGAAAGCTTTATGTTTATTGTTTATATTTTTTACTATCAACAGTTGTAGCAGAGAAGTAGACATTACTTCAACTGCCACTATGCTACCAACGCAACACAGTTTCCAAGACGTATGGCAAGAAGTCACCTCTGACTCACTCAGTACACTCCCACACAACACCGTCACCTTTGGAAAACTTTTTACCTTTAGTAAAAATATCATCTTAGGTGATGCCAAACGTACACTAGCAGACCGCAGAGACATCATAGAACCCTTCAATAAACTTGCCCACCCCAATGGCATATGCCTTAAAGGAGTCTGGCAGATAGACCAAGCCAATGCTTATAGTGGTTACTTCAAACAACACTCCAAAGCCCTTATCATCGCACGGGCTTCTACGGCTTTGTCTAAAACCCAAAGAGGAGACATCCGTGCCTTTGGCTTTGCAGGGAAGCTCTTTCCTACTATCAACAAAATACAGATGAATAATCAGCCTACAGCAAACTTCTTCGCCATAGATGACTTAGGAGGTACAGATACTCTGCACTACACCGATGTAAGCATGACCAATGAACCAACTGTTACGACTACCTCCGAAGTACTCAAAAATATACTCTATGCCCTCAAAATAGCCAAAGCCTTTAGTGATGCAGACAGCCACTCAGGCATACGACAACTTTACGAGATATCAGAGCTAGGTGAGAAAAATAAAAACAACATCATCACACCCAAATGGCTAAAAATAGCTGCACAATCTGGACAAACGGTAGATGCAAAAGATTTTAGAGATGAGCTAAAACTTGATAAAGGACAAAAGATAATCTTTGATATTGCCGTAGCAAGTAAGGAAGTAGCTAAAAAAAAAGTGTGGCAGACTATAGGTACCATCACCTTTGATTCTTCTATAGTTTCTCATACTTGTGACCATAGACTACACTTTCACCATCCTGTGTGGAGGGATGACTTGCGATATGTAAAGTAATTAAAACCTATCATAATCATATACAAAAGAGATTTCTACTTCATCCCCTTCATCTAGTGTACCTCGTATTTTTTTAGGTACGGCGATAGTAGTCTCTCCATCTTTTTGTGTCCATAAAGAGGTAATCCACTCCTTGCCATTGAGTATAGCAATCACAGGTGTACGACCAAAAGGCTGTACAGCTTTTATCACAAAGCTCTTAGGTAGAGGAGCCATTCTCCATGTTTGAAACTTTTTGAGTACCGCGGTAAAGGTATGTTTTTTGTTTTCTGTGCTCATAAAATTATCTGCTCCAACGCTTCCACTGCTCCTATTGCCAATGGTACTTCTGCTCCAAAGCTCTCACGAGGATTGATGCGTATGAGAGGTACATCAAAACGTGTGGCTATCTGTTCTGAGGTATTGCGAACAGTAGGCACTGCAGTACCTGCACCTAGTTCTACTATAGCTAGTGTGGCACCTTCTTGTTCGAGTTTATCCATCCATGCAGTGAGTCTCTCTCTTTGGGCATCGGTACGGCTGTATTCCCAGTTAAAGTCTCCAAACATGAGTATATTTGGGCGTGCCATGCCTCCACAGTGAGGACAGCTAGGTAGTGGGTCTTGTGCTTGAAAGCCCTCACCTATAGTGATATTTGTACCCTCACTACTCCAGTGTTTACATTGACAGTTATTACTACACTGTAGATAGTGTATGCTCCCATGACACTCCATAATATTATCGTTATCAAAGCCTGCTTTTTGGAACTGACCATCGACATTTGAGGTAAAAATATGTGCCCCATATTTTTTAGTATTAGATAGTTCTAGGAGTTTAGAAAACCCCTCATGTGGAACGGTATCACGGTAAAGATGTAGTCTATGCCCATAAAAAGCCCAAGCCAGTCGTGGGTCACTTTCAAACCACTCTGGGTTTGCCATCTCTTCAAACTGTAACCCTAGTTCTTTGGCTTTTGGGTAGGCTTGCCAAAATCCCTCTACGCCTCTAAAGTCTGGTAGTCCAGAGTCAACACCCATACCAGCTCCTGCGGTAATCAGAAGAGCATCACAGTTTTTTAATAATGCTTTGGCTTTTTGTAATTGTTTCATGCGTATAAGTATAGCATCTTTTCATAACTAAGGGGATACTCCTTAACTTAATGGCGTTGCCCCAAATATACGTAAGATATCTCTCTTCACAATAGTGTAAAGATGGGTTTATGTTACAATACCATAAAAAAAGGATAACGTTTATCATGAAAATACTTCTTTTATCATTTCTTGTATTACTATTGTCTAACTGTAATACAGTAAAAGAATCTAATCCCTTTGGTACAAATCAAAAACGCTGGAAAAAAGCAAATATTCAAAACTATCACTT
>Ga0256827_10002654_pt1 | contig 11438 bp, 8 predicted proteins | sample CV84metaG_FD_185977 | JGI IMG/M metagenome (GOLD analysis project Ga0256827, IMG submission 185977) | Hydrothermal vent microbial communities from East Pacific Rise, Pacific Ocean - CV84 | ecosystem: Environmental > Aquatic > Marine > Hydrothermal vents | place: Pacific Ocean: East Pacific Rise... | reverse complement strand
AAAGTTGTTTATGAAGGTGTGTCTATAAAGGAGATGGAGAAAGTTGCAACAGTAAAATAGAAAATTTAATTATTGTGTATAAAAAATAATCAAAAAAGTGCTAGTTAGTGATTAAAAAATAGGTAAAATATCTATATCAAAACTTAATTATATGGATAAAAATTATGAAAGCACTTGAAGAAGCATATTTAGCACGTAGTAAAAAGATAAACAAGATAGAGAAAGTAAAAGAGTTAAAAAATGCACAAGAGGCTTATGCAAAGCTTCAAGAGTATGCTAACAAAGGTTTTGATTCTATACCTGAAGAGGATAAATCTTACTTTTTGAAATGTTTTGGTATCTACTATAGAGAAAAAACACCAAAACAGTTTATGTTAAAACTTCGTATTCCTGGTGGATTTATGAATGCTTCTCAGGCAAAAGTTATAGGTGAATGTTCTATGGAGTATGGAAGAGATTACCTAGATCTTACAACTCGTCAACAATGTGAACTTAGATACTTAGATATAGAAAATCTACCAATTATCATAAAAAAACTTGAAGATGTTGGTATCAATGCATACCAAACTGGTGTTGACAATATCAGGGGAATAGTGTCTGATCCCCTTGATGATTTGGCTTTTGATAATGTCATTGCATCTCATAACACACTTTTAAAACTTCAGGATAAGTTTTTAAAAAATCCAAAATGGATATCTACTCTTCCAAGAAAGTTTAATACTTCTATAACTGGAAATATATCAAATAGATGTAATGTGTATGGAAATGACTGTTGTTTTGTTTTGGCTCAAAAAGATGGTATGTTTGGATATAACCTTTATCTTGGTGGTAGAGTAGGACAGGTAGCAAAAAGTGCAGATATATTTTTAAAAAATGAAGATGAGGTTTTAAAAGTATTTTCAAGCATAACTGAACTTTTTAAAAAATATGGTTTTAGAGACAATAGAAATAAGAATAGATTAGTATTTCTTATAGATGCAGTTGGTATGGATAAAATGGCAGAGGCTATACGCGAACACTCAGGTGTTGATTTTGCAACCGCTGGAGAGACTATGACTAGTAATGATTACTCTGAACCAGATCATGGGAAGGTACAACTTCGTGATGGAACTATAGCAGTTCATGTTGTTGTTCCATCTGGGGTATTTACAGGAAGTGCTTTGGTTAAAAGTGCAAATCTTAGTGAAAAGTATGGAGATGGAGAACTTCGCTTAGATATGGAGCAAAGTTTGTATATTATTGGCGTTAGAGATGTTAACAGCCTACTTAATGAAGACTTTTTTCATACTTATAAGAGTTTAAATACTCCATACTTTAACCACCTTATAGCTTGTGCTGGAACAGATCACTGTCCGTTTGGTGTTATAGAAAATAAACATGATGCTATAGATATGGCTACATACCTTGATAAAAAAGTACCACTAGAAAAAGGTCGTATCAGAATGTACTGGTCAGCATGTGTTAAAGGGTGCGGTATCCATGGACTTGGTGATATAGGTTTTGAAGGGTGTAAGGCTAAAGTAAATGGTGTAAATGGTGGTGGAGTAAATATCTATCTTGGTGGAAAATTAACAGGTGAATCTCAAGAGGGACATAGTGTACTAAAAGGTGCGCCATTAGAATTTGCTAAGTACTATGTAGAATCTTTAGTTTTAGAGTACAAAAACTTAAGAAATAACAATGAGGTTTTTGAAAGTTTCTATGAAAGAGTGCTAAAATTATACTCTAACGCCAATATAGGTTTTATAATGATGTTTCAAGCATATGTTAAAGCAAAATCTCTCAATATAAAGAGTGGTTTTGATACAAAAGTTATAACAGGCAAAAATGAAGAGTTTGAAGTTTTTGAATTTGGTAGAAAGTTATATTATCAACTTTCAAAACAAGAAGCTTATAGTGCTTATGATAGGTTTACAAATGTAAACAAGAGAGAAAAACTTGAAGATATAAGAAAATTAGTACCAGGTATAGATGAAAATATTGCTTTGATGTTAGATGTGATTTTACATAGTGATGAAAATAAAAGAGCAGTTGTCTTTTCTGAGATAATTAGTTTAATTATGTTATATACAAAATAAAACATAATTCTTTAAGTATTAGTTAAATTAAACTATCATATAATAGTTTATTATTAAAAAGGAAAATTCATGACTATAAAGATGAAAGTATTAGCTACAGTAGTGGGATTATTGCTACTTTTAGCTACCGTTATAGCGTCTATCGTTGTTGTTGAGTCATCAGATGCGATGATGGAAGCTAATTTTGAGAAGATGGAATCTGTTAAAGTTGCAAAACATGGAGAGATAGAATCATACCTTGGTTATATTGGTGGGCTTCTTACATCGTTATCTGCGCAAGAGGGCACAAAAGATGCATTCGTTTCACTTAGAGATGGTTTTTATAAACTATCTGATGAGTTGAATCTAAATCAAGATGAAGTGCGTAATGCTTTAAGATCAAACTTCAGCTCTGAATATATACCATCTGTAAATTATGAAGTGCCAAATTCAGCACAAAGAAAATCTATAGATAGTTATATTCCAACAGATAAAAATGGACAAGTGGCTCAGTATATTTTTATAGTAAAAAATAGTGCTAAACTTGGTGAGAAAAATGAGATGAATTATAATCCTTCATACGATTGTGATTATATGAAAGCACATAAAAGATATCACCAACAGTTCAATAAGTTTTTAAATGCTTATAGTTTATATGACATATTTATGGCAGACCTTAATGGAAATTTAATATATACTGATTTTAAAGAAAAAGATTATGCTACAAACATTAAAAATGGTGTTTACTCTGATACAGGTATAGCTAATGCGTATAAAAAAGCTTTAACTATGAACGAAGGTGAGATAGCCTTTGATGATTTTAAACCTTATGAGCCAAGTTATAATTCACCGGCAGCATTTATAGCTACGCCAATCTTCATAAATGGGGAAAGAAAAGGTGTTCTAATCTTTCAAATGCCAGTTGATATCATAAACAGTATCATGAGATTTAATGATCATTTTAAAGAAGCAGGACTTGGAGAGAGTGGAGAGTGTTATCTTGTTGGATCAGATTATATGATGAGAAGTAACTCAAGATTTCAATCAGATATAGATGATAAAGTGGTTAAAGACTTAGGTACTACTATAGGTGTGTGGAAAGTTAAAACAAAAAGTACAGAAGCTGTTTTTAATGGAAATAAAAGTGGTAAAGGTATCATCGATGACTATAGAGGTGTAAGTGTTTTAAGTGTGTATGATACAGTAAATGTTTACGGAACTACAAAATGGGCTATAGTTGCAGAGATAGATGAAGCAGAAGTGATGGAACCAGCAAATCAACTTAGAAACAGTATACTTATAGCATCTTTGGTTATTTTGATAGTAGCAGTTGCTCTTTCTATACTTTTAGTAAATATAGTTATGGTTAGACCTCTTAAAGAGTTAGAAAAACGAGCTCAAGATCTTGCTCAAGGAGAGGGTGACCTTACTCATAGGCTAGAGATAGTTGGTAAAAATGAGATATCTATAGTATCTCAACATATAAATGGATTTATAGAAAAAGTACAAGATACTATAATTCAAGCAAAAGAAACAAGTAATGAAAACTCTTCTGTAAGTGAAGAGTTGGCAAGAACATCACTTCAAATAGGGCAAAAAGCGGAACAAGAATCAGAGATAGTAAGTGAAGTTAGTAACCAAGGTAAAGAACTTCAAGTTATTTTAACTGGTTCTATAGAACATGCTGAAGATACAAAAGGTGAGTTAAATGGTGCAGAAAACTCTTTAGCTAGTGCAAATAATCTAATTATAGAACTGGCAAATGAGATAAGTATACGTTCATCTGCAGAATCAGAACTATCAGAGAGATTAAGCTCGCTTAGTAATGATGCTCAACAAGTAAAAGGTATTTTGGAAGTTATTGGAGATATAGCAGATCAAACAAATCTTCTTGCTCTAAATGCAGCTATAGAAGCGGCACGTGCAGGTGAGCATGGTCGTGGTTTTGCTGTTGTTGCTGATGAGGTAAGAAAACTAGCTGAAAGAACTCAAAAATCACTTTCAGAGATAAATGCAACTATAAGTGTAATAGTCCAATCTATAACAGATGCAAGTGAAGCTATATCTCATAATGCAAGTGAGATAGAAAAACTATCAGAAAATGCAACCGATACACAATCAGAAATATCAAGTAGTGTTGATATGATGGCTCAAGCAGTTACAAAAGTTGATGAGATGGTTGAAGGGTATGTGAATAATGGAAAAACTATACAAGCTATGATAGATAAAGTTGAAGTTGTAAGTGACTTGTCTGTATCTAATGCTAGAAGTGTAGAGGAGATAGCATCAGCATCAGATCACTTGTCTTCTATGACAGCAAAATTAAATAATTTATTGGCATCATATAAAAGCTAATATAAGTATGTAGTCTGCTCAAAGCAGATTTAAAGAGACTTTTTTGTATAATTCAAAAATTCTACAAAAAGGTTCAGACATGACTAATAACAAACGTGTTTTAGTAAAGTTCTCTGGCGAAGCATTGGCTGGTGAAGCAGGTCATGGTATTGACACACAGATATTAAAATATATAGCACAAGAGATAAAATCTCTTGTGAATGCTGGCATAGAAGTTGGTATAGTTATCGGTGGTGGTAATATCATCCGTGGTGTAACGGCTGCACAAGATGGTATTATTAAAAGAACTTCTGGTGATTATATGGGTATGCTTGCAACTGTTATTAATGGTGTTGCTATGCAAGAAGCTTGTGAGTATGCAGGACTTGAAGTACGTATGCAAACTGCTATCAAGATGGAACAGATAGCAGAGCCATATATCAATCGTAAAGCTACGAGACACCTTGAGAAAGGGCGTGTAGTTATCTTCGCAGCTGGAACAGGAAATCCATTTTTTACTACAGATACAGCAGCTACACTTAGAGCAGTTGAGATCGGAGCAGAAGTTATCATCAAAGCTACTAAAGTAGATGGTGTTTATGATAAAGATCCAGCAAAATATGATGATGCAGTTAAGTTAGATGAATTAACTTACGATCAAGCTTTACAGGACCACATAAAAGTTATGGATGATACTTCTATAGCTCTTGCTAAAGATAACAGTTTACCAATTATTGTTTGTGATATGTCTATCGAAGGAAACCTTTTAGATATACTGAGTGGCAATATGGACAACTGTTCAATAGTTAAATAGTCAAAGGAATAAAATATAATGAAAACTGAAGAATTAACAGCAAAAGTGTTAAATGAAAATACAAATATGGATAGATATCAATTGGCGTTAGCAGTTGCTAAAAGATGTGATGAACTTGAAAATGGTGCAACAAGTAAACTTAGTGTTTCTACACACAATGTTAAGTCTGCTGATTTGGCATTGATGGAAATAGCAGAAGGCCTTGTTGTTGTTAAAGGCTTTACTAGTACAATCGACTAGGCTTACTTTTGCCGCTAAGTCAACTAGAGATAGAAAAAGTCAAGCATCTTCATGATGTAGACGCGGCAACATCTTATCTTTTTTCCCACATACAAGAGAATCCTTCTCTTCGTAAAGCATTAGATTTTTCCATAGAAGCTCATAAAACACAGTTTAGAAAAAGCGGTGAACCATATATTATCCATCCCATTTTAGTGGCTTCTATAGTATCATCTATAACAAATGATGAATCAATGGCAATAGCTGCACTTTTACACGATGTGGTAGAAGATACAGATATCTCTATAGAAAGGATAGAAGAACTTTTTGGTGAAGATGTTGCACATCTTGTAGAAGGTCTTACAAAGATAGATCTTATAAGAGATAGTGAACTTATACCATCATCTTCAAATGAAAGACTTATAGTCTCTGCGCTTACATTTAGAAAGATGCTTTTAGCAAGTATAGAAGATGTTAGGATTTTAGTCGTAAAATTGTGTGATAGACTTCACAATATGCTGACATTAGATGCCTTAGCAGAGCATAAACAAAAACGTATAGCTGAAGAAACTTTAGTTGTATACGCTCCTATCGCACATAGACTAGGGATAAGTTTTTTAAAAAATATTTTAGAAGATTTAAGTTTTGGTTATATATTTGCTGAGGAGAAACATCATATAGATAATTATCTTGATACAAACTATCATGCGATAGAGATTAAACTTAATGAATTTAAGATGAGTATATCTAAGCTTTTAGTACAAAATGGTTTTTGTGAAGATGAATTTGAGGTTCTTTCTCGTGTTAAACATAGATATTCTATATATCTAAAAATGCAAAGAAAAGGTGTAAGTATAGATGAAGTTTTAGATCTTTTAGCTATTAGGATTTTAGTTAAAAATTCTATAAATTGTTATAAAATCTTGGGACTTATCCATCTTAATTTTAGACCTTTAGCTTCAAGATTTAAAGATTATATAGCTGTCGCAAAAGATAATGGTTATCAAACTATTCATACATCAGTTTTTCACAATACTGCTATCTTTGAAGTTCAAATAAGAACTTATGAGATGCATAAAACTGCAGAACTTGGAGTTGCGGCTCATTGGAAATATAAAAGTGGTGGAAATAATATTAAACTTGATTGGCTTGATAATCTACAATATCAAAATGAATCAGTAGAAGATTTTTACGAGTTAATAAAAAATGATCTTTATTCTGAAGATATATCTGTATTTTCTCCTACTGGTGATGCCTTTACTCTTCCACGTGGTGCGGTTGCTCTAGATTTTGCTTATGCAGTTCATTCTGAAGTAGGTAATAAAGCTGTATCAGCTTTGGTAAATAAAATAAAATCATCTTTACTAACACAGTTAAATAATGGTGATATAGTTAAAATTTTAACAAATGAGGAAGTAGTTACAAGATGTAGTTGGATAGATGCTGTTAAAACTAGTAAAGCTCAAACAAATATAAGACAAAATTGTAATGCTAGAATACGAGAAATAAATGCTAAAGTTGCTGTTAATATAGTTTCAACTGCAATGAATTTAAACTATCCAAGAGTTAAAGAGTGGTTCAAGCAAAATAACTGTGAAAATGTAGTAAATATACCAAATGATATAGAACATTTTAAAAATGTAATACATAAATTTGTACAAGAAATAGGTAAAAATAGTAGGTTTAAAGGATTTTTATCTCGTCATAGATTTAAGTTAAAGCGTTATCAGATAGGTGGATTGGAAATATATTCATCTTTATTTGTAAATGATGTAGTATTTGATTATTGTTGTCATCCTAAATCAGGAGATGATATAGTTGGATTTTTGGAAAAAAACAAAGTACATGTTCATCATAAGCTTTGTAAAAATGGCGCCAAAAAAATAGATAATCATGATTCTATGGTTTTTGTAAAATGGATAAATTCTAAACATTATAATTATAAGTTGATAGTGTCATTACATAATGAAAAAGGTGCATTAGCTGAATTTTTACATTTCTTAGCTAAACTAAACATTGATATTAATAGTATAGAACTTGGTAAAAATAGTTCTGATTATACCAAATATTGTGATATAGATATTGAGTCAAAAGAAGCTGATATTAACACACTTCGTGCTAAAATAGAGTCTAAAATTAAAATCATCCAAATTATTAGAACAGATGATGCATATAAAAATTAAATAAAGAGAATAAAAAGATATGATAGAAGTTGCTTTACAAGAGATAAACAGAGGCTGTGCAGAGATTATAGATAATGAAAGAATAGAAAAATTGTTAAAAGCTTATTTTGAAGATGATAAAACTTATACAGTTAAAGCTGGGTTTGATCCAACTGCTCCAGATTTACATCTTGGTCATACTGTGCTTCTTCAAAAACTTGCAACATTTCAAAAATTTGGTGCAAGAGTACAGTTTCTTATAGGTAGTTTTACAGCAACAATAGGTGATCCAACAGGTAAAAGTGCAACAAGAAAGGTTTTAACGTCAGAAGATATAAAGAAAAATATAGCTAGCTATACAGATCAAGCGTTTAAAATACTTGATGAGACTAAAACAGATATAGTATATAATAATGAATGGTTAGATGAGTTGGGTGCTGCTGGTATGTTGCAACTTGCATCAAATCTTACTGTTGCTCGTATGTTAGAGCGTGATGATTTTTCAAAGCGTTATTCTGCTCAAGCTCCTATCGCAGTTAGTGAGTTTATGTATCCACTACTTCAAGGTTATGATAGTGTTCATTTAAAATCAGATATAGAGATAGGTGGAACTGACCAGAAGTTCAATCTTCTTATGGGTAGACAACTTCAAAAAGCATATGATATTAAAAAGCAACAAGCTGTACTTATGATGCCAATCTTAGAGGGTCTTGATGGTATTCAGAAGATGTCTAAGTCTTTAGGTAATTATATTGGCGTTACAGATGAAGCGAACGATATGTTTGGAAAAGTTCTTAGTATTTCTGATGATTTGATGTGGAGATATTACGAACTTTTAAGTGAAAAAAGTTTATCAGATATTGAAGAGTTAAAAAATGGTGTAGATACTGGTTCACTTCACCCTAAAAAAGTCAAAGAAGAATTAGCACTAGAGATAACTGCTCGTTTTCATTCTCAAGAGAAAGCACAAGAAGCAAAAGCTGAATTTGAAAAAGTACACGCAAAGAGTCAAATACCTACTGATATAGAAAAGTTTGAGTGTGATGGTGAAGTTTGGATAGCAAAAGCATTGGTAGATTGTAACATTGAGCCATCAACTTCTCAAGCTAGAAGAGATATTAAGCAAGGTGGTGTTAAAATAAACCAAGAAAAGATATCTGATATGAATTTACAATTAACAAGTGGGGAATACCTACTTCAAGTTGGTAAAAGAAAATTTGCAAAACTAAAGGTGAACTAATGAGCTTTGAGTCTTTAAAAATTGGGAAATATACAATTGAAAAGCCAATCGTACAAGGTGGTATGGGTGTTGGTATAAGTTGGGATCAGCTAGCGGGAACTGTTTCTGCAAACGGTGGTTTGGGTGTTATATCTGCTGTTGGTACAGGATATTATAAAAATAAAGAGTATTCTAAAAAATTAGTTTCAAATAGACCTCTTAGTGAGGTTAATTTTTATTCAAAAGAGGGTTTTGAAGCTATTATTAAAAGTGCAAGAGGGATATGTGGTGATGCACCACTCGCTGCAAATATACTTTATGCTATAAATGATTATGGGCGTGTTGTAAAAGATGCTTGTGAGTCTGGAATAGATATCATTATAACTGGTGCAGGTTTGCCTACAAATATGCCTGAATTTACTGAAGGTTATCCTGATGTAGCACTTGTTCCTATCGTTTCTTCAGCAAAAGCTCTTAAAATTATATGTAAACGATGGAAGAAACGTTATGATAGAGTACCTGATGCTGTAGTTGTTGAAGGACCAAAATCTGGTGGGCATCAAGGTTTTACATATGAACAATGTAAAATGGAAGAGAACCAACTTGAAAATATAGTAGGACCTGTAGTTGAAGAGGCCGCTCTTTGGGGAGATATACCTGTTATAGCAGCTGGTGGTGTATGGGATAAAAATGATATAGAAGATATGCTTTCTCGTGGTGCAAAAGCTGTTCAAATGGGTACAAGATTTATAGGTACATATGAATGTGACGCACATGCTAATCTCAAAAAAGTCCTTCTTGATGCTAAAGAGGAAGATATACAGCTTATGAGTTCTCCTGTTGGTTATCCCGCTCAAGGAGTTGTAACAAACTTGACTAAGCTTGTAGAAAAAAGAGAAGGTCCAGCTATTAAATGTATCTCTAATTGTGTAGCACCTTGTAATCGTGGTGAAGAAGCAAAGGTTGTAGGTTTTTGTATAGCAGATAGACTTAGTGATGCATACGAAGGTAATCTTGAAACTGGTTTATTCTTTTCAGGTACAAATGGTTACAAATTAAATGAAATTATATCAGTAGAAGAGCTTCTAGAAAAATTGATGAAAGGCGAATAATCTTTTTATGATTCGCTTTTTATTATTATTTATATTACTTTTTAGTTCTTTAAGTGCTTTAAGTGATAAAGAACTATTAAAACGAGCAGATGGATTTATAAAATCAAATAATAAAAGTAATCAATTTAGAGCTTATAATGATTATAAAAATCTTTATTTAAGATCTTTAATGAATAATAATCCTAAAATGAGATTTTATTCATTAAAAGGAATTGTTAAAAGTGGAGAGAAGCTTCATATAGATGTATCTCAATATTCAAAAGAATTATTTAAATTAAAGCGAAATAAAAAGCCTATAATTAAAAAAAATCAAAAACTTAAAGTTAAATCTTCTCATAAACTAAAATCTATACGATGGAAAAACTCTAAACTTGTATTGACATTCGATAAAAAACTAAAAAATTCCCAGATTAACTATTTTTCTAGTTTTGATTCAAAAAAGAGAGTTTATAAATACATATTTGATATTCACGCTTCTATGCTAATTAGGTCTCAAAATTTAAGAAAAAATGGTGTAAAAAGAATAGCTATAGCTCAACACAATACAAATACATTAAGATTAGTTATAGAAAATAGGTCAAAGTTAGGTATTAGATTTAAGAAAATTGATAAAGATTTAATTATAAGTATTGCTGTTGGTAAAAAAAATGTATCTAAAGTTGTAACAAACACACATAAAAAAGTTATACCAGCTAGATTGGATAGAAATAAGGTAATAGTTATAGATCCAGGACATGGTGGTAAAGATCCTGGTGCCATAGGATATAGAAAATACAGAGAAAAAATGGTAGTTCTTCAAATTGCTACAGAATTGAGAAATATTTTAAAAGCAAGAGGCTATAAAGTTTATATGACTAGAAGTAGAGATAATTTTGTAAAGCTTAGTAAAAGAACAAAATATGCAAATAGAAAAAAAGCAGATATCTTTATAAGTATACATGCAAATGCTGTAGATAAGAAAAATGCCAATAGTGTACATGGGATAGAATGTTATTTTTTATCAAAATCTCGTTCAAGTAGAGCAAAAAGAGTTGCAGCAAAAGAAAATTCAGCAGATATGAGTGAAATGGATTTCTATGGGAAATCAGCATTTTTAAATACTTTGAATTCTCATAATATTATAGCAGCCAATAAATTAGCTATAGATTTACAACGTGGAGCACTGGCTAGTTTAAAGAAAAAATATAAACATGTAAAAGATGCTGGTGTTAGAGAAGGTCCATTTTGGGTTCTTGTTGGAGCACAAATGCCATCAGTTCTTGTTGAAGTCGGTTTTATTACTAACCCTAAAGAAGCTAAAAGACTAGTAAATAAGAAGTATCAAAAGACTATGGCATTAGGATTAGCAAATGGTGTAGAAAGGTATTTTTTAAATAATTAAAATAATTCACCAATTTCCCCAAACATTCAGCTTCTTTTAAGCATTAACCCCCTATAATTCCCATCCACAAACAGAGACACCTTGTTTAAAGAGGTTACGGTCACTTCGAGTTGAAGAGACAAGAGGATGTTTGAGATCAT